>RCMY010005136.1_pt1 | contig 12363 bp, 10 predicted proteins | sample 2041341 | NCBI WGS metagenome assembly RCMY01 (sample SAMN09708234, study PRJNA481090) | Marine sediment metagenome, whole genome shotgun sequencing project. | reverse complement strand
GCTTTTGGTCCAATCTGGATTTTACAACCAGACCATGCGCAACATGCTACAACTGAACAATCAGGGAGAGTCCTTTTCTGAAATTGGTCAGTTTTCGGGTATTTCTAACACTGACTGGAGCTGGGCTGCCCTTATGGCCGATCTCGACAATGATGGTTTTAAAGATGTCTTCATCACAAACGGGTACAAACGCGATTATACGAATATGGATTTCATGAACTTTGCGGTTCAAGAGAAGCTCAAGGAAAACAAGACCGGAAAACAAACGGCAATTATGGAGCTTTTGGAAAACATTCCTTCCACGATTGAGGAAAATTACACCTACCGCAACAATGGCGATCTGACCTTCACCAAAGTAAACTCCGATTGGGGACTGGATCAAAAATCGCTCTCCAACGGTGCTGCCTATGCAGATTTGGACAACGATGGTGATCTCGATCTGGTCGTTAACAATATCGAGGAAGAAGCGTTCGTCTATCGCAACAACAGCGAGAAATTCAGCGAGAACCAGTTTTTGAAAATACAATTGAAAGGGGATGGTAAAAATACCTTTGGTATCGGATCAAAAGTTACCGTTCACAGCGGCGGTCAAAAGCTCGTGCAAGAACTCATACCTACCAGAGGCTACCAATCTTCGGTAGATTATACCTTGGTCTTCGGTCTGGGTGATGCCCAACAGGTCGATAGTGTTAGTGTGGTATGGCCCGATGGCAGGGAACAAGTGCTTTCAGCAATAAAGGCAGGCCAAACACTGGTCATAAAACAAGGTGAAGCCAAAGAAGTGCAGAAAAAACCCATACCACCTGTACAAAGATATTTTACTGATGTCTCTCGGGATAGTCTCATCCCGTTTCTCCACAAAGAGAACAATTATAGCGATTTCAATTGCTGCCCCACAAACTCTCGACCCAAGGTCCGAAAATGGCCAAAGGCGATGTGAACGGCGATGGTCTGGAGGATATTTTTATCGGAGGGGCCAAAGGCAGTGCAGGCGAACTTTTATTGCAAAACAATAAAGGCCATTTCTATACTTGGAGGTCCGATTTTGATGCGGATTCTGGGTCCGAGGATACGGACGCCCTCTTTTTCGATGCAGACAACGATGGGGATCTCGACCTTTATGTGGTCAGTGGAAGCAACGAATTTAAGAGCGATGCCCCTGAACTTCAGGACCGGTTGTATTTGAACAATGGGAAGGGAGATTTCTACTTCCCTCCCACCGATGACCGTTAGCGGTTCATGTGTGATCGCCAACGATTTTGATAATGATGGAGATCAAGATCTGTTCGTAGGCGGAATGGGCAACCCCGGTCAATATCCGATAGCTGCTAGAAGCTTCATCCTTGAAAACGATGGGAAAGGAAATTTTAAGGATATCACTGCGTCGGTTAGCAAAAACCTGGAATATCCAGGAATGGTTACCGATGCGATTTGGACGGATTTTAACGGTGATGATAAAGTCGACTTGATGTTGGTTGGAGAGTTTATGGCCATCCGCGCTTTTGAAAATACCGGACGTCTATTGACCGAACTAAAAGTAGATTCCGGATTAGCTGATTCCCAAGGCTGGTGGAACCGTATCGCGTCCGGTGATTTTGACAACGACGGCGATATGGATTATATCGTCGGTAATTTCGGTTTGAACTCCCAATTGAAAGCATCCCCGGACGAACCCGTTCAAATCTACTACAAAGATTTTGATGGTAACGGATCACTTGACCCCATCCTGACTTCCTATATCATGGGCGAAAGTTATCCCGTTTTTTCCAAGGATGACCTTTTGGGCCAGCTCAGTGGTCTCAAAAGAAAATACGTGAATTATTCCGACTACGCAGATCAGAAAATCACGGATGTCTTTACATCCGAAGAATTGTCCGATGCCCAAATTCTGGAAGCCAAAAACTTTGCGAGTAGCTATATTGAAAACTTGGGCAACAACCGATTTAAGGTATCGCCCCTACCTGCACCAGCACAGTTTGCGCCAATTTACGGAATTCTAACCCAAGATTTTAATGCCGATGGCCATTTAGATGTAATCCTTGCGGGCAATTTTTTCGGTACACGGGTGAAGTACGGCCGTTACGATGCTAATAAGGGCTTGCTCCTCTTAGGAAATGGCAAGGGCAGTTTTGAACCCGTAACCGTACACGAAAGCGGACTCAACATCGATGGAGAAGTCAGGGATATCTCTTCCATAAAATTGGCGGATGGAAAAGAACTTATCCTTTTTGCAAGAAATAATATGGGAGTAAAAACCTATGAAGTTCAATAAATTGGTACAATTCTGCAAATTTTAAACCAGATTAGAAATGATTCAACAACTACATTACTTTCTATTTGTCTTACTCGCAATCCTAATGGTTTCAGCGACCCGAGCTCAATCCGTAACCATCAAGGAAGAACTACAATCCTTGGACACTTATGGGTTCTCAAAACCAAATCCCGTTCCCATCCTTGCGGAAAATCCCAAAATATTTCCGTATTTCAAATTTGAGGAATATGACCATACTTCCACGAAAAAAGATTGGAAAGTTGTCACTTTAGAGAACGATTACATCAAAGTGATGGTGCTTCCCGAAATTGGAGGAAAGGTTTGGGGCGCCATTGAAAAAAGCACCGGTGAGGAATTTCTCTATAAGAACGAAGTCGTCAAATTCCGAAATATCGCCATGCGGGGGCCTTGGACCTCGGGCGGTATCGAGTTCAATTTCGGTATAATCGGCCATCATCCTTCAACTGCCTCGCCCGTTGATTACATTACCAGAACCAATGCCGATGGTAGCGTAAGCTGTGTCGTGGGCAGTACCGATCTGCCGTCAAACACCTCTTGGACGGTCGAAATCCGTTTGGAAAGGGACAAGGCCTATTTTGAGACCAACGCCTCTTGGTACAATGCATCGCCTTTAACGGAAGCTTATTACAACTGGATGACCGCAGCCGCTGTTACTTCCGACGACCTTGAGTTCTTCATTCCGGGCAATGCCTACGTTGAGCATAACGGCGATGCGCATCCCTGGCCCATCGACGATCAGGGTCGAAATCTGGCCCTGTACAAGAACAATGATTTCGGCCCTGCAAAATCCTATCATATCGTTGGGGAATACAATGATTTTTTCGGCGGCTACTACCATGATCGCCAATTCGGTTTCGGCCAATGGGCACCCTATGAAGAAATGCCCGGCCAAAAATTATGGTTGTGGGCCTTGTCCCGCTCCGGAGGTATTTGGGAAGATTTGCTGACCGACTCCGACGGACAATACATCGAATTTCAGGCGGGCAGATTATTGGACCAGTATTCCGGAGGGGCCATCAATCCCATAAGTCAAGTCGGGTTCGATCCCTATATGATGGATAAATGGCACGAAATCTGGTTTCCCTTTAAAGAAATCGGGGGCATGGTAGATGCTTCCGAAGATGGTGTACTGAACGTAGAAATAGAGGGAAGCCAAATGCAGATCGGTCTGAATGCCCTACAAGAAATGGATAGGGAAATAAAGGTAATCCTTAATGGAAAAACGGCCTTTACCGAAAAACTAAATTTACGACCTATGGGAATTTTCTCCAAATCGCTTTCCGTAAAGGCATCCGACAGCATACAGGTTTTTGTGGTGGATACCGAACTGTCATATTCTAACAATCCAAAAGGCAATCTTCTAAAGAGACCTTTTTATTCCGATAAAAACCTGAAAGTAACCCCGTCGGAGCAATTGCTTGCCGAGGGCACGGAAGCCATGGATTTCCGCGAGTACGATCTTGCCCGTGAGAAATTATCAGAATTGGTCCGGTCAGACCCATCGCATCGGGAAGGCCTTATCAAATTGGCCCAGCTCGAATATCGCAAAACGGATTACGTTACCGCCCTGAAACATGCCAATAGCGTTCTTCAAATGGATACCTATAACTCGGGCGCCAATTATGTGGCAGGAATCACCTACCGCGCGATGAATGATACCCTCAATACGTTAGAATCATTGGGTTGGGCGGCCAGAGATGTCAAATATCGCTCGGTGGCCTATGCCCAAATGGCGGAACTCTATTTGGCATCTAAAAACTACAAAAGAGCGGAAATATATGGTCAAAAAGCATTGGATTTCAATACGTACAACTTAAATGCCAGAAAAGTATTGGCCGTCTCCTCCCGAAAGAACAAACAAAATGAGAAATTCGCAAAGGAAATAACCGCCATTTCCGAGATTGCTCCCTTGGATTATTTCGCACAAACGGAAAAAAGTTTTATGGAAAGAGAAGATCCCGTCTTGACCTTGAACAACGAATTTCCATCGGAAACCCTGTTGGGACTTGCCCTACACTATCGGCATTTAGGATTACAGGAAGAAGCGCTTCACATATTGAACCAAGATGAAAAAGACACCAAAAATAAGATTTGGAAAGCCTTCTTGTTACGAAAAACGGATGCCGTCAAAAGCAACACTCTTCTGGAAGATGCCACTAATGACAATGTAAACTTTGTATCCCCCTATCGTAGGGAAAGCCTTCCCGTCTTGGAATGGGCGGTGCAGCAGTCCGATAGCTGGAAATTTGACTATTATCTGGCACAAAACTATTTGGCCGTGGGACAAATTGAAAAAGGAAAGTCCCTTCTAAAAGCATTGGCCAATAGACCTGATTCGGATGTTTTCTATAGATTCCGGGCAAAGATGATGGTGAATGATGATGCCGAAAGTGCATCGGCAGACCTAACCAAAGCCTTGGAAATGCAGCCCAATAACTGGAAGGTCTGGGAAGAGAACATTCAGTTCCAGCTTAAAAACACCGAATATGACGAAGCCTACAAACTTTCAAAGAAAGCCTATTCAAAATTCCCGAAAAACTACAATATTGGTTTAGCCCAGGCCAAAGCTTTGTTGAATACGGGGCGGTTCGAAAAAGTGATAGCTGTTTTAAAGGATATACAAGTGCTTCCCTATGAACATGCCAGCGAAAGCCGTGATATATACGAAAGGGCGCATATCGGTATGGCAAAGTCGCATTTGGAGAATAAGAGCTATAACAAGGCGATACAGGTTTTGGAAAGGTCTAAAGAGTGGCCAGAAAACATAGGGGTGGGAAAGCCATATAATCCCGATGAAAGGACTCAGGACTATCTGCTGGCCATTGCCTTTGAAAAAATAGGGGAAACCGATAAAAGCAAAGTACTTCTTAATGGAATCGTCGAATATTCCCAAAACCACCTCAACTCCAATTCGCTGAACCACTTGTACGGTATATTGGCGTTGAAAAAATTAGGGGAAGAGAAGGAACTGTCCCGCTATATTTCAAAACTAAAAGAAACTACGGGCACTAGAAATCTCAAAAGTGCGATGGCTTTGGCCTTTTATGAAAATGATGCCAGTGGGCTAAAAAGAAATGCATCAAAACCCTCGGTACCGAAAGATGTATGGGAAACGGCCGATTGGGCCTTAAAACAATGAACCCCAACTTTAATAAGTCAGGGTTCATACTATAAAAGATCAGGAGATTACTTCGCCCCCCACTCCTTCAAGGAATCGGTATTCATTTTGACATAATCATCATTACCAGCCTCTTTGGCTTTGGCAAGGGATTTTTTAGCGGTCTTGATGGCCGCTTTCTTATCACCTGCCTTGGCCTGGATCAACGACTGCTGACGCAATTGCCAAAATGCGGGTTCATCCGTCATTTCCATGGCCTTATCCATCCATTCCACGGCTTTGGATACCTCTTTACCTTCGTTGGAATAATACACGGCTGCTGCGTAATAATCCTCTGCTTTGGGATTTCCTGCCATGGTGGTCTCAATACTTTCAGAAACTTTAGCATCCGTCGGAAATTCCAATGGCAAGGTTACATGGGTATTTTCCCACATCATTCCCAAATTCGCCGATCCAGATTTTAGGTCATCAAACTTTATGGTAAACGTTTCGATTTCCATGGGTAGCGAAACCACGTCAGAAGTGTACTGGGCGGCAATTTTGCTCTCGTCCATTTCCTTGGGCGTTCCACCTTCCGCATCGGTATATAAATAAATATCCCAACTTGATTTTCCAGGTTTGGTTAAAATGGCATAGGTGCCGGCCTTCACCACTTTTCCACCTACTGTTACATCATCGTTAAACGTAATTTTGGTGTTTTCATTGGCACCGGTTCGCCATAATTTATCATAAGGCACCAAATCGCCAAAAACAGTTCTTCCCCGCATGCCGGGTCGTGAATATTCTAGGGTTACATCGGTTAAGCCCACCTTTTGCTCCACTTTTGAAAAGGGACTGGGCGCAGGGGTGTTGATTTGGGCTTCCATAGAAACGGAGGCCAAAACAACCATAGTCAGTACGAGTAATTTTTTCATTTAAATTGATTTTTAGTTTGTGCAAAGCTACTATAAACAAGAATCGAAGCTGTTAATGATGTCTTAAATCGCAGTCTATGCTTCAAAATAGCAGGGGCTTTACCTAAGCTTACCCTCACGGATTCAATAGAAATGCTATACCTGCCTAGGGTGTTCGCCTTTCAGACGTCGGTATTTAATTGCTTAATTTATTATTTGTTTAACCGTAATAATTTTTAGTTAAACAAAAATCAATTTATATTTGTCCAAAACCACTTTGTGAAGCTATACCGATTACACTCCAAACAATCCTTACCCATTTCAAAACAAGAGGCGTGGGATTTTCTTTCCGACCCTAAAAATCTTAAGATTATTACGCCCGAACACATGGGGTTCAACATTATATCGGGAGGCGATAGACCCATGTTTGCCGGACAGATTATAGCCTACAAAGTATCCCCTTTTCCGATGTACTCCACCAAATGGGTTACGGAAATTACGCATGTGAATCAGGGAGAATATTTTGTGGATGAACAGCGATTCGGACCATACGCATTATGGCACCACAAGCATTTTCTCAATGAGATCGATGGCGGTGGCACCGAGATGGAAGACATCATCGACTACAAGCTTCCTATGGGGATATTAGGCCAATTGGCACATCCCATTCTTGTAAAAAAGCAACTGCAGCAAATTTTCTCGCATCGGGAGCAAAAGTTGATCGAAATTTTTGGTACTCTTGAAGGAAGTGTAAGGGAACTTCATTTTACGTCAGTTTAGGGAACGTAGTCGCGGCATCAGTCGCAGTCGCAGTCGCAGTCGCAGTCGCAGTCGCAGTCGCAGTCGCAGTCGCAGTCGCAGTCGCAGTATTTAAACTCATAAACTTTTTTCATGAAAAAAAACATACTATTAATTGGCGGATCACACGGTATCGGACTCTCCTTGGCGAAACAATTGCAAGAGGATCACAAGGTATATATCGCCTCCCGTACGAACGACGCCCTCGAAAGCTTGAACGTCGAATATATCAAATTCGATGCTACTTCCGACGAACTGGACACCTCTTCCCTACCCGATGAATTGCACGGCTTTGTCTATTGCCCTGGGAATATCAATTTAAAACCCTTTAAAATGATGAGTTTGGATACCTTTGAAGAGGATATGCAGCTCAACTTTTTTGGGTTGGTAAAGGTGGTAAAGCAAATCATGCCCAAAATGGCGGATGGTGCCAGTATGGTCTTTTTTAGCACCGTCGCCGTGGGCATTGGGATGCCTTTCCACACCAGTGTTGCCGCTGCCAAGGGAGCTATTGAAGGCTTTGCCAAGTCATTGGCCGCCGAATATGCGCCGAAATTAAGGGTGAATGTTATTGCGCCTTCCCTAGTGGATACGCCACTTGCCGAACGTCTGCTCAACAATGACAAAAAGAAAGAAAAAATGGCGGAAAGACATCCGTTAAAGCGTGTGGGCGAAGCGAAGGATATTGCCGATATTGCCCACTTTTTGCTAAGCGATAAGAGTACTTGGATGACGGGGCAGGTGGTCGGTGTGGATGGGGGAATGTCTACATTGAACATTAGCTAAACGCCTATCGCTTTACGCCGATCACTTCTTCTCATGATTGGTCGGGAGGTTTAATATAAAAACAAATAGCGTACGTCGTTCGACGTACTAAGAATAGCACCAAAGCATGAGCAAAAAAATATCCATTTTCTGGTTCCGAAGAGATTTACGTCTTGATGACAACGTAGGTTTTCTAGCCGCGCTCAAGGGAGATTACCCCGTGCTGCCCATTTTTATTTTCGATACCGAAATTTTAGATAAATTGCCGAAAGACGATGCGCGTGTCACCTTTATCCACGAAACGCTTCAGAACATGCGTGACGAACTACAGAAAGAGCACGGTAGCTCTATTGCCTTATTACATGGCAAACCTGAGTCCGTTTTCGAAAATTTGCTCACGGAAAATGAGGTGCAAAGTGTCTATGCCAATCACGACTACGAGCCATACGCCAATGAGCGGGATGAAAAAATCAAGGAATTTTTGAAGGGTGAAGACGTCGAATTCAAAACCTTTAAAGACCAAGTGATTTTTGAAAAGGATGAAGTGGTCAAAGGTGACGGTGATCCTTATGTGGTGTATACTCCCTACAAAAATAGATGGAAGGAACATTTCGATGCCAATACGCATTTGACCATTCATTATACGAGCCAGTATCTGAACAATCTAATCGAGCATTCTCGCTTGCCCAACCTTTCTTTATCGGATATGGGTTTTGAAACCTCCTCCCTAAAAGTCCCGGGGTATGTGGTAACGCCAACTTTGATCGATAACTATGAAAAGACCCGGAATTTTCCCGCCAAGGAAAACGGGACTTCCCGATTAGGACCGCATTTACGATTTGGTACCGTATCCGTCCGGAAAATGATGAAAAAGGCGATTGCGGAGAAAAACGAGGTGTTTTGGAGCGAGCTGATATGGCGCGAATTTTTTATGCAGATTCTTTGGCATTTTCCGCGGACCGTGGATGAAGCCTTTCGAAAAAAATACGACCGTATCGAGTGGCGCAACAACGAACAGGAGTTCGAGAAATGGAAAAAAGGTGAAACGGGATTCAAACTTGTCGATGCCGGAATGCGGGAACTCAACGAATCAGGTTATATGCATAATAGAGTACGCATGCTAGTTGCCAGCTTTCTATGTAAACACCTGTTGATCGATTGGCGTTGGGGCGAGGCATATTTCGCGGAAAAATTGTTGGATTACGAAATGAGCAGTAATGTCGGCAACTGGCAATGGGCCGCTGGCAGTGGTGTCGATGCCGCCCCTTATTTCCGTATTTTCAACCCCATGACGCAAGTTGAAAAATTTGATAAGAATAAATCCTATATTACAGAATGGGTGCCGGAGCACGACAAAGATTCCTATCCCGAAAAGATGGTGGACCACAAAGAAGCTCGGGAACGTTGCCTAAAGGTATATAAAGAAGCTGTAGGTTAATCCCAATATCTCGGGACCTAGCACCAAATTCCAAAACTGTCCGGCAACCAACCCAACTCCCCCTATCGCGATAATTGCTGGTTCAACAACCGTTCTTCGGCAATTCGGTTCCGAAGCATATTCACATAACGCAATCCATCCTTATTACGGTAATCTGAATACGATTTAGAAGCCCAATCCAGCGCCTTTTCCAAATCGCCGTTGATTTCACTGATTATGGCCATATTGTAATGGGCGCGACCAGCGACTTTCTCCTTAGTGTTGTCCAGCTCTTTTTCCCAAAGATGTGCCGCTCCTTCCCAATCATTGGTTTGGGCTTTGCGTTGTGCAATCTTGAAATTGTTCGTGCCCCTGACAAAATAGTTTCTTGAAATACGCTTTCGTAACGGGCGCACATCCTTTCCATATAAATTCCCTAGATTGGAGCTTACCTGAATGACGCTCTCTTTTCGACCAATAACAGCTTCTATGGCCTTTACCGGATTTATTCCCTGTCCAACGGATACAATTCGGTCGTTCGAAACAAATTCGTCCAACAGCCTTTTATCTTTTGGATCATAGACACGCCATCCATTTTTGATTAAGGTGTTCAGGGTGACCTTATGCCCTGGAAGGGATACGTCGATACCCAGTTGATTGGGAATTGAAACCATTCCCAACTCATAATCTACCTTCGTATCCGTATCGTAAAATTCCAACGAGAACAAAATGTCTACGTCAAACTCCCCGCAAATTTGATTCACCGTCTCCCATGGTAACGCCGCCGGAAAAATACCCAATCCCTTTCGCTGGTTTGCAATGCTATCGATTATGGTGATGGCTTCGAAGCTTTCGTTTTGCGAGAGTTCGTCATAGAGACCAATAACTGCCGATTCGGCACCTTCTTTATCTAAATTAAGCCCTTCTAACGAAAGAATTTTGTCTATTTTATCAATGGATTGGTGGTCATCAGAAGGCAGGCTTCGATTGATAATTCCGATTGTAACGACATCCGATGGTATATGAATACGGGCAGGTTCTACCGCATTCATCGTCAATCTATTTGTTGAACTGCAAGAGAAGAAAACTATGGATAGGCATAGGAAACTGATACTTTTATTGAAATTTTTCATGGAAACTAAGTTTGGTTCACTGATCCGGCGGTTTTGGTTAAGACCAACGCCTTGATAGTAAACAGCTAATGTTAGCTTTATATTGTTCACTACCAGTGAAATAAACCAAAAGAATTTTTAATTACCTACATGCTTTTCCTTAAAAACCTTTAAACATAGTTTTCGATGATTGGTCGGGAAAGAAAAATACCATCAAACACCGTTCCGACGGCGTAGATCAAATCTACATCCAAAATCCCGATGAATATTGGATTGAGATTAATACTGTGGTACACTGAGGTACGAATCCCAAATTCTAAAATTTGTAGACTATTGTAATTTGGGACTTGGTGCTTGGAATTTTTTTTATACCCGAGTAATCTTCGCCCCGATAGCTCTCAATCGTGTATCGATATCTTGATAACCCCGGTCGATTTGTTCAATATTATGTATCGTGGAAGTACCTTTTGCGGAAAGTGCCGCAATTAACAACGAAATACCCGCCCGAATGTCGGGAGAGGTCATTGTGGTGGCTTTTAAAGTGGACTTAAAATCATGCCCTATGACAACGGCGCGGTGCGGATCACAGAGAATAATCTTTGCTCCCATATCAATCAGCTTGTCCACAAAGAACAGACGGCTTTCGAACATTTTCTGATGTATGAGCACTTCTCCGCTAGATTGTGTGGCCATGACCAAAATGATACTCAATAAATCGGGAGTAAGTCCGGGCCACGGAGCATCTGCAATAGTCAAGATCGAACCGTCAATATACTTCTGTATTTTGTAGCCGTCGGGATGCTTGGGTATAAAAATATCTTCGCCTTTGCGCTCCAGTTGAATTCCCAATTTTCGGAATACATCGGGAATCTGTCCTAAATCGTCCCAACTCACATTTTTGATGGTCAGTTCGCTTTTGGTCATTGCGGCCAGGCCGATCCAACTACCGATTTCAATCATATCGGGTAGCATAGTGTGCTCAGTTCCGCCAAGTTCAGTTACGCCCTCGATTATCAAAAGGTTGGAGCCAACGCCAGAGATTTTGGCGCCCATACGGTTAAGCATCTTGCACAATTGTTGTAGATAAGGCTCACAAGCGGCATTATAGATTGTAGTAGTACCCTCGGCCATTACGGCGGCCATGACAATATTCGCCGTTCCGGTCACGGAGGCCTCATCGAGCAACATATACGTGCCCTTCAATTTTTGCGCCTCGACGCCGTAAAAATGTTCTTCTTTATTGTACCTGAATTTGGCGCCGAGTTTTATAAAACCCTCGAAGTGGGTATCCAGTCTGCGGCGTCCGATCTTGTCGCCTCCGGGTTTCGGAATGTAACCTTTTCCGAATCTGGCCAATAGCGGACCTACCAACATGATCGATCCACGAAGTTCGCGACCGTCTTGCTTGAATTCGGCGGATTGCAAATAATCCATATTCACGTCATCGGCCTTAAAACTGTAGGATCCCTTGTTCTTCTTTTGGACTTTTACCCCCAAATCTTTCAAAATGGAAATTAGTTTATTGACGTCGACGATATCGGGAATGTTATTGATGGTAACCTCTTCGGCGGTAAGCAGCACCGCGCAAAGAATTTGTAAGGCTTCGTTTTTGGCCCCCTGAGGCGTAATTTCTCCGGAGAGTGGGTGGCCGCCCTCTATTTTAAAAGTGCCCATGATACGTAGTAGGTTGTAGGTTGCTTGTTACTAATAACGCTTTTTACCGCGATTATTGTTATTACTTCGTGAATTTTTCTTCCCGCTACTACTGCGAGAAGATTTTGTTGGAGTCCGTTTATTCAAGAACTGTCCGCTATCCGTAAGGGTTTCGTCTTCAGCCGCGAGGTCGATTTGACCATCGCTCAGTTCATAGAGATGCTTAAAAATAGCCTTGTCGTCAACCATGTCCTTGTTCCAGTTCAGGTAACATTTTTTCATGTGGTTGGCAATGGCATGTTCCAATCCTTCGC
>RCMY010004297.1_pt1 | contig 12367 bp, 11 predicted proteins | sample 2041341 | NCBI WGS metagenome assembly RCMY01 (sample SAMN09708234, study PRJNA481090) | Marine sediment metagenome, whole genome shotgun sequencing project. | reverse complement strand
GGAGGGGCGTCCGATCGTCCTCGACCTGGTTCCGGCAGAGCCTCGGGTCTTCCCGGTCGGCCGGCTCGACTTCGATACCGAGGGGCTTCTGGTGCTCACCAACGACGGTCCACTCACGCATCGCCTCACGCACCCGTCGTTTGGCGTCGAAAAGGAGTATCTGGCCCATGTCGAGGGCGAGCCGAGCCGTGGTGCCATTCGCCAGCTCCGCGATGGCGTCGAGCTCGACGACGGGATCACCGAACCGGCAAAGGTCTCGCTGGTGTCGCCGAGCCTCGTGAAGCTGGTGATTCACGAAGGCCGAAACCGCCAGGTACGGCGAATGTGCGAGGCGGTCGGTCACCCCGTCATCCGTCTCGTCCGGTCGCGTATCGCACAACTGCGTGACCCGGCCTTGGCCCCCGGTCAATGGCGAGCGCTGCGGACCGACGAAGTACGCGGGCTCGAAAAGGCCACCGCTGCAACGCGCCCTCGCCGCTAGCCTCGATGACCGTGCATGCTGCAAACATCGTCGGCGTCGGCCTCATCGGGGGATCGATCGGCCTGGCCCTTCGAGCGCAGGGCATCACGGTGTGCGGCATCGACGACGATGCCGAGCGGCTGGCCCGCGCCGTCGAGCTCGGCGTCATCGACCGGGTCGGGTGGAACCCGGACGCCGACATCTCGTTCGTGGCGACGCCGGTCGGGCACATCGCAGCCGGGGTTCGCGAAGCGCTGGCGAAGACCGCCGGTGTCGTGACCGACGTCGGCAGTGTGAAAGGCCCAATCGTCGCTGCGGTATCCGACCCGCGATTCGTCGCGGGTCACCCGATGGCCGGGTCCGAGCAAGTCGGTGTCGAGGGGTCTCGAGCAACGATGTTCGACGGAGCGGTATGGGCGTTGACGCCAGATGCCGAATCCGACGACGCTGCGTTCGCGATCGTGCGCGAAATCGTGCGCTCGTTTGGCGCCGACGTCGTCACCCTCGAACCGGCACGTCACGACGCCATGGTCGCCATGGTGAGTCATGTGCCCCACCTCACCGCGGTCACGTTGATGCGCCTTGCCGACCAGCGGGCCGACGAGCATCAACTCTTGCTTCGGTTGGCCGCCGGTGGCTTCCGCGACATGACGCGCATCGCCAGCGGCCATCCCGGTATCTGGCCCGACATCTGCGTCGAGAACAAGGTCGCAATTGTCTCGGTGCTCGACGAGCTCATCGGTGCACTGTCGTCGGTCCGCAGCCAGGTCACCGACGAAAACCGCGCCGCATTGATGGACGATCTCGAGACCGCCCGCCATGCTCGACAGAATCTCCCGGCCCGGGGCGAGAAGCCCGCCGACCTGTCGGAGATCCGGGTTCCGATCCCCGATGAGAAGGGCGAATTGGTCAAGGTGTTGATGTTGGCGGCGGAGCTCGACGTGAACGTCTTCGACATCGAAATCGCCCACACGAGCGAAGGGCCGCGCGGCGTGCTCATCCTGGTGGTCGAGACAGCGTCGGTCGAGGCGTTCTCCGGCGGGTTGCAAGACGCCGGCTACGCCCCCCGCTCGAAGTCATTGGAGTGACGTGGATCGTCTGATCGAACCCCTCGCCGAACCACCGAACGCGACGGTCGTCATTCCTGGCTCGAAGAGTTTGACCAACCGCGCCCTGGTGACCTCGCTCCTGGCGACCGGGACGTCGACGCTCTCCGGCGTGTTGTTCGCGGATGACACCGAAGCCATGCTCGACGCCATCGTCGCGTTGGGCGCCACGGTACGAATCGATCGGTCGACGCACACCGTCGAGGTCGACGGGGTGGCGGGTTCGTTGGCGGCCGGACCGGTCGTCGTCGATGCTCGGCAGTCCGGCACCACCGCACGATTCCTCGCCGCGGTGTTGACGCTGGGTCACGGCGAATACCGTCTCGATGCCGACCCCCAGATGCAGGCCCGCCCGATGGGTGATCTCACCGACGCGCTCGCACAGGTCGGGACGCGTACCGAGTCGATAGGTGAAGCCGACCGGCTTCCGTTGGCGGTGCACGCCAATGGAGGCCGGGGCGGTTTGGTCCACCTGCCGGGCCACGTTTCCAGCCAGTTTGCATCAGCGCTGCTGCTCGCCGGTCCGTATCTGGCCGACGGCCTGACCCTGCGATTGTCGACGGAGCCGGTGTCGATGCCGTACCTGAATATGACGATGTCGGTGATGACAGCGTTCGGCGCCGATGTCCGGCGGGACGGGGACGGCGCAGGCACGGTCTTCTCCGTCGCCCCCGGTGGATACCGGGCGGTCGAGTATGCGATCGAGCCGGACGCCTCCGGGGCGTCGTACTTCTTCGCCGCTGCGGCGATGACCGGCGGGCGGGTCACCGTCGACGGCCTCGGATCCGAGTCGGTCCAGGGCGACATGGCATTTGTCGGTGTGTTGGAGCAGATGGGCGCCGCCGTCGAGATGACCGATGCATCGACCACCGTCCACGGCACGGGCTCGCTCCGAGGCGTCGATGTGAACCTGCGCGACTTCTCCGACACGCAACCGACGCTGGCAGTGGTGGCAGCGCTCGCCGAGGGGCCGACCAACATCGACGGCATCGGGTTCATTCGGGCGAAGGAGTCGGATCGCATCGGCGCGGTCGCAGCCGAACTCGTTCGGCTCGGTGTCGGCGCGCACGAACTGCCGGACGGGCTTCGAGTCGAGCCCGGTCCCGTCGTGGCGGGTGAGGTCCACACCTACGACGACCACCGAATCGCCATGGCGTTCTCGTTGTTGGGGCTGACCCGCCCGGGCATTACGATCCTCGACGCTGGTTGTGTCGCAAAAACCTTTCCGACCTACTTCGAGGTGATCGATCAGCTCCGGATACAGAAGGGCCCAGCGGTGAACGACGAGGAACCCGAGCATGACCTGCTGGTCATCGCTATCGATGGGCCGGCCGGCTCCGGCAAGTCGACGGTCGCGAAGGCCGTCGCTCAGCGACTCGATGTGCCGTACCTCGACACCGGTGCGATGTACCGTTCGATTGCGTTCGCTTGCATCCAGCGCGGCATCGATCCGTTCGACGACGACGCGGTGGCCGCCGTGGCGCGCGACGCCGACATTCTCATCACCGACGACGTGGTGCGCGTCGATGGTATCGACGCCACAACCGAGATTCGAGGGCCCGAAGTCACGCGCGCCGTCTCTGCGGTTGCCGCGAACGAGCGGGTTCGAGAGCAGTTGGTGAGTCGACAGCGCGAATGGGCCAACCGGCGCGGCGGGGGAGTGATGGAAGGCCGCGACATCGGAACCGTCGTCTTCCCCGACGCTCGCCTCAAGGTGTTCCTCACGGCATCGGTCGAGGTCAGGGCAAGGCGACGAGCCAAGGAAGTCACCGATCTCGACTACGAAACGGTGGCGGCGGACATCGTGCGTCGAGATGCGCACGACGAAGGCCGTGATCACAGCCCTCTGACCCAGGCGAGCGACGCCATAACGGTCGACACGAGCGACCTGTCCATCGACGAGGTGGTCGAAAAGGTTGCGTCACTTCTCCATGATCGATGAACATCGATGAAGACAGACCGATGACGACTGCTGAGCTGCCCGATGCGGGCGAGTTGGGCGGCGTCATGACCCGCGGCGACAAGGTGTTCTATCGCATACTGCGGGTACTGCTGAACGGCGTCATGAAGGTGTACTTCCGCCACAAGGTGGTGGGGCGACACAACATCCCCAAGTCCGGCGGCTTCATCCTCTGCCCCGTGCACCGCTCGTACCTCGACACGCCGATCGTCACCGTCATCACGCCTCGGATCATGCGGTTCATGGGCGGCGAGAAGTTCTTCTCCAACGCCTTTGCCCGATGGTTCCTGAACGCTATGGGCGGGTTTCCCGTCGAGCGATCCGCTGCGGACCGGGGTGCGATAGCCATCGCCCAATCGATACTCGAGCGGGGCGAGCCGTTGGTCATGTTCCCCGAGGGAACTCGGCGAGATGGTCCCGTGGTGCTGCCGGAGAACATGCGCGATGGCCCGGCGTTCGTCGCAGGCCGGGCGCAGGTGCCGATCGTTCCCATCGGCATCGGTGGATCGGCGCGCGCGTTGCCGCGCTCGGCCAAGTTCGTGTTTCCGCGGAAGCTGGCCTTTGTGATCGGTGCACCGATTCCTCCACCGGCGAAGGTCAACGGCCGGGTTCCGCGCAAAGCCGTCGCTCGCCAGACCGAGGTCCTGCGGGACGAGCTCCAGCGGTTGTACGACGAGGCACAGGCACTGGCCAAGTAGCGCTTCGGGTGGAGGTTGGCTCTAGTCGAGGTTGGCCAGCACGTCGCTGGCGTGAAGCTGGCGATCGTGGGGCCGGTTGGCGTTGTCGACCGGACCGCCGAACGCCAAGGTCGCGAAGCCGTCGATCGCCGCCAACAGATCGCGCAGGTTGCGCGGCGGCGGAAAATACTCGTCCTCGTCGGTGATACGGACCTCGTCCACACCGTTGGCGGGTGCCAAACGTTCGATGACGGCGTTCACCAACTCCTCGGGCGCCGATGCGCCTGCGGTGACACCGACCGTGCCGGTGAGGTCGTCGGGGATTTCATCGGCGCTGTTGACCCGGTACACGCGTGGGCACCCGGCGTCGGTGGCGAGCTTGGCCAACGCCACCGTGTTCGACGAGTTGGCCGAACCGATGACCACCACGGCGTCGCATTTGGTTGCGATCTCCATGAGCGCCGATTGACGGTTGGTGGTCGCGAAGCACAAGTCGCTGCGGCCGGGCATCCAGAGGTCGGGGAACCGCTCCTTGGTCGCCACGAGGACCTCCTCCCAGTCGCGATGCGAAAGCGTGGTTTGGGCCAGCAGCGCAACCGGAGCGTCGATCGGGCCCAAGGCGCTGACATCGTCTGCGGATTCGACCCGATGAATCGCCTCGGGGGCGACCGCCATGGTGCCGACGGCTTCTTCGTGGCCATCGTGGCCGACATACACGATCTGGTAACCCTTGTTGGCCCGAACCTTCACCTCGTGATGGACCTTGGTGACGAGTGGGCACACCGCATCGACGACGTACCCGCCATTGGCTTGGGCCGCGGCAACCACCTCCGGGGCCGAACCGTGGGCCGACAACATGACGGGCGACCCCGGTGGCACGTCGCCGATGTCGTCGACGAAAACCACCCCCAACGCCTCGAAGCGCTGGACCACCAACTGGTTGTGCACGATCTCGTGGTAGCAGTACACCGGAGGCTCGAATGCTCGGACCATCCAGGCGAGGGCCTTGATGGCCATCTCGACGCCGGCGCAGAATCCGCGCGGCGCGGCGAGCAGTACGGAATCGACATTCACACAACCCAGCGTACTTGGCGACTAGCTTGGCCCCGTGGAGCGAACCGAGTTCCTGACCGCCACCGTCGATCAAATTGACACGGCCTATCAACGCGCAGTCGAAGCCGTGCGTCGGATCGGCGACCCCGGGTTCTCGGTCGGCATGCTCGACGCCGCCGATCGGCGACAACTCGCACAGCGTGGTCACTTCGTCGACTACACGCACGAGCTCGACTGGACCGCACGAGAGATCGGCGGTCACCTGGCCGACAGCGCGACCGTGTTCGGGGCGCGTATCAAGGTCATCCGCGACATGGACATGCCCAGCTTCGGCGAGTTTGTCACCGACGAACCGGCGAGACTCGAGCGTTACGCAGCGCTCACCTTCAGTGCCCTGGTCGATCGAATGGTCTGGACACACCAGTACTTGCGGTCCCAGATCGATGCCATAGAGGATGGCGACATCGACCGTATGGGTACCCACGAGCACGACGGCGAGATTTCGATCCGTTACATCCTCGACTACCTGCCCAGCCATATTGCCGATCACGTGGCGCACCTTCGGGCGCTCGCCAGTAGCGCCACCCACGCCTGACAAGGTCGTGGAAGCAAACGAGGCTGGCGTACCCCGGCCGGTCGACGACGCAGCGCTGACGGCCGAAGCCGCGTCTCTGGGGCTGCCGATGAAGGGCCTTCGGGTCGAGGCGCTCACCCACAATCCCCTCAACATGGTGACCGACGAGCTGCACCGAATCTCGTGGGACAGCGCTGACCTGCGAACGTCGGCGGTCCGCAAGGTGGTGACCAAGGGCGGCCAAGGCGAGGACCACTGGCGTCCGTCGGAGGATCTGCGCCACTGGAACTATTGGCGACGCGAGGCCGACGTCTACCAATCGGACTTGCCGACTCGACTCGGAGTGCCCGCGCCGAAGCTCCTCGGTAGCTTCGAGCGCGACGACCACGTTGTCCTGTGGCTCGAGGCCGTGACCGGAACGATCGGGACCGACTCGACCGTTGCCTCGCTCGGCGAGGCTGCCTACACCTTGGGTGCCGCACAAGGTCGCTCGCCGTTGCCCGACGACGGTTTCCTCAGCCGGGGCTTCGTCGCCGACTACGCGGCGTCCAAGCCGGCGCCGATGAAATTGCTGTACGACGACGCGGCTTGGCAGCACCCGCTGATTCAGCAGTGCTGGCCCGCGTCTCTTCGGGCGGACTTCCTCGCGATGTACGAGGGGCGATCCGAGCTGCATCAGATCCTGCTCCGCCTGCCGCGCACGGTTGCGCACCTCGATGTTTGGCCCAACAACATCATCGGTACCGAACGTGGCCCGGTGTTCCTGGACTGGGCATTCTGCGGTGACGGTGCGGTCGGCGAGGACATCGGCAATCTGATCCCGGACGCGGTGCTCGATCTCCTCATCCCGTCGCACGACCTCGCCGACCTCGAACACGGGGTCTTCGCCGCGTATGTGGCGGGTCTGCGTGACGTTGGTTGGACCGGCACAGCCGCCGAGGTGGAGCTGGCGATGATGGCGTCCGCGGTCAAGTACTACTGGCTGGTGCCGTTGTTGCTCGAGCGTGTTGATGCCGAAACCCACCTTGCGTACGGCGTACCGGCGGATCCAGTCCACTTGTACACCGAGCGGGGTGTGGCGTTGGCCCGGCTCGGCGAGTGGGCCAGAAAGGCGCTGGCCGCTCGGTACCCTTGCTAAGTCATGTCTACGCCCCGCGTTGTCGCTGTTACGCCGGACTCACCCGCTGCTCGCGCCGGTGTGATCGTTGGCGACGAGTTGCTCGCGCTCAACGGTGAGGCGCCCCGCGACATCATTCGATACCAAATGCTCACCGACGAGCCCGAACTGGCGATCGAGGTTCGGCGCGGCGGTCTCGAGCAGCTCGTCGAGGTCGTCAAAGGGGAGGGCGAGCCGCTGGGCATCGAGGTGCATTCCGCGCTGTTCGATCAGGTCCGGACTTGTGACAACCATTGCGAGTTCTGCTTCATTTACCAGCTGCCACCGAACATGCGCGACAGCTTGTACCTGAAGGACGACGACTATCGCCTGTCGTTTCTCTACGGGAACTACACGACCCTCACGCGGTTCACCGAAGCCGATCTCGAGCGCGTCATCACCGAGGGGCTCTCGCCGCTCAACGTCAGCATCCACAGCACCGACCCCGAACTGCGGGCCGAGATGCTTCGAAACCGACGGGGCGCAACCAGCCTCCGCTGGCTGCGACAACTGCTCGACTTCGACGTCGAGGTGCACGGCCAGCTTGTGGTGTGTCCCGGCGTGAATGACGGAGACGAGCTCGACCAAACGCTCGCCGGCGTCCTCGACCAGTACGCCGAGCTGGCGTCGGTGTGTGTGGTTCCGCTCGGTGTCAGCAAGTTCTCCAACGAGGGCCGGATGCGTGAACACACGTTGGCCGAGGCCGAGCGCGTGATCGACATCGTCGAACGCTGGCAGGAGACGTTCCTCGACACGTTGGGTCGTCGCATCGTGTACTTGGCCGACGAGTACTACCTGATGACGGGCCGGGCGTTTCCGCCCGCCGAAGCCTACGACGGGTTTCCCATGCACGAAGACGGCATCGGCATGGCCACCACCTTCGAACGCGAGTTTCACGGCGAGGTCGATGCGGCAACGGGTGTGGCCCCCGGCTTCTTCGCCTGGGTGGAGGGCGCACCCGCCGAGGGGTACCGATCGCCGAGGCAGGACGCCGACGCGTCGGGCGCGCAGCCGGTGGGCCTGCGACCCCGAGCCAATGCGCCGATCGGCATTCTGACCGGCACGTTGGGCGCCCAAGTCCTGGCGCCGCTCGTTGCGCAACTCGACCGCAACGACGTACGGGTCATCGCCGTGCAGAACCACTATTTCGGGGGGTCTACTTCGGTCACCGGTCTGCTGACGGGCGAGGATCTTGCGTCCACCCTGGCAGCCGAACCCGTCGGGCATCGCTACCTCCTTCCCGATGTCTGCTTGAGCAACGGCCGATTTCTCGATGGGCTGACGCCGAAGGATCTGCCGCGGCCCGTCGAGATTCTTCCGACCGACGGCATCGCGCTGCGTCATGCGCTCGATCCGTTGCCCACCGCGCCCCATTCCCGCGATATCCATTCCCGCGATACCTATTCCCGCGATACCTATTCCCGCGATACCTATTCCCGCGATGTAAGCGAGCACTCCCATGGCTGAACTCCCACAGGTCGTCATTGTCGGACGGCCAAATGTCGGCAAGTCCACGCTGATGAACCGCATCCTCGGCCGCCGCGAAGCGATCGTTGAAGAGCGCCCGGGTGTCACGCGCGACCGCAAGGTGGTCGAGGCCGACTGGAACGGCGTCGACTTCGAACTGATCGACACGGGCGGTTGGATGGCGGGCGGCGACGCCCTCGACGAAAAGGTCAGCCGTCAGGCCGAGAAAGCGGTGGAGAACGCCGACGTGGTGCTCTTCGTCGTCGATTCCACGGTCGGGGTCACCGAGGACGATGCGCGCGTCGCCGACGTACTCCGTCGGGTCGAGACGCCGGTGATCGTCGTTGCCAACAAGGTCGACGACTTGTCGCACGAGGCGGCGATCTGGGATCTGATGTCGTTGGGCTTCGGAACACCGCTGCCGCTCAGTGCGCTGCACGGGCGCGGCGCAGGCGATCTGTTGGACCTCATCGTCTCGCACCTTCCCGAGCCCGAGATCGACGAGACGATCGAGGAGTTGCCCTCGGGAGACGAACAACGGCTGTTCTCGGTATCGATCGTCGGCCGCCCGAACGTGGGGAAGTCAACGCTGTTCAACCGCCTCATCGGGGAGGATCGAGCCGTGGTCCACGATCGTCCCGGTACGACGCGGGACGCCGTAGACACCGTCGTCGAGACGCCGAATGGCCCGGTGCGGTTCATCGACACCGCCGGAATGCGCCGTCGGGCCAAGATCGATGAAGGGACCGAGTACTACTCGATGGTCCGTGCGCTCAAAGCGGTCGATGGCGCAGATGTTGCGCTGCTGGTCATCGACGCCACCGTTGGCGTGACCCACCAGGATCAGCGGTTGGCCGAACGCGTCGACGCCGCCGGCTGCCCGATCGTCGTCGTGCTCAACAAGTGGGAGTTGTTGGATACCGAGGCGCGCGAGGAGGTGGCGTACCAAATCGAGCGGAAACTTCACTTCATCGGAGACGCACCGACGCTGCGATTGAGTGCGCTCACCGGCAAGGGCGTCATGCGCCTCTGGCCCGCGCTCGCCGGATCGATCGACGACTACTCGAAGCGTGTTCCGACCCGGAAGGTAAACGAGGCGATTCGTGCTGCGCAGTCAGCGCAGCCGGCGCCGGCCGGAGCCCGGGTGTTGTATGCGACCCAGGGCGCAACCGATCCGCCGACGTTCACGTTGTTCATCAACAAGGAGTTGCCGCATACCTACGTGCGCTACCTCGAGCGGTCGCTGCGCGAGAAGCTCGGTTTCGGATCGACGCCGATCAAGCTGCGCATGCGCAAGCGCAACGAGTAGTCGGCGTCAGGCGCACTTTCCGGTTCGGTAGAACGCTCCGCCCGAACCCCAGGGCGAGGCGACCACCACGATGGTGATGGTCACCTTGGTTTTTGGAGCCACGTAGAAGCGGCCGCTGCTCCAACGCGGGTCGGCGTAGGCGGTGTCCGCGTCGTCGGTCCACACGCCCGTCCCCAGATTGGGGACCGTGGTTGTTGTGCCGCAGCTGACGCCGTCGGCGAAGATCTCGAAGATGTCGCCGGTCAGGTACCCATCGGTGACATCGACGAAGCGGCCGGAACCACCGCCGTTGACGCTGACGGACACGGCGGTGCTGCCCGTACCCGAGAAGCTGAACGACTTCCACTTGTCGGTCTTTTGCACCGTGCACGGCGAACCGTTCGCCGCGTAGGCAGGGGAGTTCAGCGAGGTGATCACGGGCGCGGTCCATGCAAGGGCCGTTCCCACCGCTGCTTTTTGCAGCAGCGATCGACGCGTGAGGTCTTGTGCCATTGACCGGCTATCGGCAAAAAGTCGCCTCCACGTGAGCGCAGGGCCGTAGGAGGGGCCAAAAGTCCCAGAATAGGGTTCTCGGCCGGTCACGCGCAGGGTCCGACGGCCTCCGCCTGATGTGTCGAACGCATGAACATCGACACGTTGCCTCCGTACGGACCCCTGAGGGCCGATATGCTCTCTCGAAGGAGCATCACCTGTGAGCACCGCAATTCTCATCGCACTGGGGCTGGTTTGTGCCGCCGCCGGTATCGCCTGGTTCCGTTCGGCCAGGTTGCGTTGGCGCTTCCTGCACACGATCGAACGCGACGACACCAACTCCGAGGCATTTGCCCTGGCCGAGGGAAACTTCCGCCGCGAGGCGCACGCCGGCTTCCTGTATGCGTTGCTCAGTGTGGCGTCGCTCGTCACCGCATTCGGTGGCAAGGCCGAGAACGCCGTGATCTTCGCGGTGGTGGCGTTGCCGGCATTCGTCTCGTTGTTCTGGGCGCGCAGCGCCGTGTTCGATGCCAGACTCACCCGTCAGCGGTTCGATCTCGAACGGCGGGCCGAAGAAGCGTTGGCCCAGGAAGATCTTGCTCCGAAGGCATGGGCCGAGCGCCTCGCGCCGGCCGATCTGCCCGACTTCACCGGATTCGAGGTCGGAAGGGTGTACCAAGCCGGTTCCGGTCTCATGGCCGGCGACTTCTTCGACGTGTTCCGCGTCGACGACTCGCGCATCGCCGCACTCATCGGCGACGTCTCGGGCCATGGCATCGAGTCCTCGATCACCGCCTTCCAGGCGAAGTACCTGTTGCGAGTGTTCCTGCGGCAGTTCCGCGATCCGGCCCAGGCGCTGGAAGAACTCAACCAGCAGTTGTCCAATATCGACCGCAACGAGGAGTTCATCTCGCTCGTGGTCATCGTGTTCGATACCGATGCCGGCACCCTGCGCTTCGCTTCGGCCGGCCACCCGGCGGCATGGTTGTGGCACGAGCTCGAGGTGCAGCCGTTGCGGGCGACCGGGCCGTTGGTCATGCTCGACCCGAAGTCGACCTACTTCAGCCGTGAGATTCCGATGGCGATGGGCGACTTCGTGCTGCTGTACACCGACGGCCTCGCCGAAGCTCGTCGCGGTGACGAGCAATATGGCGAAGACCGCATCGCCCAGGTCATGAAGCGCGATCCGGGCATTGCCCCAGACGTGTTGTGTAAGTCATTGCTCGATGCCGGGCGCGACTTCGCAGGCGGCAAAATCGACGATGATGTGGCCATCTTGGCCATTCGTCGAACCTGAGCAGACCTTCCTTGGGTAGCAGCTGATGCCCTGGTGCGAGCCGTGCACCCGGTTCTACAACCCCAACTCGCTGGACGCCGATGGCGCATGTCCGCAGTGCGGTGAAAAGCTTAAGGCCGATGAGCACGCACAGGTAGCGGCCGAACCGGCGCCGATCAAGGTGCCGTGGCATTTCTGGCTGTTGCTCGCCTGCGCCACGGTGTACCTCGGGTGGCGGCTGGTGCAGGGCGTGCTCTGGCTTTTCGGCTGACCCAATATCTCGTTGACGAGATACGAAGAAACGGGTGGGAGCGGCCCGGCCCACCCCTAAACTGATCCGGTCACGGGCTGTGGCGCAGCTTGGTTAGCGCGTCGGTCTGGGGGACCGAAGGTCGGAGGTTCAAATCCTCTCAGCCCGACAAAGAAATCAGTCGAGAGCGAAGTCGGCGATGGCTGATTCTCGCAGCTCGATTTTGCGGATCTTGCCCGTCACGGTCATGGGAAAGCTGTCGACGAGGCGGAGGTGGCGGGGCACCTTGAAGTGGGCGATTTTGCCTTCGCAGAACCGCCTGACGTCTTCGAGGGTCGGCTCGGCGCCGTCGGCGGCGATGACAACCGCCATCACCTGTTCGCCGTACTTTGCGTCGGGCACACCGATCACTTGCACGCCGGTGATCGATGGATGCCCGAGCAGGAACTCCTCGATTTCTCGGGGGTAGATGTTCTCGCCACCACGGATGATCATGTCCTTGATGCGACCGACGATGTTGACGTATCCGTCGTCGAACATGATCGCGATGTCGCCGGTGTGCATCCAACCGTCGTCATCGATCGATGCGGCGGTCTTGTCGGGTTCGT
>RCMY010004296.1_pt1 | contig 12367 bp, 1 predicted proteins | sample 2041341 | NCBI WGS metagenome assembly RCMY01 (sample SAMN09708234, study PRJNA481090) | Marine sediment metagenome, whole genome shotgun sequencing project. | reverse complement strand
GGGGGGGGGGGGCTCCTGTGCGAGGGGGGTTCGGGGGCCGACGTGGGCGCCCGCCATATTCTGCTTACGTCCCGTTCGCTGCCGGACCACACCGCACGGGACGCTATCGCCGGGATCGAGGCGCTGGGCGCCACCGTGCACACTGCCCGCGCCGATGCGGGCACCCTCGCCGATACCGCGCGGATTCTGCGTGAGATAGACAAGACCATGCCGCCGCTGCGCGGCATCGTGCACGCGGCTGGCGCGCTGTGCGACGGGCCGGTGTCGAACAGAACGCCCGAGCAGGTGAAGGAGGTGCTTGGTGGCAAGCTTGGCGGCGCTCTGGCGCTTGACCGCCTCACGCGGGATCTGCCGCTGGACTTCTTCATCCTTTATTCTGCGGCGGCAACCTTTCTCGGCTCGCCGGGCCAGACCCTTTATGTGGCGGCCAATGCCGGCCTCGACGCGCTGGCTGATGCCCGCCATCTTGAGGGCTTGCCCGCACTGTCCGTCGCCTGGGGCAGATGGACCGGTGCCGGGATGGCCGCCCGGCTGTCCGAGGCGGGAGCCGACATCTGGCAGCGGCGCGGATTGGGGGCGCTGACGCCGGAAACCGGCTTTGCGCCGCTGGACTCCCTTCTGGCCGCCGGCACTTCCTCTGCGGTCGTGGCGTCCGTGGACTGGGCGCAGGTTGCCGCGACAGCGCCCGCCGGGTTCGACCGGGCTTTGCTGGCGGGCGTGGCCGGTCCCGCAATCAGCACACGTCCGGCACAGGCCCCTCGCCGCCACGATCTGCGCGACCAGCTCGCCGGGCTCGCACCGGGCGACGCGATGACTGCGCTGGGGCGCGCCATTTCCGGTGCGGCCGTCGAGATCATCGGGCTGGCACATGATCGCGAAATCGAACCCGACCGGCCGATGAAAGAACTTGGCCTGGACTCGCTCATGGCGATCGAGCTGCGCAACGCATTGGCCCGGCAGACCGCGCTAAACCTGTCGGCCACGCTGCTATTTGACTACCCAACGCTGACACTGCTGAGCCGGCACCTTGCCGAGCGGCTGGGGATCAATGCCGCTCTGGCCGGGGCCGAGGCCCACGGTCCGAACGACACCGACGATCTGTCCGACGCCGATCTAGAAGCCTTGCTGGAGACGGAACTGGGCCTGCCGGGCCAGTATCGGGCCGAAGTGGATGGGGGACGCTCATGACAGCCAATACCGATCAGATCAAGCGCGCGCTGCAAGAGATTCGCCGCCTGCGCGGCGAACTGGAACAGGCCACCCGTGACCGGGCAGACAGCGGTGCTGTCGCCATCGTGGGAACCGGCCTGCGCCTGCCGGGGGGCATCACGACCCTCGCAAAGCTCGAACAGGCGCTGGAGAACGGCGGCAACCTGGTGTCCGCCGTGCCCGCTGACCGCTGGGCCAGCAGCGACCTGCCCGGCGACATGACCAGCGCCGCAGGCTATGGCGCTTTCATTGAGGGCGTCGACCGCTTCAGCCCGGAATTCTTTGGCATCTCGGGCGCCGAGGCGGCGAGCATGGACCCACAGCAACGGCTGCTGCTGGAGGTGGGCTGGGAGGCGCTGGAGAATGCCGGGCACGCGCCCGACGGGTTGACCGAGAGCCCGCTGGGCATTTTTCTGGGCATGGCAAACAGCGATTACGGGCGGATGCTGCTGTCCGACATTCCCGCCATCGACCCCTATTTTTCTTCTGGCTCGTCTTTTTCCATGGCGGCGGGCCGGCTGTCCTATTTCCTTGGCACCACTGGCCCGGCGGTCGCGATCGACACCGCCTGTTCCTCGTCGCTGGTCGCCCTGCATCTGGCGCGCCGCTCGTTGATCGCGCGGGAATGCGATGTCGCGCTCGCGGGTGGCGTCAATCTGATACTCTCGCCCGAGGTGCATGTGAATTTCGTCCGCGCCGGGATGCTGGCGACCGATGGTCGGTGCAAGACCTTCGACGCCTCTGCGGACGGGTATGTGCGCGGCGAGGGCTGTATCCTGATGGCGCTGCGCAGGCTCGATGATGCGCTGTCAGATGGCGATCGCATACTGGCGGTTATTCGCGGCAGCGCAGTGAATCAGGACGGGCGCAGCAATGGGTTGACCGCGCCGAACGGGCGGGCACAGGAGGCGCTGATCCGCGCGGCGCTGCGCGATGCGGGGCTAGCGCCCGGCGATGTCGGCTATGTCGAGGCGCACGGCACCGGAACCAGTCTGGGCGATCCGATCGAGCTGAGCGCGCTTGGCCGCGCCTACGAGCGCGACCGGCCCGACGCGGCGCCGCTGGCGGTGGGATCGATAAAGACCAATCTGGGCCATCTGGAAGCCGCAGCTGGGGCGGCCGGTGTGCTCAAGGCGATCCTCGCATTGCGCTCGGGGCGAATCCCGGCGCATCTGAACTTCGACACGCCCAACCCGCATATAGACTGGCAAAATCTGTCAGTGCGCATTCCGTCCAAAGCCCAAGACTGGCCGGGCGACACCGACCGCTTTGCCGGAGTGAGTTCATTCGGGTTCAGCGGAACCAACGCCCATCTGGTTCTGGGCGCGGCTCCGCAGCCGCCGCGCGAACGCCAGTCGCAGCTGCCATGGCATCTTTTTACCATGTCTGCCAAAAGCGAAGCCGCCTTGTGGCGCTTGGGCAAGGACACTGCGGACGCTGTTGCGGGCAGCGAGGACGACATCGCCGATATCTGCCACACCGCCAATGCCGGGCGCGCGCGCATGGCGCACAGGCTGTCTGTTGCGGTGCGCGGCAAACGCGACCTTTCGCAGGCGCTGGACAATTTCGCGTCCGGACTTGCGGACCCCTCGATTGCCACAGGTCTAGCCCAGCCCGGACACAGGCAGAAGATCGCTTTTCTCTTCACCGGCCAGGGCGCACAGCATCCCGGCATGGGCCGGGCCCTCTACGACACTCAGCCAGTCTATCGGCGCGCGATCGACGCCTGCGCCAAGGCGCTGGAAGACACAGTTCCGGGCGGTTTGGTTGCAGCACTGCACGACACCGACGATGAGACGCGCATCCGGGCGCCCGGCATCGCCCAGCCCGCGCTCTTTGCGCTGGAATACGCGCTGGCGCAGCTGTGGATATCGTTCGGGGTCAAGCCGGACGCGCTCTGCGGTCACAGCCTCGGCGAATTTGCGGCCGCGACGATTGCGGGTGTGATGCCGCTGGAGGATGCCCTGATGCTGGTGGCGGAACGCGGTCGCCTAACCGCGCAGGCCGCCGTCGACGGCATGATGGCCAGCGTTTTTGCACCGCGCGAGATAATCGAGCCGCTGCTCTCAGACGCGGCAGACATCGGTATCGCTGCTTTCAACACGCCGCGCAACCACGTGCTGAGCGGTCCGAGCCACGCCCTGCGGCCCGTGCTGGACCTGCTCATCGGCCAGGGCATTCGTGTTGAGCCACTGCAAATCGCCTTCGCCGCGCACTGCCCGCTGGTCGACCCGGTGCTGGCGGAATTCCAGGCTGCAGCCAGCCGGGTGCGCTATGGCGCGCCGCGGATCCCGCTGATCTCGAACGTGACCGGCGGCTTCGCGCCAGCCAGCGTCTCTACGCCCGATCATTGGGCACACCATCTGCGGCAACCGGTGCGTTTCGCCGACGGGGTGGCAGCCTTGCTGAAGTCCGGCATGACACATTTCATTGAAATCGGTCCGCATCCGGTGCTGTCGGGAATGGCCGCAGAATGCGCCGAACTGGTCGCCGGGATCGAACCACCGCAATTCCTTGCCTCGCTGCGCCGCGACGGTGAGGATGGGCGCGACCTGTGTGAGAGCGTGGGGCGGCTCTTTGTCGATGGCGCCGGGATCAACCCCGACGGACTGCAGCGGCCGGGCAATGCCCGTAAGGTCACTTTGCCGACTTATCCGTTCGAACGGGCGCGCCACTGGCATCCCAGCGCCCGTCCCGGTGGGACAAGGTCGCATCCAGACCCCGAGGCAAGCTGGACGCGTCTTGAGGCGCGGCTGTCGCGGGAATGCGAACGCGGACCGCTTGGCTTTGACGCTGGGGCCTGTCCCGCTGCCTGGGCGGCGCTGGCCGATCTGACGCGGGCACGGATCGTGTCGCTGCTGCGCGAGGCCGGATTGTTCAAAGCCGCAGGTGAAAGGGAAACGGCGACCGAAGTCGCCGAAGGGCTCGGCGCCCTGCCCGCCTTTGTACCGCTGATCGAGCGCTGGCTGCACGATCTGGCCGCAACCGGCACCCTGCACCGCGACGGCGCGTGGTTCTCCAGCCGCGACGGCCTCGCCGATCCCGACCTCGCGGGCGCCCTTTCCAGCGCAGAAGCAGCGTTGGCCGCCAATGTGCCGCTGATGGATTACGTGCGCCACTGTATCGACGTGGTCGGAGCGGTCATCAGCGGTGACGCCAGCCCGCTGGAGACGCTGTTTCCGGACGGCGATTTCGGGCTCGCGCTTGGGCTGTACGAAGGCTCCGCGACGATGCGCTACATGAACGGTCTGGCTGCTGCGGCGGTCGAGACCATAGCCGACAGCGCCGGTCCGGAGCTGCGGGTAATCGAGGCCGGAGCAGGCACCGGCGGCACCACCGCCGCTGTGCTGGAGGCGCTGGCCGGGCGGCCGGTGCAATACGTCTTTACCGATGTCTCGGACCTGTTTCTTGACCGTGCACAGGACCGGTTCCGGGACCGGGACGGAATGTCCTTTGCACGATACGACCTCGAAACCGCCCCGGAAAAACAAGGATTCACACCCGGCAGCTTCGATCTCGTGCTGGCTTCCAACGCGGTGCACGCTGTCCGTAACCTGCCCGAGACCCTGATTCACCTGCGCAGCCTTCTGAGACCGGGCGGTATGTTGGTATTGGTCGAATCCACCACGCATTTCACTTATTTCAACATCACAACTGGCCTGATCGAGGGCTGGCGGCGCGCCGAGGATACGCTGCGCGCAGACGACCTGGCGCTGATCGATGCCCCAACCTGGACAAGCGCGCTGAACGCGGCTGGGTTCGACCGCGCCGAGGCTTGGCCCCGCGCCGGTGCGGCTGGCGATACGGTCGGTCAGCATCTGATTGTCTCGCGCGCCCCGCGCGATGACGCGGCACATGGCGAAACCGCGCAGATGGAACTGCCCGAATTGCGCGCCGCCACTAATCTGGCGGTCGATCCCGCGCTTGAGACGGCAATGGTCAGGATTGCCGATGCACTTCCGCGCGAACGCGCGCGGGCCATCGCGGAGCTTGTCCGTATTCGGGTGATACGGCTGCTGCGACGCAGCCCTGATCAGCCACCTCAGGATCACGAGCGCCTGCTTGACCTCGGGCTCGACTCGCTGATGGCAGTTCAGTTGCGCAACACGCTTGCTCAGGACTTGGGCATCGCGCAGGGCCTGCCGGCAACGCTGGTTTTCGACCACCCGACGATCAACGCGCTCGCAAGCTATCTCGCCGCGCTGAAAGCTCCGCCCGACAGCCTTGCAGAAGGCACCACGCCGCCCCCTGTTTCGCGAACCGATGACCCGGCTCGCGCAGGCCGCGCGCAGGAGATTGCGGCGATGAGCGAGGAAGAGGTCGAAGCCCTGCTTCTGGATCGGTTCAAGCAATGAATACGCCCGATCCCGCCACACAGTCGCAGCTTTCGCCGCTGAAACGCGCCATGATCGCGCTGGATGCCGCCGAAGCGCGAATTCGCGCGCTTGAGGACGCGGCGAACGCGCCGATCGCGGTTATCGGGATCGGCTGCCGCGTGCCGGGGGCCGACGGTCCGGACGCCTTCTGGCGCCTGCTGGAGAGTGGCGTGGATGCCACCGGACCGGTGCCCGAGGGACGATGGAATCACGACCGGCTTTACGATCCGGACCCCGACAGTCAGGGCCGGATTTCGACCCGCCGAGGCGGATTTATCGACCATATTGACGCATTCGACGCGACGCTGTTCGGGATTTCGCTGCGCGAGGCGCGCAGCATGGACCCGCAGCAACGGCTGTTCCTGCAGACCGCATGGCAGGCGCTGGAACATGCCGGCATTGCGCCAGACTCGCTGACTGGTTCAGCCACCGGCGTCTTCTGCGGCGCGACAAGCTCGGACTACACATATCTTCAGGTGGCAGCGCGCGATCCGGCCCTTCTCGATGCGCATTTTACGTCGGGCATTGCGCACAGCGTGATCTCGGGGCGCCTGTCCTATCTGCTGGGCCTTCAGGGCCCGAGCGTGAGCATCGACACCGCCTGTTCTTCTTCGCTTGTCGCCGTGCATCAGGCGATACAGTCCTTGCGGCGCGGGGAAACGGACCTGGCCATTGCAGGCGGCGTCAGCCTGATGCTGTCGCCCGAGATATTCATCGCGCTGTCGCGGGCGCACATGCTGTCGCCGGACGGGCGCTGCAAGACCTTCGACGCCAGCGCCGACGGGTTTGCCCGGGCCGAGGGTTGCGGCGCGGTTGTGCTGAAGACACTGGCCAACGCGCAAGCGGACGGCGACCGTGTGATCGCGGTCTTGCGCGGCAGCGCCGTGAATCAGGACGGCCCGTCCAGCGGCCTGACCGCGCCCAGCGGGCCGGCGCAAGAGGCGGTGATACGCGCGGCGCTCGCCGATGCCGGTGTCGCACCAGAAGATTTGGGGTATCTTGAGGCGCACGGCACCGGCACCAATCTGGGCGACCCGCAGGAAATGCGCGCGCTGGGCAATGTCTTCGCTGGCCGGCAGGCGCCACTGGTCGTCGGGTCGGTCAAGACCAATCTGGGCCACCTGGAAGGTGCGGCCGGAGTGACCGGATTGATCAAGCTGGTCCTGATGCTGCGCGCCCGCCAGATCCCGCGCCACCTGCATTTCCGCACGCCCAGCCCGCACATCCCCTGGTCCGACCTGCCGCTGCGGATTCCCGTCGCATCCGAACCTTGGGGACCAATCAACGACCGGCGCATCGCCTCGGTCAGTTCTTTTGGGTTCAGCGGCACCAACGCGCATGTCGTGGTGGAGGAGGCCCCCCTGCAGCACCCGCCGGAAGCGGAGCCAGAACCGGACGCGGCTATCATCACGCTTTCCGCCGCGAGCGAAGAGGCCTTGCGACATCTGGCATCGCGTCATGTCGAGCGCTTGGGTCGCCCCGGCGCTCCTGCGCTGGCCGATCTGTGCCGTACGGCAAATGCCGGACGGGCGCAGCTAGCCTTCCGCGCAACCGTGACCGGTGCGACGTCAGACGCGTTGCGAGATCCGTTGCAGGCGCTTGCGTCGGGCGCGGGAATGGTTGCCGGTCCGATCCGCAAGATCCCGCAGATCGCCTTTTTGTTCACTGGACAGGGCGCACAATTTGCCGGAATGGGCCACGAGCTTTATACGCGGGCGCCGGTGTTCCGGGACACACTCGACCGCGCCGCCGCACGGCTGGAGACGCGGCTTGATGCGCCGCTGCTCGACGTGATGTTCGGCGTAAACGGGACAGAGCGGCTGCTTGACCAGACACTCTATACGCAGCCTGCGCTTTTTGCCTTTGAATACGCGCTTGCACAGCTTTGGGCATCGTGGGGCGTGCAACCGGACATGGTGATCGGCCACTCGGTCGGAGAGTTCGCCGCGGCCTGCGTCGCCGGCGTGATGAGCTTTGACGCGGCGCTGGATCTGGTGGCCGAGCGTGGGCGCCTGATGGATGCGTTGCCCGCAGGCGGCGGCATGCTGTCGGTTGCCGCCTCGGAGGCGACCGTGCGCGCCATGCTGAAGGAAGGGCTCGATATCGCCGCAGTGAATTCGCCCGAGCAGACCGTCGTCTCGGGCCCGCAGGATGCGTTGAACCTGCTGGCTACCGAGGTCGCCGCACAGGGTATCGAATTCCGTCGCCTGCCGGTTTCGCACGCCTTCCATTCCGCGCTGGTCGATCCCGCGCTCGACGCCTTCGAGACGGTCGCCAGCAGTATACCCTACGGGCGGCCCAGCCTGCGCCTGATCTCGAATCTCACCGGCAAGAGCGCCGATGCGGCGACAATCGGCACTGCGGCCTACTGGCGGCGTCACATGCGCGATGCGGTACGCTTTGCCGATGGCGCAACGGAACTTGCGCGGTTAGGTGCCACCGCCTTCCTTGAGATCGGTCCACAACCGGTGCTGACGGCGCTGACGCGCGAGACGTTGGACGGTGATGGACTGGCCGAAGCGGCCACTTTCGCCGCCTCGATGCGCCGTGGACGCAGCGAATGGGGTCAGATGCAGGACGCGCTTGGCGCGCTCTGGACAGTTGGTGTCCCGGTCGACTGGAAGGCCGTCGAAGGGCTGCGCGGCGGCCGGATCGTAGATATTCCGACCTACCCGTTCGCCCGTGACCGGCACTGGGTCGCGCCGCGCGCGGATGCGCCGCAGACGGCCACCACCGCACCGGGGCTGCTCGGCAGCCCGCTGCCCGTGGCGCTGGAAGAGGCGCGGATCTGGCAAGGTTCAGTCTGTGCCAATGCACCAGACTGGTTGGCCGATCACGTGGTGAACGGGCGCACGATCCTGCCCGGCGCGGCGCTGCTGTCGATGATGAGCGCCGCGCAGATTGCGTCCCGCGAGGCGGCGGATGACGCCGTTGCGCTTGAAGACATCGTGTTCGAGGCGCCGGTGGTGCTGCCCGAGGATGGCTCTGCCGTAGCGCTGCAAACCGTGACGCGCGGCACGGGGATCACCGTGCACAGCCGCCTGAACGAACAGGGCAACTGGCTGCGTCACGCATCCGCCAAACCGGCAGAGACGCGCGCGTTGCCCGCGTTGCCAAACGCCGGGCGCGGCGAGCGCGCCGATCCGTCAGACCTATACGCAGAATTGCAGACGCAGGGGATCGCGCTTGGCCCGGCGTTCCGGGTGATCGAAGCGCTAAACGTCATCGACGGCAGGGTGGTCGGGGAAATCGCGCTGCCCGACACGGTTGCGCATGATCCGGCGCTGCCGATTCATCCGCTTCTGCTTGACGGCTGTCTGCAACTGATCGGCGTCGCACCGGTCACACGCGCGGCAGGCGCCGGCGCGTTTCTGCCTTTCGCCGCTGATCGTTTCGCGCTGGACGGGGCGCCGGGTCGCCGCCTGCGTGTGCAAGTCGATGTGCGCTCCGCAGGCGCCGACATCCTTGTCGGCGACATTCATGCCGAAACAAAAGAGGGGCGTCCAGTACTGGCGCTGACCGGTCTCAGACTGCGACGGCTGGCAGCGCGTCCGGCGCTGACGGCCGCTGGCGGACCACTGCATGACGCGCTCTACGCAATGACGTGGGTTTCGCGCGCGGCGTTGCCCTCTCCCGAAAATCTGGTTGCCGTGGCCGGGGCGCAAAGTGACGATCTCGCCAGAAAGGCGGGCTTGGACCAGTACGACATCTTCGCGGATGCGTTGGACGCGGCCTGTATTCCAATTCTGCGCAAGACGTTCACCGATCTCGGCTGGCGGCACGCCGCAGGTGCGATGGTGGCGGAATCGGCACTGGCCAATCAACTGGGGATCGTCGACGGACACCGGCGGCTGTTCTCGCGCCTCCTGGAGATCCTTGCCGAGGCGGGCGACCTGCAGCGCGATGGTGATGTCTGGCGGGTTTTGCGCGCGCTCAGCCCGGCGGACGCGGTGGTGGACCTGAGGCAGATAGCCCCTGCCGCCGCCCTGCCCGAGGTAGAGATGCTGTTGCGTGCGGGCGCTGGTCTTGCTGATGCGCTGCGCGGACGGGCCGATCCGATGGACCTGCTGTTCCCGGGCGGCGATACCCGGACCGCCGAGGACCTTTATGGCACGGTCCCGACTTCGGTTTATTACAATGGCCTGATAGCTGAAATCCTGTCGCGGATTGCCAGCATCGACCGCCCCCTGCGTATCCTCGAGATCGGAGGCGGCACCGGCGGCACCACCGCACGAGTGATCGATAGACTCCCGGCCGACACGCATTATGTCTTCACCGACGTCGGCCCCAGTTTCGTTGAGCATGCACAGGAGCGTTTCGGCAATAGGGACAGCATGCACTTCCAGGTGATCGATCTTGAACGCGACTTGGTCGATCAAGGGATCGATCCGGGATCGTTTGACGTGGTGATCGGCGCCAATGTGGTGCATGCAACAAGCGACCTTGCCGCGACTTTGGCGCGGATACGGCGCGTGATGGCGCCCGATGCGCGTCTGGTTCTGCTCGAGGTCACGTCGCCGCGGCGATGGTTCGATCTGACAGTCGGCCTGACCTCCGGATGGTGGGCCTATTGCGACACCGACCTTCGCAGCGGCGGCCCGCTTTTGGACCGGCAAAGCTGGCTGGACCTGCTGAAAACGGCGGATTTCACTACGCCGGCGGCACTGGACGGCGATCCGGATCTGCCGGGCAGCCGGGGACGGCAGGCGGTGCTGGTCGCTGGCGTCGGCGGCGGCCTGCGGCACCGCTGGTTGATCGTGCCCGATTCCGACGCGCTTGCGGCCAGCCTACGCGACGCGCTCGTACTGGCCGGAGCGCGCGCCGAGGTGCTCGACCCCGGCGAAGGCGTTGCCGCAACGCTGACGCGCTTGGCTCAGGCCGGGACGTCGCCCGACCGGATTGTCGTTCTGGGCGGCGCAGTGCGGCAATCACCGGCGGACCGCGTAACAGCAACGCTGGAGACCATTCAGGCCGTTGCAGATGCCGCACCCGGCGCAAGGCTGACCCTGATCACCCGGGGCGCGGACCGGGTGGCGCGCCAGCACGACACGCCGCGCGCCGAAGAAGCGGCGGTGGCCGGTCTTGCCCGAAGCGTGGCGCTGGAACTGCCCGACCTTGACTGTCGGCGCATCGACATCGCACCCGGATCAGAGGATCCGGCGAGCCTTGCGGCCGCCTTGCTCGATGCGCCGGATGAGCCGGAACTGGCGCTGCGGGGCGCGTCCCGCCTTGTCGCACGCCTCACCCCTTGGGTGCCGTCCCGGACCAGTGACCACAACCAGACAAGCTGGAGGCTGGTGAACAAGGAGCCGGGCACGCTGGAACGTCTGGAACGCGCCGCGCTGAAGCGCCGCGCCCCTGGCGCGGGCGAAATTGAGATCGCGGTCGAGGTGGCCGGGCTGAACTTTCGCGACGTGTTGAACGCGCTTGGCGAATATCCGGGGGCGCCGCCGCTGGGCGGCGAATGTGCGGGCCGCGTTGTGGCCTTGGGCGCGGATGTGCAGGGCATCGGATTGGGCGATGCCGTGGTCGGCATGTCACCGGGCGCGCTGGCCTCGCATCTGACCCTTCCGGCCGCGCTGGCCGCGCCCCTGCCCGAAAATTTCGACATGATTGATGGCGCGGCCTTCGCCATTCCCTTCGTCACCGCCGATTACTGCCTGCGCGAGGTGGGACGCCTTCGCGCGGGCGAGCGCGTGCTGATCCATGCGGCAGCGGGTGGGGTTGGAATGGCCGCGCTACAGATCGCGCTCGCGGCTGGCGCCGAGGTGTTCGCCACCGCGGGCAGCGACGAAAAGCGTGCCCTTGTGCGTGGGCTTGGTGCAGCGCACGTGATGGATTCCCGCAGCCCTGGCTTTCTGGATGAAGTGCTGAAGGCCACCGGCGGGCGCGGCGTCGATCTGGTTCTGAACTCGCTCTCTGGCGAGATGGCGGATGCCAGCCTGAGATCGCTGGCCCCGGGCGGGCGCATGATCGAACTGGGCGTTCGCGATCTGCGCGAACCGGCGACGCTGACCGGCATTGCACCCGGCATCCGCTATCTGCCTGTCAATTGGGGTGACGTGGCGGACCAGGATCCCGAGCGCATCGGCGCGATTCTGCGGCGGGTTCTGACGGAACTTGACGCAGGGCGGCTGACGCCGTTGCCGCGGCAGAGCTTTGCGATGGACGATGTCGAAGAGGCGTTCCGCCTCGTGTCGCGGGGCGAGCATGTGGGCAAGATCGTCCTCACGCTGACCCATCAACCGGTGCGGATCCGCCCGTTTGGCACCTATCTGGTGACCGGTGGCTTCTCCGGGCTCGGGTTCGACACCGTTCAGCGCCTGGCCAAAGACGGCGCCGGCCGGATCGTCGCCACTGGACGCCGCGCCCCAACGCCCGCGACCAAAGCAATGCTGGACGAAATGCGCGCCCAAGGCGTGCGGATCGACACGCATATTGTTGATGTCACCGACCCGGCGGAAATGGCGGAAGAGGTCCTGGCCCATCCAAATTACACGCATGTCCGTCGCCGCTCGATGGACGTTGCCCGCAAGCAACTCCGCGGTGCGCAGTGGCTAGCAACTGACATCAATGCGACGCCAACGTACACGCTGGATGCCGTCGAGCAAATCGTCACCAACGACCAGACCACGCAGGTGGGGCTGGCTGAGGACGTTACCGCCACCACGCTGGAGCGCATGCGTATTGAGCACGAACGCGATTACGATATCCTGACCGGCCTGTATAACCGCAGCTATTGTGGAGTGTATCTGCGCCGCGATGGTGCCTTGGGAGAAGAA
>RCMY010004295.1_pt1 | contig 12368 bp, 9 predicted proteins | sample 2041341 | NCBI WGS metagenome assembly RCMY01 (sample SAMN09708234, study PRJNA481090) | Marine sediment metagenome, whole genome shotgun sequencing project. | reverse complement strand
GAAATTCGTCGGGCGCCAAGTGCGATGAGCGGCCACACAAAGTAGAACTGTTCCTCGACAGCGAGCGACCAGTAGTGCTGCAACGCTGAAGGTGGCAAGTCGGAGCGGAGATAGTCGACGGCATTTCCGGCCAAGCGAATGTTCAGCATGAAGAATGCCGCAGCGCCCGCATCACGGGACAGGTCGGTCCAGTCGAGCGGGTTGAGTACCCAATAGCCAGCCCCAACCGTCAAGAGAAGGACTGCCCAACTCGCTGGGAGAATCCGGCGGATGCGCCGAGAGTAGAAGTCCAACAGGGTCTGACCGGGTCGGTCTGCCGGTGCGGCGTACAGCTGTGCAGAGATCAGGTATCCCGAGATGACGAAGAAGACGTCGACGCCGACGAAGCCACCGTCCAGAAGGCCCGAGTGATAAACGATGACGAGGAGGACAGCAACGGCACGAAGACCTTGGATCTCCGGCCGCCACTTCGGCGTGGCAACCCCAGGGGCCGCCGGCGCCGTCGAGAGAGATGCCATCGGCCGACAAGCTACCGGACGGCACACCTTGGAGACAGTTCAGGCGCGCCTGCCGGCAGGTCGGGCTGCCGGCACGGGTTGGGGCTCAGAGGCAGCCCGGCTGCCTCCCCAGACAATCCCCTATGGCCTTGTGGTACGACTTGAACCAGCCGGATGGTCCACGTTCGATTCGGCCACAAAGAGGTGGTCGGGCAAGTCCCACCCGCCTAGATCTTGCTGGGGTTCGAAGCCGACTCTTCTGCATGCCCCGATCTGCAGCTCAGCTCACGGACCAAGCGCTTTCTGCAATCTCCGCTTTCGGTCAAACACGGATCGCCACGACCGACCGCGGCAACAAATGCTCGACTCAATCGAGTCTGTAGCATTGCGACGCCAGGTTCTGGGATCTGGTTGCAGGCCGCGACGGGCGCAGAATCGAGGACAACATGGCAATCGAACGACGAGGCTCAGCGCCTAATTGGCGCGTCTCATGACGAGCAAGATCGGCGCGATCATCCTGGCGCTGCTGCCGAGTCCGATCAGGGTGAGGTTGTACCGGATTGCTGGACACGAAGTCGCCAAGTCGGCAAGGATTGGCTTCGGGACGATCATCCAGGCTGACCGCATTGTCATTGGTGAGCACACCCGCATCGCGCCGTTGTGTTGGATCAACGTCTCGAACATGGTTCTGGGCCAACGGGTCACGATCGAGCGCCTTGTCCGCATCACTGTTCACGATCTCGTGATGGAGAGCCGTTCGATCATCAGCACGCAAGCCGAGATCGCCGGCGACGCAACCGACAAGCGGAGCGTGATTCGCCTCGGCATGCACAGCTGGATTTTTGCGCACTGTTACATCAACGTTGCGCGGCCGATCACGATGGGTAAGAACGTGGGCGTCGGCGGCGGAACCTACATCTTCACGCACGGGTACTGGCTGAACAAGCTTGACGGATTCCCGGTGAGCTTTGGAGAAGTCACCATTGACGACAATGTCTGGTTGCCCTGGGGCTGTTTTATCATGCCTGGCGTCCATATCGGAGAGAACGCAATCATCGGTGCACGTTCAGTCGTGAACAAGGACGTACCGGCAAACGCTCTCGTCGCTGGAATGCCTGCGAAGATCATCCGAGATCAATCCTTTGCCGACCTCACCCAAGCCAACCGTGTCGAGATCCTTCGAGAGTCCATGATCGAGTTCGCGATGGCAACTGGTGGCGAAGTGTCCGAAAGCAAGGTCGACGACAGCGCTCGCTTTGCTCTCGACGGCGTGGAATTTCTCGCCGTGCACCAAGGCATCGACGCTGGCGACCTTGTTTCAGACTCGCTCAACGTGGTGTTCGACACCCTCGACAACCACCCGGCCAATCGGATCGCAACCCTCTCGCTTGTCGACTACCGCGCGAGTAGCGAGTCAATCATCCCACTCCTCGCACGACGGTGGTTGGCGCATGCGAGGACCTTTGGCATGCGCTACTACCCAATCGATGAAATCGCGGCGCCCGGCGACCCCGCTACCCAGGCATGACAGGGGCTCAGGGTCAACGACGAGCCTTCTCGACTCCTCTCCCGGTCGCGGACGGCCTCCCACTTGCCGGTTACGGCCCTGGCGCTCGAGTTTCAACCTCCGTCGGAGCGCCGCTCGAGGCAAACGGCATCATTCTCGATGGGGCTGCCGGGCCGATTGTGACCGTCGCGATCGACTGTCTGTTCGCCAGTGACGAGTTGTCCGACGAAATCACACGCTTCGTCGCACTCCAGGGCCATGAAATCGAGTTCTTGCTCGTGGTCGCCTCACACACCCACTATGCGCCATCACTCGACCGCACCAAGCCGCTCATCGGCGAGGTCGACGGTCACTACTTCGATGGTGTCGTCGATGCAATCGGCCGAGCAATCGTCACGACGCTGACGGAACAATCGAATGGCGACGCAAGGTGGTCCGCCGGTCGCTCCCCCTGTGCTCAGAACGTGCTGCGAAGGAGGGCTCGCGCTTGGCCCCAGCGACTCCTCACTCGGAGCCGAATTGCCATCGCACCCGACACGTCGAAGCCTGTCCGGCACGATGTCGATGTTGTGGTGGTCTCCGATGACGATGGCGTGACGTGCATCTTGTGGACGTGGCCGTGCCATGCAGTCAACGAACCCAATCCGCTCTGCACGAGTTCCGATTTCCCGGGCCGGGTCCGTGCTCGGCTCCGAGCCGACACGGGCTTGCCGAACCTCCCGGTGCTGTTCCTCCCGGGTTTCGCCGGCGATCAACGCGCCTGCAACCTGACCAGAGCGCGGCGTCCCAGAGACCTCGCCACGATCGGTTTCGGATCAATATTCGCCGCAAACAGCGATGAGTTCATCGACCGAATTACGGCAGACCTTCACTCCGCCATCAAGGAGGCGATGGCTTCAGCATCCGTGCTCGACGTGGCGGGACCAGCCAGAGTCGCATCGACATCGGTACCGCTGACCGACCTCCTCGCCGACACCGGCGCACGTGCTGCGGCGCTACCACCGCTCGGGGTCCATCTACTCACCCAAGGTCTGTTCAATCTGTTGACGATCGGCGCCGAGGTCTGCGAACCCTATTACCGCATCCTGAGCGAGGCGGTCCCTCCCGGCACGCTGATGACAGGGTATGCCGGCCAAGTGTTCGGCTATCTCCCGTCGGACGAGCAGCGCAGCGAGGGCGGCTATGAAGCTGGCGACTATTTCGAGTTGTTCTCGCTCAACGGGCAACTTCGCGAGCACCTCGAGCACGTCGTCGTGGCTGCAGTCCGACGTGTTTCCCAGGCGCGCTGAACACCGATAAGGCCTGTCATGGACCTTCCCGTCGATCCGCATCTCATCGCAGAGGAAGCCGCTGTCGTCACGCGCCCCGGCGGGCGCGCCGATCTCGTTGCCACGGTCATCAGCCAGGCCCTGTCGACAGCGTCCAACGCGATCGTCAGCGTTGTTGCTTCCTTCGCCCTCACGTCGTCTGACTTCGGCGCCCTCACGCTGTCGCTCATCGTCTTTCGCCTCTCGCTGATGGCGACCGATGGAGTCGTTGGTTCGGTACTCCTCATCAAGGTGCCCCAGCTTGCACCGGACGACGCTGAGCAGTTGTCCGCCGCTGGTCGTCGGACAACGGTCGCGCTCGGAATCGTCGGCGCGCTCATCGCGTTCATCCTTGCCATCACCGTGCTCCGAAACGGGCCGCTCGTCGCGCCATTCTTAGCGATCGCGGCCTTCTTGCCAGCGCTGTTGCTTCACGAGACGCTGCGAGTGCAAGCGTTCGCACTCCGCCGACCGAATGTCGCTGTCGGCGGCGACGCCATTTGGGTCGCACTGGGCGGCTCTGGGGCCATAGCGATGTCGATCCTCGTCGATCCTGTGACGGCGTGGCAACTACTGTCCGTTTGGTCCATCGGTGCGCTGGTCGGGGCCGTGTTCATGACGCTGCGCCTGAGAACAAGGGAAAGGTCCCGAGCGACCAGCGTACGCGGATATCTCCGTGCGCACCGTCATCTGGCAGGCGCATACCTTGCAGACAACGTCGTCGCCATCGGTTCGGGCGAGCTCGCGTCGATAGCAATCAGTGCTGGGCTCGGATACGGGAAACTCGGCGCCTGGCGCACGGCATCGATCGTCTACAGCCCACTCGATCCGCTGCGTCTCGCCGTGATGAGCTGGGCTGTACCTCGTGCCACAAGTGCGAGAAGTACGCCGGCCGCAGTCCGGAAGGACTTTCTCCGCCTCGGCTTCTACCTCGGCGGATTCACGCTCGTGTTCGTGGTGCCTTGCGGCCTCCTCGCCGTGAAGATCGCCGACCTCAGCGACCCCACTTCGGCCTGGGCCGGCATCACTCCCCTCATCGTTCCTGCGGCGATCCTCACCGTGACGCGGGCGTTCGCGATTCCATTTGGCTACCTCCTACGTATCGAGGAACGTTCGCGGCTTCTTGTGCGGATGCGACTCGTCGATGGATTGACGTTGACCGCGGTCATCGTGCTCGCGTCGACGACGACGCTCACCGTGGTTGCCTGGTCGTACGCCATTCATCGGGCAGTCTTCGCCGTCGCCTGGATGATCGCCTCGCAACGTCCCACACTCGCTGCCGATGACATCACGTACAACGAGCAGGCTGGGGCGTAGCGGACACGCAGCAGTGGCGGTCAGTCTCGGCCGGATTTCGTGCCGACAGTCAGGCGCCGATCACCAGGCGGTTCACAGCGGACCCAGCGAACAAATCTGCCGAGGTCCAGTTTCTCCCGTCGACGAGGCAGGTCGCCCCTGGCAGATCAAACGGACTCAGTTCCCGGTATTCAGCGTGATCGGTCTGGAGAATCGCCCCATCGACGACTTGCCCCACGCTATGCGGCGCAAAACCCAGGTCACGAATCTCGTCGTCGCTGTACATCGGGTCGCCCACCACAACGTTGGCGCCGGCCGCATGCAAGGCGACGACGATGCCGAAAACTCCAGAGAACGCGGTCTCCTTGACGCCACCGCGGTAAGCAATTCCGAGCACCACTACGGTACGCCCGCTCAGCGAGCCGAGCGACGACGCCAAGAGATCGACTGCATACGCTGGCATTGCGTCGTTCGCCTTGCGTGCAGCCGCCGGGATCGTGGCTGACGGGTCGTTGTGCAAGTAGAAGCGCGGGTAGACGGGGATGCAGTGTCCACCGACGGCAATGCCAGGCCGATGAATGTGCGAGAACGGCTGACTATTGCAGGCTGCGATGACGCCGTAGATGTCCACATCAATACTGTCGGCATAACGAGCAAGCTGATTCGCATAGCCGATGTTGACATCGCGGTACGTCGTCTCGGCCAGCTTCGCCAGCTCGGCTGCTTCCGCACTGCCCAGGTCCCAGACACCATTCGGCCGTTCGAGATCGTCGCGCTCGTGGAACTGCAGCGATGACTCGTAGAACTCGAGACACCGCTTGGTCGATGCGTCACCCAGACCACCGATCAGTTTCGGGTAGCGAGCGAGATCATCAAATATCCTGCCGCTGTAGACGCGTTCAGGGCTGTGGCAGACGAACAACTCCGTTTCGAGCTCCAGTCCAGATGCCTCGGCGAGCGCAACGGCGAACCTGTTCCGAGTGCTGCCGACCGGCAGTGTCGTCTCGTAGCTGACAAGGGTGCCGGGCTGCAGGCCGGCAGCGATCGCTACGGTCGCAGCGTCGAGCGCACGGTAGTCAGGTGCAGCACGCTCATCGACGATCAACGGAACGACCACCACGACAACGTCGGACGACCGAACGGCGGCGGTCGTGTCGGTGGTGGCAGTCAGAGAACCGTCAGCGATCACATCGGCCAGGTACTCGGCGAGGTTGGCTTCGCCGGTGAACGGCACCTCGGCACGGTTGATCATGTCGACAGTTGGCTCCGACACGTCGGCGCCGACCACCGTGTGTCCAGATCGTGCGATCTGCACCGCAAGCGGCAGGCCAATTTTTCCAAGAGCAACGACACAGACATTCATACAGTTTCTCAGAGTAGGCGGTCCGGCGCTCACCCGGACAGTGAGACCCGAAACGGTGCACCTCCGCTACTGTGATCACCTGCGCAATTGCGGCTTGACGACGAGTCACCCGACGGCAAGCAGCCAGTATGGCGCCGACAGCCAAAGAGAACGCGAGCACCGGCTGCTATCGTCACACCACGCTATGGAGAGCCAGCCCAACGAAATGACCATGCGTGACATCGTCAAGGTGGCTGTCCGTCGTCGTCTTGCGGTCATCGGGGTTGTAGTCGGGTGCATCGTCTTGGCGCTGGCATACACACTCGTGCAGACACCGAACTATTCGGCGGAGTCCGAGGTGTTGGTGCAAACTTCAGGCCGAGACCCGCTCCTCAGCCAGACCTCGACACTGAGCGACCGCTCGATCCAGACTCAACTCCAAGTGATCGAGAGCCCGGCAGTCCGCGAGCGTGTGATGAAAGACCTTGATCTCGCAGCACTGCCACCCGAGGTGGAGGCTACCGCCGTTCCGCAAACCGATGTGATTTCGCTCGAAGTTCGAGCCGGCAGCGCCGACAACGCCGCACGGTATGCGAACGCCTACGCCAGTGCCTACATCGATGTGCGGCGCGACCAGGTACTCGCAGAACTGCTGGCCGCCGGCAACGCTGTCCAAATAGCCATCGACGCCGTTCAGGCCGACCTCGATGCAGTCGATGCGCTCGAAAGTGTCGGCAACGGCGCCCCCAACGACGTAGCGCTGGCCGACGCGCTCGCCAATTTCCCGAGCCGAACGGCGCTCGCCGACCAGCTCGCCGAGTTCTCCACCACTCTCAACCAGCTACGCGTCGACGCGGCCCTTCGCACTGGTGGCACCACGATCATCCGTGTCGCTGAGGTACCCGGCAAGCCTGTCGGGCTAATACCGGTCTTCCTCTTCCCGCTCGCCGTCGCCATCGGGCTTGTTCTCGGGCTGCTCGCTGCCTTGCTCATCGACCATCTCGACGACAAGATTCGGACCGAAGACGACCTCTCCAGACTCGTCACGCTGCCGGTGTTGGCCACTGTGCCGGTCGCCAAACAACCCGACAGCCGGCTCATCGCCATCAGCGAACCCGGGAACAGTTCAGTGGAGGCGTACCGGGACTTGCGCACCAACCTGAGGTTTCTTGGCCTCAACCGCGACGTCCGCGTTATTCAGGTCACCAGCCCGACGGATTCGGGTGGAAAGACCTCGACCGCTGCCAACCTTTCGGTGGTGCTCGCCCAGGCTGGAAACCGGGTCGCGCTCGTCGATGCCAACCTGCGCATGCCAAAGGTTCACGAAGTATTGGCCCTGCCACAGGCCCCCGGGTTCACCGACATGCTTCTTGGCAAGGCTGCCTCCGAAGCCGTCAACGACGTCATCGTCGATGACGTGAACACCCTAAGCGCCTACACCTCCGGATTGGTGCCGACCAACCCCAGTGAACTGCTGAGCGGACAACGCACGCAACAACTGATCAAGGAACTCGGTGCCAAGTACGACTACGTGATCGTGGATTCCGCATCCGTGCTGGCAGTGTCCGACGCTGTCGAGCTCTCCGGCTCAGTCGATGCGTTGCTCTTGGTCGTCCAAGCCGGTCGCACAACTCGCGAACAACTGGCTGAGGCCCTCGGACGCCTCGACCAAGTGGACGCGCCGGTCGCCGGCATAGTGTTCAACGGGGCGTAACTCTCGGTCTCGAATTCGGCCCCGAGTGCTGCTGGAACGCGGATGGTCACCGCGAAATGCGCAGCGACTCGACGATTGCGGTTGCGATGCTCACGGCGCGCAGTGCGTCGGTTCCGCTGACACGGGGCGGTCCCCCAGAGCGCACTGCAGCCACGAAGTCCTGAGCCTCGAGTACCAACGGCTCACCACGTTGAATGAACGGTGTCTCGACGACGCTCGACTGCCGGTAGCTCACGCCGCCTTCGCCGAGGTACTCGTGGTGCGCCATCCGGTGGATGGTCACGTCCGAGCGCACCAGGTCGGCCGACACGACACTGTCAAGCTGCGTCACCTCGATCGCACGGATCTTCTGTTGGCCGAGCCGACTCGTCATGAACGACGCGGTGAGACCCGACTCGAACGCAACGGCGACGCTCGCCAGATCCTCACTGTCGGCGCGAACCTGCCGGCCGACTCCGGAGACCGAAACGATGTCGTCGCCTGCTGGTGCCAACGAGCAGACGATGTCGATGTCGTGGATCATCAGATCGAAGACCACGCCGTCGCTGATCCTCGGGGAGTAGGGGCTGATCCGCGAGGCGCTGATGTGGATGGGTTCCGTGACCAGCGCTGTGAGCTCGGCGACTGCAGGGTTGAAGCGTTCGATGTGCCCGACTGCCAAGACGACCCCGGCAGCGGACGCAGCATCGATGATCCGTTGGGCGTCGGCAACGGTGGCGGCCAACGGCTTCTCGACGAGGACGCTGATACCCCGCTCGACGAGGGCAATCGCCGTCTCCAAGTGCAATGCCGTGGGCACAGCCACAACCGCTGCCTCGACATCGACGGGCAGGTCATCGATCGAGGCGCAGGCCAGCGCCCCTGACTTGAGCGACGCCGCCTTGGCCCGGTCGAGATCGGCATCGACCACGGCCACCAATTCGACGTCCGGGAGCTGCCCCATGACGCGAACGTGATTTGAGCCCATGATCCCGGTGCCCACGACGGCCACCTTCAATGGTGCACTCATCGTTCGAACACGCCGCGAACCGTGGCAATGACCTGATCGACGTCGGACGCGCTGAGATGCTGATGGACGGGAAGCGAGAACACTTCCGACGCGACCTGCTCGGCGACCGGCACAGGGTCTGCGACCACACCCGGGTGGTCTCGGTAGCAGTCGTAGTCGTAGACGACCTTCGGGTAGTACACGCCAGCGCCGACACCGGCTTCCACGATCGCATCGACGGCGCTGTCTCGGTCGATCGAGGCCTCAGGTGTGGCCCGTACCGTGAACTGGTGGTACACGTGGTCGAAACCCTCTGGCGGCTCCGAGGGCATCAACAGACCGTCGATGTCTGCAAGCCCGGAACGAAGCAGTGCTGCGTTCTCTCGACGTGCCGCAGTCATCGAGTCGAGTCGGTCGAGTTGCGGCACGCCGACGGCGGCTGCGAGGTTCGTGAGCCGATAGTTGTGGCCGGGCATCTCGTACTGGTATCGGGCACGCATACCCTGATTTCTCAGCAACCTCAGGCGATCAGCGATGTCAGCGTCGTTGGTGGAGACGACTCCACCTTCGCCGGTGTTGACGTTCTTGGTTGCGTACAACGAAAAGCAGCCCGTGCCGTAACTCCCGGCTTTCCGGCCGTCACAGCTGGCGCCGATGGCTTGCGCAGCATCTTCGATCATGGCCAGGTTGCGTGAACTGGCCAACGCTTCGATCGCGACCATGTCTGCCATCTGCCCGTAGAGGTGCACAGGCATGAGCACACGGGTCGCATCGTTGACGAGGGCACCCATTGCGTCCGGATCGACGTTGTAGTCGTCGCGAATGTCTGCGAAACGCGCCGTTGCACCCGTCTCCAGAATTGCGTTCAGCGTGGCCACGAACGTGAAGGGGCTGGTGATGACTTCGTCACCCGGGCCGATGTCGTGGGCCTGCATCGCAGCGACCAGCGCCGTCGTGCCGTTGTTGACGGAGATGGCGTGATCGACGCCGTGGATCTGAGCGAACTTCTGCTCGAACTCCTCGACGACAGCACCCTGGGCGAGTTGCCCTGACCGGAGCACTTCGAGCACCCGTGCTTCCTCCTCGGGACCCACCTTCACGACGGTGATTGGAATCATGACGTCTTCTCCGTTTCGCACTCTGTGCAGATGATGTCGGCCGGACGCTGCTGTGACCTCGAGGTCACAGCGCCGCAGGTGCACACCCACGCTCGATGCCGAGCCGGATTGCCCATGACCAGCGAGTGTTCTGCCACGTTCCTCGTCACGACCGAACCCGCTGCGACCATGCAGTATTCGCCGAGCTCGACACCGCAGACGATCGTGGCGTTTGCGCCGACAGAGGCGCCCCGCCGAACGAGCGTGTCAGTCCGTGTCCAGTCGGCATTGAAGGCTCGGGGCACGAGGTCGTTGGTGAATGTCGCTGCTGGACCGACGAAGACATCATCCTCGATCGTGACACCGCTGTACACACTGACGTTGTTCTGGATCTTGCAACGCGCACCGACGCTGACACCTGCGTCGACGAACACGTTCTTGCCGATCACGGTGTCCATCCCCACCGATGCTCCGCTCCGAATGTGCGCCTGGTGCCAGATCTTGGCGCCATCTCCGATCTCGGAGCCATCCTCGACCGAGGCTGTCTCATGAGCGAAAACGGCAGTCTCTGACACGGCGGCAAGGCTACAGGTCGGTTCCGGCACGGCTCCACTCATCCGATCGCTCCAGTACAGCGCTGAGGCACCGACCAGTCCTCAGTCCGGTACTCCCCAGCAGTCCGCGCGGTATCATCTCGGCGTGCGACGCCGAACCCGACGACGCGGCGATCGCGCGGTGACACACCGCTCCAGCGAGTGATGCGCACCGCTGCGGTCATTCCCGCCTTCAACGAACAGGGCGCGATCGACGCCGTCGTACGTTCGGCTCGCCAACATCTCGACATGGTGTTCGTCGTGGACGACGGATCCATCGACGACACCGGTGTCATTGCCGAAGCTGCGGGAGCAACCGTGATTCGCCACGACGTGAACCGAGGCGTTGGCGCTGCGATCGCCACAGGGCTCGCCGCCGCTCGCGAGGCCGGAGCCACGATCACTGTCCAATTCGACGGCGACGGCCAACACGACGGAACGTTCGTACAAGCGCTCATCGAACAGGTCACCAATGGTGCTGACCTCGCGATCGGCACGCGCTTCGAGCTCGGCTTCCCGATGGGCATCGTTCGACGCTCAGTCATCCGCCTGATTGCCGCCATGGTGTCAAGAAAGGTGGGGGTCCGCATCAGCGATCCGACGAGCGGCTTCCGCGCCTTCGGAACCATGGCGATGGACGAATTGATCCCGGTCTTCCCAGGGCCGTACCTGTCCGACACTGTCGAAGTGCTCTTGATCGCCAGTGAGGCGCAGCTCGAGATCCGGACCGTTCCAGTACGGATGACCAACCGCGACTCCGGTCAAGCGTCCAGCGGTGCGGTCGAGAGTGCACGCCATGCCATCCGCATCGTGGTCATCCTGCTCAGACACCTCGGCCGGCGGGGTGGTCGATCACAGTGATTCGTCGGTTCTGGATCGTCTGGGTGTTGTTGTTCACCGTTGTCGGCATGCAATCACTCGGAGCCCCTCGTGGCGCCGGACCCGATGAGCCCGCACACCTGATCCGTGCAGCTGCGCTGGTGCGGGGCGATGTGTTCGGCACAGCCCAGGGCGATGATCTGGCCACTCGGCTCTTCGACGCGCCGGAATGGGCGGGCCAGCCGGAGCCGGGCTGCTTTGCCTTCCAGCCCGATCAGCCGGCCTCGTGTGCAACCTTCGACACTGCACCCACCACATCCTCCGCTGGCTCGTACCCGGTGTTCGGTCATGTACTCCCCGGTGTCGGCACACTGTTGCCGGGTGATGCCGTGACCGCGTGGGGATCACGTCTTCTGGGTGCACTGCTTCCCACGTTGCTCGTGGCGTGGACGATCGCCCGGTTGGCTGCCGCCGACGCATGGGTTGTCGTCGCTGCAGTACTGCTGGCCCTGACGCCGATGGCACTGTTCTCGATGGCCATCGTCAACCCCTCAGGTCTCATGATCGGCGGTGCGATCGCATTGTGGATCTCCGGTGATGAATTGGCACGCGGCGACCAGTCGGCCTCGTCGCTCTTCGCTGCCAGTTGGGCGGCCGTCGTGCTCTCGCGACCAGACGGACTGATGTGGGTGGCGGCGATCACCGTCTTCGTGCTGATCGGCGCAGCAGCGAGCCCATCGGTGCTCTGGGCCACGATGGGCGCTCGCTCACGAATAGCAGTGTCGGCGTCGACGGTGGCTGCGCTTGCCTGGTCGGTCCTTGTGCGGCCGGCGCTGATCGATGCGCCGGCGCCCTACACGGGATGGGGCCTGATTCGCGAGATCATCGGCCGAACCGGGTCCCACCTGCGCGAGGCGATCGGAGTGCTCGGCTGGCTCGACACTCCCATCCCGACGTCGATGTTCCTCCTGTGGACCGGTCTCCTCGGCATGCTCACCGGCGTCGCGCTCGTCTCGGGCTCCCGACGCCGCATCGGGACCGCACTACTCATTCTTCTCACAGCAGTCGCCGTGTCGTGGACACTCGACTTTCTCCAAGCTCCCGCTGCCGGATTGTTCTGGCAGGGCCGATATGGACTCCCGCTGCTCGTCGGTGTGGTGCTCCAACTGAGTCTGGCCCAGAGCACGTCCAAGCAGGGTCCGGGCCAG
>RCMY010004294.1_pt1 | contig 12368 bp, 13 predicted proteins | sample 2041341 | NCBI WGS metagenome assembly RCMY01 (sample SAMN09708234, study PRJNA481090) | Marine sediment metagenome, whole genome shotgun sequencing project. | reverse complement strand
CGAGGGCGGCGCTCTGGCATGGCGGCCCGGGGCCGTGGTGTTGGGATCGGGGCCACATAACGGCACCGTGCGCGGCGCGTCTTTTGCGGGCGAGCGGCGGGAATATGTCTTGGACACGCCGCTGGGTGTGGTCAAGGCGGACACGCCCGTCGATGTGCCGGCGATGAAGATCGGTCAGACGGTCGCCTTTGATCTGCCACGTGACCGAGCGGTGCGGTTGGCGCGCGCCTGATGGGGGTCTGGATCGATACCGACATGGGCGTTGACGACCTGTTCGCGGTGTTGCTGATGCTGGCCAAGACCAAGGTTGACGGGATGTCCCTGACCTTCGGCAACGCCGATCTGGAGCAGATCACCCGCAACGCCGCCGACGCCACCGCGCATTTCCAGTGGTCGGTGCCGATCCACACCGGGGCGGACCGGGCGATCCTCGGCACAGCCGAAACCGCGCAAGGCGTGCTGGGCAAAGCGGGCATGCCCACCCGTGGGCGCACCCTCCCCGCCGCCCCCGCTTCGATCGCTGCCGGGTTTTCACCGGCCCTTGCCGCCCTTGAAACATGGCTGGAAACGCAGGCACAGGCGCAGATTCTGGCGCTCGGCCCGCTGACCAACCTTGCCACGCTGGCGCTGGCCCGCCCCGACCTGCTGCATCGGATCGGCCGGATCACCTGGATGGGTGGGGCGCGGGGTGCGGGCAACCACACCGCCTCTGCCGAATTCAACGCCGTCGCCGACCCCGAGGCACTGGAGATCCTGCTGGCCCGCGATGTGCCGCTGACCATGGTGGACCTCGATATCTGCCGTCAGGTGATGATTGACGAAGCCCATGTCGCCGCCGTGGCCGATCCTTTGCTGCGCGATCTGCTGGGCGGCTATCTGGACATCGCCCTGACCCGGGGGCGGCCCGCCATGGCACTGTATGATCCTGTCGCCGCCGCCGCCTTTCTATGCCCCGATCTGTTCACCGCCGCCCCGGCGCGGATCGAGGTTGAACTGGCGGGCCATCACACAAGGGGCCGCACGGTGACCGATCTGCGCCCCGGTGCGACACATAACGCCACCGTGTTCACCAATTGCGACGCCGATGCGGTGCGCGCGCTGTGCCTGTCAGGGTTGGAACAGATATGAACAACACGGAAATCGACATCGACGATCCCGCCCTGCGCGACCGCGCCGTCGCCGCCGCAAGGGGCGATGCGCCTTTCGATCTGCTGATCACCGGGGCGCGGATTGCCGACATGGCGACAGGCGAATTGCGCGCCGCCGATGTCGGGATCATCGGCGCGCTGATCGCCTCGGTCCATCCGGCGGGCACGCGCGATGACGCAAGCGAAACACTGGAGTGCAGCGGCACCGTCCTGTCCCCCGGTTTGATCGACATGCACATGCATGTCGAGAGCAGCATGGTAACGCCCGAAACCTATGCCGCCGCAGTGCTGCCCCGCGGTGTGACGACCGTGGTCTGGGACCCGCATGAATTTGGCAATGTCGTCGGGATTGCGGGGGTTGAATATGCTCTGAATGCCGCCGCCAGCGCGCCACTGCGCATCCTGCCGCTCGCGCCGTCCTGCGTGCCTTCGGCCCCGGGATACGAGACGGGCGGCGCGGATTTCGACGCCGATGTGATCGCAGGACTGATGGCCCAACCCGGAATTGCCGGACTGGCCGAGGTGATGGACATGGCCGCCGTCACCGCCCGCGCCCCCCGGATGCGCGGCATTTTGCAGGCGGCGTTGACCTCGGGCAAGCCGGTCTGCGGCCATGCGCGGGGGCTGACGGGGCCGGGGCTGAACGCCTATGCCGCAGCAGGTGTGCAGTCGGACCATGAACTGACCTCTGCCGATGACCTGATGGAGAAGTTGCGCGCCGGGCTGACGATCGAGTTGCGCGGCTCGCACGACCACCTGTTGCCGGGCTTTGCCGAGGCTTTGATGACGCTGGGACAGATGCCCGTTACGGTGACGCTGTGTACCGATGATGTGTTTCCCGACGACCTGTTGACGGGGGGCGGGCTGGACGATGTGGTGCGGCGGCTGGTGGGCTATGGGCTTGATCCGATGCGCGCCTTGCAGGCCGCCACCCTGAACGGCGCGATCCGGCTGGGACGGCGTGATCTGGGGCTGATCGGGCCTGGAAAGCGCGCCGATCTGGTGGTGTTCGACGATCTGGCAGGGTTCCGCGCCCGCCATGTAGTTCGCGATGGTCGGGTTGTGACGCCGATGGCGGATGCGCCGGTGCACGCCACCCCGTTCCGCGACACCTGCGCCCTGCCCCGGCTGAGCCCGGCGCAGTTCACCCTGCCCGCCAAAGGCCCGCGGGTGCGGTTGGCCACCATCGACCGCCCGCGTTTCACCCAATGGGGCGAAACGATTGCCGATGTTGTCGAGGGTTGCGTGGTACTTCCCGAAGGGGCCACATGGATCGCCGTGATCCCACGCCACGGCCAGTCGGCACCGGTGCCGCGGCTGGGCATGCTGCGCGGTTGGGGCGACTGGCACGGCGCATTCGCCACGACCGTCAGCCATGACAGCCACAATCTGACGGTTTTCGGGCGCGACCCTGTGCATATGGCCGCCGCCGCCAATGCGCTGATCGACGCCGGGGGCGGCATGGCCGTGGCCGCGCAGGACCGCTTGACGGTGCTGCCGCTGCCCGTGGCCGGGCTGGTCAGTGACCGGCCCCTGCCCGAAGTGGCCGAGGCCTTCGCCGCCGTGCGCGCCGCCATGGGCGAGGTCGTGACATGGGAGCCGCCCTATCTGGTGTTCAAGGCTTTGGTCGGCGCGACGCTGGCCTGCAATGCCGGACCGCATATGACCGATCTTGGGATTGCCGATGCACTGGCCGGACGGCTGCTGAGCTCTGCGATCCTTGAGGACGGCTTGCGCTGATCGTGCGGGAAATCGAAATTTCGATGAAATTTCGTGCCTCCGGCGGGAGTATTTTGGCAAAGAAGAAGCCATATGGCAGTTTTTGGTCGTCTGGCTGTGCGGGGTGGTTCTGGGGGCAATGGTGCTCCCGAGACCGGGAAGTGCGGCGTTATCTGCGAGCAGGCGTGGCCTTGGCATGTCTGCGATGGTAAGGCCCGCGCAAGGATTTGATCAGGAGAATACGCCATGCAGCGTCACGAGTTCTGGCAGGCGTTCCTGCCCGCCGGCACGGCCCCTGCGGCACCGTTCACTGACCGGTTCCCGGCCACTCTGCCGGACGGGCGAATCCTGATGCTGCCAATCCGTCCCCTGGGCGACACCGGGACGGCCATTGCCTCGCTTATCCTGAACCAAAGCGCGTTTGAGGTCGAATCCGCACTGGCCGACCTTCTGGCCGAACGACTGCGCCCTGCTGCCCCTGAGGTGGTGGTCGGGCTGCCCACTCTGGGTCTGTCGCTGGCGCGGCTGGTGGCACAGCGGCTGGGCCACAGCCGATTCGTCGCCTTGGGGACCTCACGCAAATTCTGGTACGATCCGGCGCTGTCGCTGCCGATGCAATCGATCACCAGCCCCGGAATCGACAAACGGCTGTTCGTCGATCCACATATGGTGCCGCTGATGACCGGTCGCCGGGTCGTGCTGATCGACGATGTGATCAGCAGTGCCAACTCGATCTCGGCCGCACTTGACCTGCTGGCGCTGGCCGGGGTGGTGCCGACACTTGTGGGCACGGCGATGCTTCAGACCGACCGTTGGGCCGCCGTGCTCGAGAAGCGCGACGCGCCGCCTGTGGTTGAAACTGCCATTACATCACCGCTGCTCTGTGCCGTTCCGGGGGGATGGGCGCCGGCCTGACCTGCGGCGTGGAAATGGCCCGCGTGGTCTGGCGAATACCTGGGCCGGCGCGCGGCGGCATTGCGGGCTGGATCAGGCGCCGTTGGCCGCCACGATGCGGATCCGTTCGACCATTGCGCGCAATCCGTTCGAGCGCTGCGCCGACAGGTGATCATCAAGACCCAGCCGGGCCAATTCAGCCGGAGCGTCGACCCGCCCCACCTCGTTCAACGTCAGCCCGCCATACAGGGCGCGCAGGATCGCGATCAGCCCTTTGACGATCATCGCGTCGCTGTCGCCCTCGAATGTCAGCACTGCGTCCGGACCTTCGCCCTCGATCCGCGGCACCAGCCAGACCTGACTGGCGCACCCGCTGACCTTGGTGGCCGGCACGCGAAATGCATCGTCAATCTCGGGCAGCGCACGGCCAAGTTCGATGACGTGGCGGTATCTTTCCTCCCAGTCATCCAGAAACGTGAATGTCTCGGCGATCTCCTCGAATGCGTCGCTAGCCATGGTCCGTCCTCGCCACCCTTGCCTCAATTTCCGGTTGGACCCGTTGCCGGGGCCCGCCCGCTGTTGGGTATGCGCCTCATGGCGCCGGGACAAGGCTTTTCAACCTCATCGCTTTCGGCTAGTCCAAGAGTAGATGGCGAGGGGAATGGCAATGAACATGGGCAATTCGGCAAATGCGCAGGCGCGCCCCCTTTTGCGCGGCGTGGTTACGGCTGTTCTGATCCTTGGCACCGTGGCGGGTTGTGGGCGCATCGGCGAATCCCGATTGAACCCGTTCAACTGGTTCGGGCGCAGCGTATCGGCGTCCACCATTGCCCCCGAGGGTGGCTATGTCGAACAGGAAGAGGATCTGCGCGGCCTGATGGATCAGGTGACCGACCTGAGCATCGAGCGCACTCCCGGCGGTGCCATTATCCGCGCCACCGGCCTGCCGCCGGAACAGGGTTATTACGACGGTGAACTTGTATCGCTCAGCAAGGGCGATGCGGTGAATGGTGTTCTGGAATATCAATTCCGCGTGCGCCCGCCTCTGCGCGCAACCCGTGTATCGACCATGCCGTCGCGTGAGGTGATCGTCGCTGTCTTCGTCACGAATCAGGTGCTGGCAGATACCCGCGAAATCCGTGTGGTGGCCGCCCGCAACAATCGCACCACACGCCGCTAGGGCCGGATCGCTTTGTATTATCGAACAGAGATCCGCCACAGGGCCGGGCGAATTTCGCTCGGACAGCTTTCGCTGAACAACCCGGCGGGCGGATTTTCTCGTTTATCCGCAGGTACGAACCGCCCGTGAACGAACCATCGACGGTTCAGGGCAAAACGCGCCCCGGCGTAAACGTCAGTACATTTGAAATAATCGCCGGGCTTTCCCAAATGAAAGCTCGCGAGGCACGCCTTGGCACCGGCCAGCACTGACCGGTGCTCAGATCGCGAAGACCTCGACAGATTGGCCCTTTACGACCAACCCGACCTTGCCCTCACAGAGCTTCAGCGCATCTTCGCCGAACACCTTGCGCCGCCATCCCTTGAGCGCAGACACGTCCCGTTCGCCCCCCGCGATGGCATCAAGATCGCTGGCCGTCGCGATCAGCTTGGCCGCCACCCCCGCCTTGTCGGATTTCGCCTTGAGCAATACCCGCAGCAGGTCGGACAGCGCCGGATTGACCTGCAACTTGTCGCGGCTGGTGTCGGGTTTGGGAAAGCTGCCCGGTTCGGCGGCCTGCCCGGCCGCCACGGCCGCCAGAATACCGTCAGCAATATCACCGCGCCGTGCCTCGCGCAGCAACAGGCGCGAACGGCCCAGATCCTGCGCCGAGGTCGGCTTGGTCGAGGCGAGTTCAAGCATCGCGTCGTCCTTGTATACCCGACTGCGCGGCACATTGTTATCGCGGGCGTGGACCTCGCGAAATTTCGCCAGTTCTTTGACAATCGCCATGAATCGCCCCGAATTTGTGCGCGTCTTTACCCGACGCCAAGCCTCGTCCGGAACGACGGTATAGGTGGCCGGATCGGTCAGAACCGAAAGCTCTTCCTCGACCCATTCCTGACGGCCCGATTTCTTCAGTTGCGCCGCCAGATGTTCATAGACGTCCCGCAGATGGGTCACATCGGCCAGCGCATAGGTCTTTTGCGCGTCCGACAGCGGACGGCGCGACCAGTCAGTAAAGCGTGAGGTTTTGTCCACCGCCTCATGGGCGATCTTGCGCACGAGCGTTTCGTAACCCACCTGTTCGCCGAAACCACAGACCATTGCGGCGACCTGAGTATCGAACAGCGGCACGGGAAAGACATCGCCCTCAACAAAGAAGATTTCCAGATCCTGACGCGCGGCGTGAAACACCTTGACCACACCCGGATCGCGAAACAGGTCGTACAGCGGCTCAAGCGACATGTCTCCAGACAGCGGATCGACAAGAACCGCGTCACCCTCTTCATTGCCCGGCACAGCCATCTGGATCAGGCAAAGCCGGGAATAATAGGTGCGCTCGCGCAGAAACTCGGTGTCGATGGTGACATATGGATGGGCGCGTGCCTGTTCACAGAACGCAGCCAGCTCTTCGGTTGTGGTGATGGTGATCATTCGGGTGGTCTTTGTTCCATTATTTCTGCCAGCCGTTTTTCGGTGATATGAAATTACCGATCAAAAGGAAAGCATCCAGGCGGTGCTGTGCCCTGTTAACACCTGATGCGGTTCAGGCAAGGGAAACCGGATCGCGCTGCCCTTCACAGAACCGGCGCAAGACCAGCGGATACAGCCGATGTTCCGCCGCCAGCACCCGCGTGGAAAGTGTTTTGGCGGTGTCGCCGGGGCATATCGGCACCCGCGCCTGACCCAGAACCGGCCCGTCGTCCAATTCGGCCGTCACCTCGTGAACCGTGCAACCGGCCTCGGAATCACCCGCCTCCAGCGCCCGTGCATGGGTGTGCAGCCCGCGATAATCCGGCAACAGCGACGGATGGATGTTCAGCATCCGCCCGGCCCAACGGTCAATGAACCCGGGCGTGAGAATCCGCATGAAACCGGCAAGGCACAGCAGATCGGGACCGGCCTTGATGATTTCGCCATGCAACGCCGTTTCGAACGCGGCGCGGTCGCCTTTGAACGGGCGGTGATCGACCACGGCAGTCGGAACTCCGAGTTCCGCCGCCCGTACAAGCCCCCCTGCCGACGGATCATTCGACACCACCAGCACAGGGCGCGCCGGGTGGTCGCCCACCATGCTCTCGACCAGCTTCACCATATTCGACCCGCCGCCGGACAGCAGGATCGCAACCCTTGTCACGCCAGCGTGCCCTCATAGCGCACACCATCGCCGTCGGTGATCTGACCCAGCATATACACCGTTTCACCGGCCCCTTGCAGGCGGTGGGTCAGCGGACCGATCAAATCGGCCTGAACCACCAGAACCATGCCGATTCCGGCATTGAATGTCTTGAGCAACTCGGCCTGACTCAGCTCGCCAGCCTCGCACAGCCAGCGGAACACCGGTGGCAGGGTCCATGATGACAGTTCGATTTCGGCCCCCAACCCTTCGGGCAGGACGCGCGGCAGATTCTCGGTCAGGCCGCCGCCGGTGATATGCGCCACGCCATGCACACCGCCGGATTGAATCGCATCCAGTACCGGCTGAACATAAAGCCGCGTCGGTGTCAGCAGCGCCTCGGCCAGCGTTCCCTCACCAAACGGACAGGGCGCATCCCAGGCCAGCCCCGAGCGTTCGACGATCCGGCGCACCAGCGAAAATCCGTTGGAATGTACGCCGTCCGACGCCAGCCCAAGCACCGCATCCCCGACGCGCACATCGGCCGGCAGCGCTGTGCCCCGTTCAAACGCACCCACGGCAAACCCGGCCAGATCGAAATCGCGCCCGTGATACATGCCCGGCATTTCCGCGGTTTCGCCACCGATCAGCGCGCAGCCTGAGCGTTTGCAGCCTTCGGCGATGCCTTCGACCACTGCGGCAGCGGCGGCGATGTCCAGTTTTCCTGTGGCGAAATAATCAAGAAAAAACAGCGGCTCGGCGCCCTGACAGATCAGATCGTTGACACACATCGCCACCAGATCAATGCCCACGCCGCTCACCTGCCCGGTGTCGATGGCAATGCGCAGCTTGGTGCCCACTCCGTCGGTGGCGGCCACCAGAACCGGATCGGAATAACCCGCCGCCTTGAGATCGAACAACCCGCCAAACCCGCCCAGTCCGGCCATCACGCCGGGTCGGTGGGTGGCGCGGGCTGCGGGTTTGATCCGCTCGACCAGCGCATTGCCCGCGTCGATATCGACCCCGGCCTCTGCATAACTGAGTGGTTGCTGCTTTGCGTCCTGCGTCGTCATGGAGCGCCCTTTCGACCTCATTTTATCGCGCCTGAACTATCGCAAGGGGTCAGGACGTACCAGCCGATTCGCCTTTTGCCCCTGCTGTAACCCGGCACCCCCCGTGAACCGCGGTCCCCAAAACAATCCGGGCGCAGTCATCCGCGAGAGCCCGCCGCACCCGATCACCCTGCGGTTTCGCGATTTCGAAAGTCGATCAGGGTCTTGCCCTGCTCTTCGACGAACAGCCCCGGAAGTATCGACAGACGGGTGATCCTGTCGACCCGCAACACGCAGAAATCATTAGATAGCTCGCACCAGACGGTCACGGTCCACAACCGTCCCCAATATTCCAATTGCAGCGGCCGGATCGTGCGCGTCGTCTCGACCCCCTCAAGGTCGGTGTGGTCGATGACCAGCTTCTGACGTGCGCGGATCGCGGCGCGCAGTTTTGGCATATGGGCAAACCCATGGGCGGCATCGGCAAAGGGATAGACCGCAAACCCCCACCCCCTTGGCGGCGCGCTGCGGTCTTCGGGCAGAACCGCGTCGATCTTGGCCGACAAAGACGCGGCCGCGCTTTGCAATTCCGGGTCGCCCGCCTGCCCCACGACGGACAGGCCCAGATGCAGCGCCTCAAGTTCGGTCAGGGTCAGGTTCAGCGGTGGCAGGGTGACCGGCGCGGTCATCTGATACCCGATCCCCCGCGCCCCCTGCACCGGCACTCCGGATGCCATCAGCGTTTCCATATCGCGGTATAGGGTGCGCACTGACACTTCCAACTTGTCGGCCATCGCCTGCGCACGGTGCAACCGCCCGTCGCGCAGGATCTGGATCAGTTCGAACAGACGGTCAGTGCGGCGCATTTCGGCCATAACCTTTTCGCAATGCAGCTAGTGATTCGCAGGATAGTCCGGCAACTCCCGCTCCCTCAACTGCCAAAAACCTGTCAGTTGACAGACCTGTGTCGCGAAATCTGTCATTGGCACCCGTAATTGCATGCTTTTCGCTGTTTTGGCGCTTTTACCGCCCCCGTCACTGGCATAGGTAGAGGGCAAGGTATTCAGGGCCTGACCAACGGAGAGACCCATGTTGAACAATATCGGCCTTCCCGGCCTTCTGCTGATCGCTGTTGTCGTGCTGGTGCTCTTTGGGCGCGGCAAGATTTCATCGCTGATGGGCGAGGTCGGTAAAGGCATCACCGCTTTCAAGAAGGGTGTCACAGACGGCACCAAGGAACTGGATGATGCCAGCGCCATGACCGAAACCGAAGCTGAAGAAGACCGGGCAAAGGTTCAGGACAAAGTCTGAGCCTTTCTCCCGCAACGCGACGCAACGGGGACGCACCATGTTCGATATCGGCTGGACCGAGCTTTTGGTGGTCGGGGTGGTCGCCCTGATCGTGGTGGGTCCAAAGGATCTGCCGGGGATGTTCCGCACGCTCGGCCGTTTCACCGGCAAGATGAAGGGTATGGCGCGGGAATTTCAGCGCGCCATGGACGACGCCGCCGATCAGTCGGGGGTCAAGGATGTCGCGAAAGATCTGCGCAGCGCCACGTCGTCAAAAAACCTCGGGTTGGATGCGCTGAACAACGCCGCCGACCGTTTCGAGAAATGGAAGCCGGGGATGGCGCCCAAGACCGCTGCGACGGTGCAGAAAACCGATCTGAGCCCCACGCAGTTGGAACACGCCAAGGTAATCGGCTCCGATACTTTGGAAAAAGCGCCGGATGCGCCCCCTGCCGCCACCACCGAAGCCGCCGCCAAGCCAGTAACAACGCCTGAATCGGCCAGTGCCGACAGCCCCAAGGGTGACGCATGAGCCAGGGCAACGACACCGATGTCGATGACAGCAGCGCACCGCTGATCGAGCATCTGGCAGAGCTTCGCACACGGCTGATCCGGTCGGTCATTGCCTTTATCATCGGCATCGTGATCGCCTTTACCGTGGCCGAGCCGATCTTGCAGTTTCTCGTGCATCCGATCGAGGCGACGCTGCGAAATCTGGGCGATCCGGCTCCGACGCTGCAATATACGTCGCCACAGGAATATCTGTTCACGCTGTTCCGCATTTCGATGGTGTTTGGCTTCGGGCTCGCCTTTCCGGTGATTGCGCATCAGATGTGGCGTTTCGTGGCGCCGGGGCTGTACCGGACGGAAAAATCCGCCTTCCTGCCGTTCCTGGTCGCCTCGCCGGTGATGTTCCTGCTGGGTGCATCATTCGCACAATTCATCGTCACACCACTGGCGATGCGGTTCTTCCTTGGCTTTGCGGATATCAGTTCGATCTTTGCGGGATTGTTGAAAAATTCGGTCGGCGACCTGCCAGCCGATACCGCCATCGTGCCCGATACGACCAAAGGCGTGACCATCACTTTCTTTGGCAAGGTGAATGAAAGCCTTGATATCACGTTGAAATTTATCATGGCCTTTGGTCTGTGCTTTCAGTTGCCAGTATTGCTGACGCTGATGGGCAAGGCCGGGCTGGTTTCGGCGCAGGGGCTGGGCGATGTGCGCAAATACGCGGTGGTGGCGATTTTGCTGCTGGCCGCGCTGGTGACGCCGCCCGATGTCGTGACCCAACTGATCCTGTTTACTGTCGTTTATGGATTGTACGAAATCTCGATCCAGCTGGTAAAACGGGTCGAAAAGAAGCGTGACGCTTCGCTGCGCGAAGACGGTCTTATGGACGACGAAGACGAAGAACTCTGGGACGATGCCGAGGATCCGAAGTGACAGACGCCCTTGAACGGATCGCCGATGCGCTGGAACGCATGTCGCCCCCGGCCCTGCGCGCCCCCGATTTCGACAGCGCCGATGCCTTTGTCTGGCACGTCTCTCCCGATCGCCTGAGCCCCGTCCAGAGGGTCAACCGGGTGGACCTGTCGCTGCTGATCGGGGTGAACCGGTCGCGCGATACCTTGTTGGAGAACACGGTGCGGTTTGCGCGTGGGATGCCAGCCAACAATGCCCTGCTTTGGGGTGCGCGCGGCATGGGAAAATCCAGTCTGGTCAAGGCGATCCATGCCGAAGTTCGCAAAAGTGGTGCGTCCCTGAAGCTGGTCGAGGTCCAGCGCGAGGATCTGCCCAGCATCGGCCGACTGCTGAACCTGCTGCGCGCGGTGCCGCACCGGTTTGTCCTGTTCTGCGACGACCTATCATTTTCCCACGACGACCAGCACTATAAATCGCTCAAGGCGGTTCTGGACGGCGGGATCGAAGGGCGGCCCGACAATGTGGTGTTCTATGCCACGTCGAACCGGCGTCACCTGATGCCCCGCGACATGATCGAGAACGAACGCTCCAGCGCCATCAGCCCGTCCGAGGCGGTCGAGGAAAAGGTCTCGCTCTCTGACCGGTTCGGGCTGTGGCTGGGGTTTCATCCCTGTACGCAGGACGAATATCTGGCAATGATCCGCGGCTATTGCGACGCTTACGGCGTCGCGATCAACGATGACACCCTGCGCGCTGAGGCCATCGAATGGCAGGCGACGCGCGGCAGCCGGTCAGGCCGTGTCGCCTGGCAGTATTTCACCGATCTGGCCGGGCGGCAGGGCGTCACTCTGGACTGAACGGCGTGCCGTCACCGCCAACCATCAGCGCCGTGGAAAGACGAAACAGCGGTCCCGCCGGATCGTCAGCCACAACGGCGTGCCGGCGTTGGGCAGAAACACCGATGGCACCGTGGCGGTGATGATCGAGCCGTCGAAATCCATCTGAAATTCGACCAGACTTTCCTTGCCGATGAACCGCGCCCGTTTGACCACGGCGCGGGCTGGAGTGCCGTCGCTGGGCGTGGGCAGCGGCCCCCGTCCCGCCCTGTCAAAATCGATCCGCACATGCTGGGGCCGGATCGCGATATCCACCGTGGTGCCATCGGCCACACCCGGCGCCAGAAACCGACCGAATGCCGTTTCAGTCAGCGCCCCTTGAACAACGCCGGAAATCACATTGATATCGCTGAAGAAGGACGCCGCAGCCATATCGACCGGCGCATTATAGATGTTATAGGGCGCGCCCTGCTGCACGATCCGTCCGTCGCGCATCAGGGCAATCTGATCAGCCATACGCATCGCTTCTTCCGGCTCGTGGGTGACCAACAGAACCGCGGTTCTCTCTTCTTTCAGGATCGACAGGGTATCGTCGCGAATTCCGTCGCGCAGGCGATTATCCAGCCCGGAAAAGGGTTCATCCATCAGCATGATCCGCGGGCGCGGGGCAAGCGCGCGTGCCAGTGCGACCCGCTGCTGTTCGCCACCCGACAACTCATGGGGATA
>RCMY010006171.1_pt1 | contig 12370 bp, 9 predicted proteins | sample 2041341 | NCBI WGS metagenome assembly RCMY01 (sample SAMN09708234, study PRJNA481090) | Marine sediment metagenome, whole genome shotgun sequencing project. | reverse complement strand
CTGACGTGATACTCTCCATCGACTGACCTTGCTTGAGGAGATTGGTAGCCAGTGTGTGGCGTAGCGCGTGAACACCTCTGGGGATACCGAGGGCAAGTTCGACATTTGATATTTTCAATGCGCTCTCGATAATGCAATAGAATGTTCCTGCACTTGTCAATGGACCATGAGGTGCCCTTGTCTTGAGAAATAGCTCGCGGCATGTGGATTCTGGCCGAACCGTTTGCAAATAGTCGATAATGGCCTCGGCGGCATCCTGAAAAAGTGGCAATGACAGCGGACGTTGAGTCTTGTTTTGCGTAAACTTCAAGCAGCATGCTGGCCAATTGATGTCGTCCAGTTTGAGGCTGATAATATCGCCCGATCGGATTCCAAGACGAGCCGCTAGCAGCAACATTGCATAGTCCCTCTTGCCAGTTGGTGTTTGTCGATCAATGGCATTGAGAAGACGATCAACGGTGTTCGTTAGCCACACCGGTGGTAGATGATGTTCTTTGGAGAACCGAAGAGTTTGCAAATGCAGTGCAATACCACTGTCCAGCAAGCCTTGCATGCACAGAAATCGCAGATACCCTCGAATGACTCCAACCTCACCGGACAGAGTGCTTGTTTTTAATCGTGTTGAACGTGTCTTGATGAATTCAGCGATTTCTACTTGACTGATATTAGCAGGGGACAGCGCAGTGCTGCTGGAAAAAAACGACATAAATATCGTAAGGATTCGCTCTTTGCTGACAACGGTTGATCGCCGAAGATCGAGCTTATCTGTACAGTAGGTGAGATAGTCATCAAGAGAACGTTGATAGATTGGTGAAATATGTGGAGGAACAACGCGTTTTCTGTATGGGCGAAAGTACCCCGTCTCCTGCAATGTAATAAGTATTTGAAGGCTACGATGAGCTTGTTTTTCCGACCATGGCATCACGGATGTGACCGCCGATGTCATCCCACAGCTACTCAGTAACTGGGGTGACAGATTTCGAACAGATGTCTGCTCATGAATCGAATTCTGGTGTATGAATTGTGCGAGCTTTTTCCACGTGCACTGGTATCGATTTTTTGTACTGTTCGCGTAGCCGAACTTGATCAGGTAGTGCTCCGCTAACTCGATTGTGTCGAGCGAGCTTGGCGATGTATAGATTTCATTGCTCATCAGAGAACTCCGGGTAAGGCACCTGCTAATTGCAGAGTGCTGGAGCTCCAACTCTAGCGATGTTATGTGGCCAGTTCACTCAATCGAAAGCATTCCGTGCTAGCTCCTGAGCGATCTCGCCACATAAAACGACTGACACCATTAGATGAAGCGCAAGAGATGCCCCCAGCGGTACTCAACGAGCTGCGGCTACTCACCAGCGACAAGTTCGATTCTCGATCCTTGCTCTCGGTAGTCCTGGCAGGGGACGCTCGATTGCATACCAAATTGATGCGCGAGGATTTGCTGCCCCTGAGTTCCCGCATCCGCATCCGCCTGCCCATCGAGCCCAGCGATCAGGACACGCTGGTGCAACTGCTGGTGCACCTGGTCACCGAGGCTGGCAATGCCAGTCTCATGACTCCCGAACTGATGCAGACATTAGCGGAGCAGGCCATGGGGAACCCGCGCATCCTGTGTGCCACGGCACCAGAGCTGTTGGCCGCTTCGGCTCATCGGGAGATCTCGATACTGGACGAGAAACTCTACCTGGAACACTTCAGCGCCAATCACAGCAAACGCGGCAGGAAAGCCTCATGAGAAATCAACAGCGAGAGAATACCCATCACTGGCCACTGTTCGAGAACATGTCCGCACTCAGTGACGAGGCCGTCTGGGATCTACTGGAGATGCTGCATGGGTTGATCGACGCGTATGAAGAGCACTATGCGGAAGCCTTGCAAAGACTTCGACACCAACGCTATCAGGACTTACATGCGCCCTGCAATGACGAAAGCCAGTTAAACCTACACATACACGGCAAAATCGATGATCCGTTCTGATTGATCGATGCGGTTCACGATGTGGGAACGCACCCCATGTCGAAATGACCATCAATTACCGTGACTGCACGGACATCAAATACCGTAGACACGCTCAATGCGCAATGAAGTCTTAAATGGTGAGCTTACGGCCAGCACGCGCAACTTTAGCCTCGTGATCTGATTAACTCATTCTCCAGAGCGATCCACGCTCGAGGAGAATGCTGATGAACACGGTTCGATTGATCAACTCGCCAACGCTTGCCCAGGTCGAGCGTGCCTTTGCACACTGGCGCAGCCACCGGGAGCAGCGCTCCCATACGCCACCGGCACTTCGCCAGCAGGCAGTAGTCGCGCTGCTGGAGCATCATCGCCCTTCGCATATCTGTCAGGCACTGGGAATTCATTCCGATGCACTCAAACGATGGGGGCAGGTTGACGGAACGAGACACACGGTTGCCAATGAGTCATCAACAGTCAGGTCACCGTCCCCCGATTTCGTAGCACTGCCACCCGAGGAGCCACGTCCTCAGAACGAGACGCTGAGGTTCGCCATTGAGCGACCCGACGGATTACGGCTCTCTGTCACCGGTCACTTCTCGCTGGCTGAACTGATTGCAACGTTCGAGCACGCGGGAGCATCACGATGATACAGCTGACGCACGAGAGCTTGATTTTGCTCGGGGTAGCCCCCGAAGATTTTCGCCGAGGGATCGACGGCTTTGTTTCCACGGTCACCTTGTCACTGGCTCAGGAGCCACGCAGTGGAACCATCTTCTGCTTCATCAATCGGGCACGAACTATGATTCGTGCGTTGAGTTACGACGGCACCGGCTACTGGCTGATGACTAAACGCCTCAGTAAAGGACGCTTCACAGGCTGGCCTTCCAGTGATGGGATATTGTCCCTGACCAGTGCCCGAGAGTTGCGCCAGATTCTCGGTGCTGACGCATCGTGGAAGGCGGTCTCATCTGGTTGCGACACATCCCCATCAATGTCGACATCCGGGCTTGCATTGGGGGTTACATGCACTACGGTTATGCCAACTCCTTGTACAGTCGTCACACCGCAATCCCGATGAGCGTCGATACCGATACCCCTGTCAAAGTCAGTGCCGAACCGGCGGGTCATTCGGTGGCCACTCTGGGGTTCCTGGATCTGTCCGAGGAGGCTCTGGACGCCCTGATCGGACGCATCGAACAGGCACGTACCCATGCTCTGGCGCTCAGTCCCGATGACTATCAATTGCTTCTCAGCGCGGTGATGACACTGGCGAGCATGCAGGAGCAGCTCAGCCATGATGATCTGACGATCCGCAAGATGAGGAAGATGCTCGGCATCGTCCGGTCCAGCGAAAAGCTGAAAGATCTGCTGCCCGCAGATGACGCTGGAGACGAACAGAAAGACAATGCCGAGGGCAAGCCGGTCAACGGATCGGGCAGCTCATCAGATCCCACCCCGGCGAAAAAGCGTCCGAGAAAACGCAAGGATAGGAAGACGCCACCGCGCACCCCGCCCACCGTACTCCATCACCCGATCACTGATTTGTGCAAAGGGGATCATTGCCCGGGTTGTCACGCCGGCAAGGTGTACAAGTACGTGCCCGGACAGTTGCTGCGCATCAGCGGGCATTCCCCCTACAGCGCCACACGCCACGTATCAGAACGCCTGAGGTGTAACGGCTGCCAACAAATCTTCAGCGCCGAACTGCCAGCCGAGGTGCTCGCCGACGGCGGCCCCGACCAGCACTATGGCTACAGCGCCAGAACCCTCATGGCGATCCGCCGGTGCTTTGCAGGCGATCCCTATTTTCGCCAGCAAAGCGTGCAGGCGCTGCTCGGCGAACCGATCACCGCCTCCACGATTTTTGATCAATGCGAAAAGGTGGCCGATGCGCTGAACCCGGTGTTCCGGGCCATCAAGCTGGCCAGCGCCCAGGCGTCACTGTTCTACTTCGACGATACCCCCAACCGAATCCTGCAACAGGGGCCGGTCGAGAAAACCCGTGGAGGCAAGACGCGACTGCGTACTGGCATCTACAGCTCTGCCTGTCTGGCGATCCTGTCAGAGCTGGCCGATGAGTCCCTGTCACTCGAATTGATGAGCCCAACCCGACGCATCGTGTTGTTTCAGACCAATGTGGGACATGCGGGTGAATGGATGGAAGAGATCCTGGCTGGGCGTGCCACCACCTTGGGGCCGCCGATCCTGATGAGCGATGCCTTGAGCAGTAACCAGGTGCACAACATTGCGTTCATCAACGCGCTTTGCAACGCTCACGGAAGGCGCGGTTTTGCAGAATTGATCGAGCTTTCGCCACGCCAGGCCCGCTTTGCGCTCGAGCGCTACCAGCATATCTGGGCCAACGACGCACACTGCACCGATCATCAGTACACCGACGAGCAGCGACGTGACTATCACTTCGAACATTCCTTGATTCATCTGCAGACGCTGTACGCCTGGTGCGATCAACAGCTGAGTTCCGGGGAGACTGAACCGAACAGCAATCTGGGCAAGGCGATGAGATATTTCAAACGGCACTTCGCCGGTTTGAGCGAGTTCTGCTACACCCCCGGGGTTCCCCTGGACAAGGCGTGTACATCATACTATCTCCTTTGCAACGGGTTGTATCGTAGCAATGCTTTCGGGTATCAGAATCCGGCCAATGGCGTCTCTTTTGATGATCATATCCGGAACCGGTTCGTACAACCGATATTTGGTGCCCGGCCGTCCGAATGTCAGTATAAAGAGCCCATCCTTGGCCCACTTGCTAATCGTCGTTTTGGTGACATTGAACTGTGCTGCAAGCTCTTTCTGCGTTTTATAGCCTCGAGAGTGCACGCGTTCAAAATGGGTTTTCAAGCCGTAGACGTTGCGCATGTTCCTCACTCCTTGTTCCCGATACGGCGAGCCTTTGTAATTCGTGTAGCCTAGTCGAAGTAATTCACTGGCTGTTTCATCATCACCGCCATTTTCCAGCAATTTGTCAACGACATCGACGATCTCTTGAGGTGTCCTCTTGATATCCGAAATTTTCTTTGCACGCTCTGTTTTTAGTATTTCGGTTCGACCACCGCGGTAGCGTATACCGACACGAACGTCTTCTTCGAGCGTTAGCGTGACATCTTCAATCAGCAGTCCGACCAGGCGTTTGCGCTCGACCATGTCGATTCGTTCATCGTTCCACAGAGTGGGAAAATCATTGCTCAGTGCTGAGATGCGCTTACGCTGCTCATCGCTCAGACAGGCCTGGTCTGAGTGCTCCTGTTCCTCGTTACTTTGCTGAACCTGATCGAGCAACCGCAGGTGCTCATTCCAGTCCGCCTCGAGTGAATCGGCCACCAGTCGGTTGCTGGGGTCCACAGCCATGTAGCGTCGTTGAGCTAGATCGGCTGCAAAGCGTGCCCGCTCCAGATGTTGGGCTCGCATGGCTGCGTTCTGGTCCAGCTGCTGTTTGATCTCGTCATGCACCGCCAGAGCGATGTCCGTAGCCGAACCTTGTAGGGCCTTGATGATCTGTTCGCCAATGAGGGCATCGATACTATCGCCACGCACAGACTGACACAGCTCTCCCGCCTCGCGCACCACTGCGTGGTTGCACTGATAGTAAGGCACCACCAGTGATTTTCGTTCCTGGTAGCGTACCCGCATGCGTTCCCCACAGCGACCGCAAACGACCCGCCCTTGTAGTAGCGCCATTCCCTGGCGCGGCACACTGCCCCGACGGCTGTTCACATAGGCACCGGCGTTGTCACGCAGTCGGCATTGATTGCGTTCGAACTCTTGCCAATCGATATACCCCGGATGAGCCTCCTGGATCAACACTTGCCAGTGTTCCCGATCCAGTCGCTCGATGACGTTTTTACCGGAGGCGCGGTGACGGGTGCGTGAACGGCCATACACATAGGCGCCAGCATAGCGAGGGTTGTGCAGGATCTGCAGAACACGGCCATGCCCAAGCTTTCCCCACAGCGTCTCCCCCTTGTTGATGCCCTGGCGCAGTCGACGCGGGAACAGCAACTCTGAGCTCCTGAAGTGCTTGACGACGGCCATTGCCGATCCACTTTCGCCAAACCGCTCGAACACACAACGGATTGCCGATTGGATGGACTGATCAGGATCAAACACCACAACCTTGTCGGCGCGATAGACGAATCCGACGGGCAGCGGCACCTCGAGCTCACCCCGTTTGGCTTTGTTGCGAATGCCGCCCTGCAGTCGGGCTTTCAGGATATGCAACTCCGCTTCACTCATGGCCCCTTTTAGGCCCAATAGCAAGCGGTCATTGAACGACACGGGATCGTAGACGCCATCCTCATCCAGGATGAGCGTGCCGGAGAGTCCGGCAAGCTCCAGCAGACGATGCCAGTCGGCATTGTTCCGGGCCAATCGAGAGACTTCCAGGCCGAGTACGATGCCCACTTCTCCCATCGCCACCTTGTTGACAAGTTCGGTGAAGCCATCTCGCCCGGCTGCTTGCGAGCCGGACTGACCGAGGTCACTGTCGATGACATGAATCCGCTCGATGGGCCAACCCAATGCGACCGCACGCTCGCGCAGGGCATACTGACGTTTGGTACTTTCCTGATTCTCCATCACCTGCCGAAGCGATGATTGGCGGACATACAGGAACGCGTCACGCGCCAGATGTGAGGCCTGGATCTTATGGTGGGATTCAACGCGCATGATAAACCTCCGAGTGACTGGTGAGAAACAGTGCGGCCAACTGCCGAACAATGTCAGCTGGCAAAGCGTCGGACGATGGAGTTACTGAGCGGCCTGGGGGGCTGTGCGCAATTGAATTTTCGTCTCGATCACGTGACGATAGATGCTGCAATCCATGGAACAGACCGTGGTAGATAAAGGTTCTGATGTCCACGCGACGGGCGCTCCCTTCGATGAACTGGCTGCGAATGCGTTCGTACAGCTGAACTGACGGCGACGGTTGCTCGAGGCTGGTGGGAGGTCTTAGCTGCGCCGTTTTTTTTTCTTCTCCAGAGCTCTTTCGATACTGCGGGGATGGACGCTGAGCGAAAACTGGCTCAGCACCCGATCGGCGAGCTCGGTGGCCGACAAGGATTCCGATTGCAATTGCTGGTCGATGAACGCCATGACCGTATCGGTGAGTTTGTGGGCCCCTTTGGGACCACGCCGTTTGGGGAGCAAACCCGCCAAACCAGCTTCCTCGAAGTCCTGCTCGGCCTGATAGTAGGTCGGTCGGGTGACGCCAAACTCGGCAGCGGCGTCGGACTTGCTGGTGCCCTCGACGCTCACGCGCCGAAGCATCTCGTACTTGACTTGTACGATATCGCGCGGATCGAAGAAGGTGTCGAGGTTGAACTCGGTGGCTTTGACGCGCTCGGGATGGGGGTTGAGCACCTCGAGGTGCTGGAGCCGATCCCGTTTGGTGTTGCGAGTGGTCATCGTGGGGTATGCCGTCGCTTTGATGTAAATATATATATGCCTTACATTGTGAATTGTCAAGCGATATATTTTTGTATTTATTCAGATATAGGCTTCTATATAAGATAAATAATTGATTTGAGTATTTTTCATTGCTGTGAACAAACGGCATATAATAATTTACGCATTCGGCATATTTCACTTTACACCACTCGAAGGGCCTTCAATCCGTGCCAGAAGGATTCGAACTAGCTCCGCCACCTCCCACAGCTCTTCAGCGCGAAAGTGCGCGCGACCCCGCCCGGCAGTGACGACACCATCGAGTATCAGCACATCAGTCCAGGAAGTAGGCAGGGAGCGCAGCCTTTCGACGTCATCGTAGTACATGACCCGGTCGTCCCCCCAGTTATGCCGACGGTGCTTCAACTCGAAGACGCGACCGTACCAGGGGTGAAAGGGATGGGTGATACGGAAGGTCAGGGGCTTACTATCAGTGCCACTGCAGGCAGTTGACGACTTAGAGGAATAATGAGTGCGAGCGAATGATCAAATTGATTGTGAGATCGCGCAAAAACAGCCTGTTTCACCAAACAGCCGTGGGGGCCGAGATATCGGACGTCATCAGCTCGGTATTGGCCACCTGCCACGAGAACCAGATCAACGCCTTTGAGTATTTGAATGCCGTGCAGAGAAATCAGCAGGCTGTACGTGCATCACCGAATGAATGGCTGCCGTGGAACTACCCGGTATCTCCCTGAAAACAGCAGCTAGACCACAACGGGCTGATATTCACGCAGGTTCGCCGTAAGCACACCTTAAATGGTGCCCAGGGACAGAATCGAACCGGCCGGCAATCCGGGGCCGACACGGGAATTTCCAGTCCTCTTGTCAGGGCAAGATGTTCACAAATTCAATAATTTAGCGAGCAGCATCTGCAGCGGATGCATTACCGTGCCCAACCATGCACCACTGATCCACGCAAATATCACGCACGCCATTCAAGTACCCTTATTGAGAGTACGGATCCTGTCGGAGAATGCCCGCCCAGGCGGCAACTGCTGCAAGCTCAATGCGTTCGTTTTCTGTTTTATTTCAACCTGCTGTTGTTGTCAGTTCTCATGCCACTCTTAGCAGAGTTCGACCGGCGCAGTGTGGTCCGGCACCGAAACAGTCCTCTGCAACAAACGGGATTGCACGTGTATAGAGCAGGCACACAACACGCGAGTACAAGGAGAAAGCAGGAACCAACCGTCACGTGGCCATGAGTTGGGCCAAAAGACTCAAGCAGGTATCAACCGGGCCGCCCAGACATCGATGTAGACAGATGTCGGGTCTGCGGCGGCAAGGCTAGGGTAACTGCCGAAACGTCGGACCGGGCCGTCGAAGACAAGGCCATCATCGACAAGATACTGACGCATCTGACAACAAATTACCCTGTGCACAAATAGCAACATTGCCGCAGGTACGAGCACCGCCAGCGGCGGGATTGTTTACCTGATTCGAAGATTCGATCAGATCCCGGACATTCAGTCGATCTTGCTGCCAGCGAACGCCGTGCGGCAGGGTATCAGCTTGCCAATCGGGCGCGCACAGATGCCAATATAATGCGATGAAGGTACATTACGTATCCTGACGGCACGAATCAGGCAAGGATTCGGTATGCAGTGACGCAACATCGTAGAGATCGACGCTCACCGATAGCCTGCACATCACGCGTAGCAGCTGCTTTGTTCTTCCTAAACTCAACAACTTCCTGTCTGTAGTCATACTCCAGAATGAAAGCGGAATCTCTGGTTGTCGAACAATCAGGTATAGATTTTAAATTGACTGTCATCCACCAATGTTATCTGATTATCGAGTGTCCCAGGTGCTGTTGCATGCCAGCACCTACTTCAAATTGAAGGCGTCTAGGCAGTTATTACTTCGTTCGCCGCCAACCATCTCTGGGCCACTTAAACGTTGATTATCTTGTGACCGCTGTTATCTCCACTCGTCGGTTTTTATGACGCCCATCGGCTGTCTCATTGCTCGCAATAGGCAGTGTTTCGCCATAGGCCCGCTCAGTCATGCGAGATTCATCGATTCCACCCTGCATGAGATACAAACGTACAGATCGAGCACGCTTCGTCGACAGTTGCTGGTTGAAATCTGCAGAGCCTCGGTTGTCAGTATGAGCCGAGATCTGGATGTAGACATCAGGCAAGGTTATAAGGGTTTCGACTACGCTCTGCAGCAGATTTTTGGATTCTAGCGTCAATTGATCAGAGTTATCGTTGAAATTCACGCCTCTCAATACAGCATCGAACAGTGCACAACCCCGAGCGTCCACAGCAATCCCAGCCTGTGTATCGGGACACCCATCCACTTCGTCTTCAACACCGTCGCGATCATTATCGATCACCTCTACCATATTGGTTGCACTTATATTAGTTGGGATCGGCCTCTCCGGATTGTCGACAATCGGCGCCTGAAATGGTCTCTCATCTCGACTACCGGTTCGGTAGATCAATCCCAGTTGTGCATAACTTACATCCTGCGCAATCATGATGAATTCAGCGCGCAATCCTAGCCCCTGCCGCGTAGCATATTCGATTCCCAGGCCATAGAATACATGGGATGATTCTTCCTGTGCATAGGCGACATTGCCCATACCACTATTATTTAACCAACCGAAACCGAGCCTGCCGTAGCCGGTGAAACCGCGACGACGCCAGCGATGTCGATTTTCACCGACATATAACAACGCACTCGCCCCGTGAAGTTTATAGTTTATTCCTCCTCCTGAAGACAGGCCAGCACTACCGAGATCGGCGGAGTGCAATTCGGCGGCCAACCATTTATTGATATCAAGACCAAGTGTAATTTGCACGCTGGTATCGTTGGAGTCATCTACGCTGGCGTCGGCCATATCGCGCGACTCCGGTTCGAGTCGACTCACACCCAGAGCAATACCTCCATATATATGCCGACGCACATTGTCTTCGTAGCGCTCGCTGGAGCTTTGATCAGCAACAGGTTGTTTCTGAACCTGCGTCGATTCAACTGAGGAGTTTCGTGATAGAGAGGTGCAGCCTGTCGTAAAAACACTGGCCATTATCAGTGCAATCCAACGCTTCTTGCTACCACTTCGACGCAGCCACAGCCAGCTCACAGCAACTATGGCAAGCAATGGCAACATTGGATCCATAAACCGCGACTGTTTGCGGACTGCTGAAATACTGCAGCCACTTCCGGAAATTCCTGTCCGCCATTCTCCAAGCGAGTTTGCCTCGTGGACATCCGGCACACCATTGCCATCTATATCCGGCAACGCCGCTCCAAGTATGGGCTCACTACCGTCGGATAGGAGAAAGTTGGCAAAACCATCACCATCTGCATCAGGATCACGCGAATCCACAATGCCATCTCCATCGGTATCCACTTCAGCAATAAAACTTGCGTCTGCACTGTCATCGATACCGTCGTTGTCGGAGTCCAGCCCACCGGTTATATCGGCATCAACCGAATCTGGAATTCCATCATTGTCGCTATCTGCCAGCGAATCAACTATGCCGTCTCCATCGGAGTCTTGCCCACCGGCTTCTACCAGATCAAGCACCCCGTCGCCATCGCTGTCCAGATCCAAATGGTTGGACTGACCGTCTGCATCCACATCACTGATCAACGTGGGTGCCAGCGCCACTGAATCATCCAGACCATCGCCATTTTCATCCGACGGGTCATCGATTTCACCGTCACCGTCGTTATCCATTGCGGAACCAGACGTCTCAAGCAAATCTGACAGACCGTCATTATCACTGTCCAGGTCGAGGTAGTCGACGATGCCATCCAGATCGAAATCATCTACCGGCAGAGGCGCTATCGCTACTCCATCATCCAGTCCATCCGCATTACTGTCCAGGAAGTTATCTATTACACCGTCACCATTGTCATCCGCGCCACCTGCCTCGAGAGTATCGGTGAGACCGTCATTATCGGAGTCAAGATCAAGATAGTCCGGCACACCGTCGGCATCGGTATCGCGTGGTTGTGTCGGATCGTCACCGACTTCGACCTCATCCAAGATTCCGTCGTTATCAGCGTCAATGTCCAGCGCATTACTGACGCCATCCCCGTCATTGTCGCTATTACTCTCGATCATATCGGGGATACCATCGTTGTCTGAATCCGCATCCAGTGCATCAACAATACCATCGCCATCGGAATCCGAAGAGCCCTCCTCCGCGTCACTTCTGCCATCACCATCGGCGTCAATATCCTGCGAATCTGGTGTGCCATCCCCGTCAGTATCGACACTTCCCTCAACCGCATCGCTGATACCATCACCATCGGAATCCGAATCAAGGTAGTTCGGTATTCCATCTCTGTCAGTGTCATCCGCACTCTCCAGACTGTCCGGCACGGAATCACCATCCGCATCCTCATCCAGATAGTCTGCAATGCCATCTCCATCACTATCAACAGGTACATTCGGTGTAAGTCCGATCTCTATGGAATCTTCGATACCATCCCCGTCAGAGTCAACATCGCGCATGTCGATCACGCCGTCTCCATCGGTATCAACAGGCGATGCAGGGGAAGAACCTGCTTCAATAGCATCCGAAATACCGTCCGCATCTGAATCAGCATCCAACACGTCTGACGTACCATCCCCATCACTGTCAACAGGTGATGTGGGTAGCAATCCAGCCTCGACGGCGTCGGGAACCCCATCACCGTCAGCATCGGTGTCCAGATGATCAAATAATCCATCGTTATCAGTGTCGAGGGGAGTAAACGGCAACGTACCCGCTTCGATCGAGTCTGGTATACCATCACCATCACTGTCAATATCCTGGTGATCCGGCGTGCCGTCACCATCGGTATCGACCGGCTCGAAGGCATCATCGATACCGTTTGCATTGTCATCGGCACCGCTGGTCAAATCAACATCGAGTGCATCATCGATACCGTCATTGTCGGCATCGGTGCCCAGCAGTGCCGGTGAGTTCGCGCTTTCAACGGCATCCAGTAT
>RCMY010004293.1_pt1 | contig 12371 bp, 13 predicted proteins | sample 2041341 | NCBI WGS metagenome assembly RCMY01 (sample SAMN09708234, study PRJNA481090) | Marine sediment metagenome, whole genome shotgun sequencing project. | reverse complement strand
AGGTCGCGTTCCCGCGGATGGCACGGTTACTGAAGGAACCGCGGATGTCGACGAGTCGATGATCACGGGAGAGTCCCGCCCGGTCAGCCGAGGCCCGGGAGCGCAGGTTGTCGCCGGAACCGTCGCCACAGACACCGCCATTCGCGTTGAGGTAACCGCGGTAGGGGCAGACACCGCCCTCGCCGGAATTCAGAAACTGGTTGCCGAAGCACAGAACTCCTCCTCGCCAGCGCAGCGCCTCGCCGACAAGGCGGCCGGATGGTTGTTCTGGTTCGCCCTCGGAGCCGCCGTCATTACCGCCATTGTGTGGACTCTCGTAGGCAATCCGGATGATGCGATCGCGCGCACGATCACGGTGCTAGTTATCGCTTGCCCTCACGCGCTCGGCTTGGCAATTCCGTTGGTTGTCGCCATCTCGACCGAGCGTGCGGCGAAGGCTGGTGTCCTCATCAAGGACCGGCTCGCGCTCGAGAGCATGCGCACCGTCGACACCGTCCTTTTCGACAAGACGGGCACTCTCACCAAAGGTGAGCCAATCGTTTTGCACATCCTTGCGGCCAGCGGCAACGACGAAGCTGATGTGCTCGGCTGGGCGGCCGCGGCAGAACACGACAGCGAGCATCCGTTGGCGAAAGCGATCGTTCGCGCCGCTCACGAGCGCGACATTGCGGTTGGCTCGGCGAGCGGTTTCCGGGCATCCGCCGGAGTGGGAGTCACAGCGACCGTCGACGGTCGCGAGATTTCTGTTGGCGGCCCAACGTTACTTTCGAGCCACGATTCTACGGCGATGAGTGAGACCCTGGAGTGGGCCAAAGATGGGTCCACCATCCTTCACGTGCTCGCCGACGGTGTCGTCGTGGGTGCAATCGGGCTAGCCGACGAGGTTCGCGAAGTATCGCGACAAGCCGTGGAGGACCTGCAATCGCTTGGCATTCAGGTAGTGATGATTACCGGTGATGCCGAAGCAGTTGCCCAGTCCGTGGCGGCAGAGCTCGGTATTGATCGAGTGTTTGCGGGCGTGCATCCGGAAGACAAAGCCGCCAAAGTGGCGGAGTTGCAGCACGAAGGCCGCAAAGTCGCCATGGTCGGTGATGGTGTCAATGACGCCCCCGCGCTCGCCCAGGCAGACGTCGGTATCGCGATCGGTGCTGGCACGGATGTCGCTATCGCCTCTGCCGGGGTGATCCTCGCCAGCGACGACCCCCGCTCTGTGCTCTCGGTGATTGAACTCTCCAAAAAGAGTTACCGGAAGATGCAACAAAATCTCGGGTGGGCGGTCGGCTACAACCTGATCTCTGTTCCGTTGGCGGCCGGAGTTCTCGCGCCCATCGGGTTCATTCTCCCGATGGAAGTCGGCGCTTTGCTCATGTCCGCCTCCACCATTGTCGTTGCCCTGAACGCGCAGCTTCTGCGCCGGCTCGACCTCCGCCCGCAGCAAGTCGGGTCATAGCTCCGAAGATCTGTCCTCACACCAAGCATGACGTGAAAACACCTATTTCGTGTGGTGCGATCACGGATCATCCACGTGAATTTGGGGAACATATCCGCTAAGTGGCTATGGGGGGCGAGCACGGGTATCCGCTTAGTCAATCGCCTTCTATGACTGCTCGAAGGGCGACAAGGTGCGATTCGTACGCGCGGTTGCCTTTCACCGTGGCGTGAATCCAGGTTCTCGGGCGGTTACCGACATAGCCCTTCGTGACCTTGATGTACCCGGCCCTCTCTAGGTGAGTCAGGGACTTACTCAGCACTGAATCGTTCGACTCAAGGAGATCGCGAAGCGTACCAAAGTCGATCTCGGCTCTGCGCCCGAGCGCCGCCATGAGTGAAAAGCGGATGGGTGTCTGAAATGCCTCATTCAGTTCGTGTCTCGGGTGTGCCATGCCGGCCTACCGGTTCGCGCGTCGGGGAAGGGTCGAAGCGCCGAGCATGACAGCAAAAACAAGGACGCCGACCAGCACGGTCAACGAAGTTGTGACCCACGAGGTGCGGGCGAGCAGGAGCCCGAGTACAAAAAGCAAAGTCATCGCGACACCGAAAGCACCCCAGTGCACCGGACCCCATTCGTAGCCTGTGCGCGGAAGACCCCACGAAGCTCGGATACTGACCAGCATCACTATGAGCACCAGCATGAACACAATCGTGAGGATGGAAAACCACCTCAGTGTGCTGGTGGCGGCAAGCACGCCGGTCGCCACGCCGATCAGGGCTGTGGTCCATCGAACGGGGCGGCTCAGCGGGCGGTTGACCCAGCGTTCCTCTGGAGGGGTCGTCGCGCCGGAAAGGAGCTGGCGAATCGGGTCAGATGCCATCGCAATGAACAGTGCCACAGGTACGAGCAGGTTCAGCCACCACGGGTACGGGATACTCGCCACGATTACGACCATCAGTGCCGCCAGTACGGCGACGACCAGCCCATATGCGATCCAATATCCAACTGAAGGTTTGCGGCGAACGCTAAATCGTTCTCGCGCACCGCTGACCAGTGAACTAAAAATGAGCATCGGGAACAGCAAAACAACTACGGTGGCAAACCCGGTCGCTCCTGCTTCTACTTCGACTCGGGTACGCCCACTCAAGGCAAACAGCACCACCCCGGCATACGCAGCAGTGACGATCGCACCCCACAGCATGAGGGAGGCAAATGCTCGGGAAGGGCCGCGCCCCTTGGCCTTGGCGCGGATGTCGTCGTGGCTGTGCAGTTGCGCCGCTGCATTCACAACCGTGTCTGTGGGCGGCACATTGCCGGTTTCACTTTCCATTTGGAAAGTATAACCCAGGTGGAAAGCTTCGACTAAGGAGCGCTCAGTCTCTAGCCGCGCGTAAGGACCGCAGCGCCGCATCCAGTGCGACCAGTTCGTCGAGTTGAGCCGCAATGAGCCTCTCTTGCGACTCAAGTGGGCTGAAAACACCGGTGTCATCGATTTGTTTCGACGCCCACGGGATCTCCACGTTCGCTCCGGTTGGTACGAGCCCAAGCAGAGTCTCAACGGGTCGCAAGGCAGCGGTCGCGCGAGTACCGCCTGAGAGACCGCCGTAACTTACTGTGCCGAGCGGCTTTCGCCACCACTCACGATTGAGATAGTCGAGCGCGTTCTTGAGAGCCGGCGCATAACTGTGGTTGTACTCAGGCGTCACAAAGATGAAGGCATCAGCCGCCTCAACCTTGGCGCTCCACGCGATGGTGTGCTCTTTCGTGTACTGACGAAGTCGCGGATGCTTTGGTTCGTCCATGAATGGGAGGTTCAGTTCCGCCAGGTCCGCCCACTGCACCTCGAACCGTTCATCCCTCTCTGCGACGTCACGCACCCAGTTCGCTATCGGCAGCCCAATTCGTCCCGGCCGCACACTGGCGACGACAATCATCACTTTCAGCATCACATTCCCCTCGAAGACTTTCCCGCGTCAGTTCCGACAACAAAATTCGGCCCTGGATATTCCTGTTCGTGCACGCCACGCCGTGGGGACTGCCCGTACCACCTACTCCTCTAGCGAACCGGGATCGAGGGGGATGGCCTCGAGAGTGCCATGAACCTCGCAGACTGCAGCGAGGGTGTTGTACACGGTGCCGTACTGGCTCAGGTTTCGGTGAAGGAGCTCAACGCGTCGTTGGCTTTCGTCGGTGACGATCCGGATTTCGTACTCGATCTCGACGAACTTTGGCGGACTGTCCTGGCGGCGTGCCTGTACGACAATCTCGGCGCTCTGGTAGTCAAAATTCAACATCGACCCGGATCGTTCGAGGTTCTTCAACAAGCAGGCGGTGAATGCCGCAGCGAGCAACTCCGCCGGCCCTGGTAGCTCGGATGGTTGGTCAGATCCCCAACTGGAGTCGATCGGTATCGCCTGATTGCCAGCATGGATAGTCGCACCCTTACCCGCGATACCCCGGCCGTTCACTCGGTATGTCTTCGGCGGAGTGATCATGAAGGTTACTTTACCGCCGTCTGGAATATCCGAATCTGGCTCGAGCGAGGGCTAACAGGCCACAGTAGACCGCTCCCCTAAGTTGCGTCACATGCTTGCAGCAAGCTCCAACGCTTTGCGCTCCACCGCTTCGCTGTCCCACTGCTGCTCGATGTCCGGCATCGCGAGCACCTGTTCCATGATGCGGTCTTGTCTAAGGCCCTCATTCCAGGCATCCAGATACTCAATGTTGCTGAACTTCACTTGGCTGTAGAGGGGAATCCACAGGTCAGGATGTTTGGCCTGCAGGCGGCCCTCGATCTTCTTACGCAGCAGGAACTGCGGGTCGGCGACCAGATCGCGCATCTCGATGAAGTTGCGCAGCGACAAATCGGCGATCGCATCAGCGTTGGGTTTGCGGGCGGCCGCGTACCGCACCAAAACTTCCTGCCAGTTGTCATCACCGTGCGCGTCGAGCAAGTCGTTCAATACTTTGCAATCCTCGTAGCCTGCGTTCATTCCTTCGCCATAGAACGGAACGACGGCGTGCGCTGCGTCGCCGACGAGTGCAGCGGTGCCGTTGACCTGCCACGGGTCGCAGCGAATGACGGTGAGCGTACTTTGCGGGTTGCTCAGGTACTGCTCCACCAGGTCGGGCACCATCGGCGGCACATCCGCGAAGTGCTCGGAGAAGAACGCGGTAGCCTTCGCTTCGGTCTGCACGGTGTCGAAGCCGGGGGCATCCGGCGTATGCGTGTTTGGCATGAATAGGGTGCCGGTGAAGGTGCCGTCCTGGTTGGCCAGGCCCATCATCATGTAGAACCTTCGCGGCCAGATTTGTAAGGCTTGCGGATCCATTTGGGGCGTGCCGTCGGCGTTGGCAGGGAACACCACCTGCTTGTAGTCGTGCTCGAGAAACTCTTGGCTGTAGTTGAACCGACCACGCATCATCTTCTGGCGCACGGCACTGGAGGCTCCGTCGCAGCCAAACACGACATCCCCCTCCTGAATGATGGAAGTGCCCTGGTGGGTGAACACGGCCTGGGCGTTGCCGAGGTCGACGTCCACACACTCGTGGTCGAAGTGCACCTTCACGTTTGGCAACTTCTCGGCCTCGGTGAGCAGCCGGCGATTCAACTCGCCGCGCGAGACGGCGTCGATAGCGAGATTGTTGATGCTGTATGGCAGACGGTTCAGCGTGCCGTCACGGTCGTGCGTCATGCGCGAATAGACCGGAACGGTGATTGCCCGCACGGCATCCTCCACGCCGGCCGCCCGCAGTGCTGTCCACCCGCGGTACGACACGACGAGGTTGATACTGCGACCGGCGTAGACGTCGGTCTTGCGCGGATCCCCACGCCGCTCAAACAGGGTCACGTGGTGTCCGCGCTTGGCAAGGAAAATCGAGAGGAGGCTGCCGACCAGGCCAGCTCCGACGATCGTTACTTTGCTCATCTCAAATTCTCCTTGGCCGACGGATGCTGGCGAGCGCCCGTCCCAGTGTTTGTCACCGTGTTTCGACCAACTGAGCGAGGGCATCCGCTACTCGCCAGCAGTCGTGGAACGTTGAATAGAACGGGATTGGCGCGAACCTGATCACGTCGGGCTGTCGGGCATCCGCGACGACCCCGTACTCACTCCGCAATCGCTCGGTGAGCGGACCAACGTCGATGTTGTCGAATTGCACGGAAAGCTGTGCCCCTCGCCGTTCCGGATTACGGGGGGTGATCACGCGCATTGGGCGGCCAACACTGATGATGTCCAGGAGGCTTTCCAGGTAGGCGGTCAAACGCACACTCTTCTCCCGCAGCGTGTCGAGACCAACCTCGTCAAACATTTCAAGGGAGGCGAGCACCGGAGCCATGGCGAGAATGGGCGGGTTTGACATCGCCCAGGCGTCAGCGGAGTGCGGCTCGTCCACAACGGGTTCCATCTGGAAGCGGGTTTCCGGTTTGGTGCTCCACCAGCCGTGCAATTTGGGTATGGTCTTATCCCCAAGGTGACGCTCGTGCACAAAAGCACCGGCTGTCGCCCCCGGCCCACTGTTTATGTATTTGTAGGTGCACCAGGCCGCCCAGTCGACGCCCCACTCGTGCAGTTTCAACGGCACATTGCCTGCGGCGTGGGCAAGATCGATCGCCACGATCGCGCCCTGTTCGTGGCCGGCAGCAGTAATCGCCTCAATGTCGATGAGCTCACCGGTGTAATAGTTGACGCCACCCAGCAACACGAGAGCGACACTGTCGCCGAGTTCGCGCAGAGTGCTCAGGATGTCCTCGGTACGAAGAGTGAACTCCCCATCTCTGGGCTTCAGGCGAACAATCGCCTCATCGGGGTCAAACCCGTGAAGCGCGGCCTGGCTGCGCACCGCGTAACTGTCGGACGGGAACGCGCTGTCTTCGATCACAATGAGGTGCCGCTTCGCGGTCGGCCGGTAAAAGCTGATCATCATCAAATGCAGGTTGACGGTCAACGTGTTCATCATCACGACTTCGTGCGGCAACGCTCCGACCAGTCGGGCCGCGGGCTCCCGAAGAAGCTCATGGTACGAAACCCACGGCCGCATCGCCTCGCCGTGACCTTCTACGCCCAACTGAGCCCAGTCATCCAACTCCTGTTCGAGTCGGCCCCGCATGATCTTCGGCTGCAACCCCAACGAGTTACCCGCCAGGTAAGCGATCTCGCCGCCACCAGCCTGCGGAAGGAGGTGGAACTCGTCGCGCCTGGAGGGGAACACATCAGTACGGTCAGCCTCGCGTGCCGACTCCTCCGATGGCAGTTGTTCATTCATGCTTCTCAGCCCTTTCGCCCAGAAATTTTTCCGCGTTTGACCGCAAGATCTTCGCGCGATCCGCCTCACTCAGGAAGCTTGCCCGCCTCACCAACCCGCCGGCAGGCCGTTCGCCCAGCGGGTACGGGTAGTCGCTGCCCACCATGACATTCTCGGCGCCCAGTGTGTCGACCAACAGTCGAAGGGGCGCTTCGTTAAAGACCACCGAGTCGACCGAGAACCGTCCAACGTAGGCGGAGGGCGGCTGCTCGCTCGTCGCAATGATGTCGCTGCGCTCGTGCCAAGCATTTTCGACGCGCCCCAACCAGAACGCGAACGAGCCACCGCCGTGAGCGAAGCACAGTCGTAATGCTGGATCCACCTTGTCGAAGACCCCGCCCAAGATCATCGCCAGGATCGAAAGGTGGGTTTCTGCAGGCATCCCCACCAGCCATCGTGCCATCCAACGCTCAAGTCGCGGTGAGGACGGCATGTCCCACGGATGCACAAACACTGGAATATCGAGGCTCGCGCAATGCTGAAGAAACGTGACAACGCCCGCATCGTCGAGATCCCGGTCTCCGACGTGGTTTCCGATCTCCACACCGCGGTGCCCGTTGGCTACTGCGCGCTCAACCTCTGCGCACGCCGCATCGGTATCTTGCAAAGGGACCTGACAAAACGGGATCAACCGATCGGGCGCATCCGCCGTGATCTCCAAAGCGAGGTCGTTGAAAATAGCCGCAATGCGGGCCGCTTCTACTCCCGAGCTTCCGTAGTGAAAAAACACCGGCGTGGGCGAAACGACTTGTCTTTCGACGCCGTCAGCATCCATGTCCGCGAGTCGCAATTGCGCATCCCACGAGACGGCAGGGATGCGTCGAAACTCAGCTGTGCCGAGCATGATCGTCGCTTCACGCTCCGACTCAACCCGAAACCAGAGAGGATCGACCCCTGACGTGTTCGGTAACTCGGGCCATCCCTTCGGCACGAAATGGCTGTGAATGTCGATGGATTGCACGTCGCTTGATTGCACCGCATCGACAGAACCCAAACCCGCTGCCACTCTCTAAGCCTTGCCCGGGTGAACCGTTCCACAGTTCTTGCAGACGCGAGCCTTCTCGTCGTTGTAGAACTGCTGGAACACCGGAGGCAGGTCAGTAACGATGTCGCGCACCTGAAGCTCGGTCTCGTGCACCAGGTTGCTGCAGTTTTCGCAGTACCACTGGAACTTCTCCAGGGTGCCCTCGTCACGCACACGCTCGATCACAAGTCCGATGGAGCCCTCTTCTGGGCGTTGCGGGGAGTGCGGGGTGTTGCCTGGCAACAACCAGGTTTCGCCCTCACGGATATCGATGCGCTGGATTTTGCCGTCAACGACGATGTTGACGTGCATGTTCCCCTTGATCTGGTAAAACCATTCTTCGTAGGGCTCGTAGTGAAAATCGTTGCGCTGGTTGGGCCCACCGACGACCATCACGATGAAGTCGTCGCCAACCCGCATCGCCTTGTTGCCCACCGGTGGTTTGAGCTGGTCCTTGTTGTCCTCAATCCACTTCATGAAGTTCAGAACGGGAGGGATGGTGCTCATGACTGCTCCTTCGTTTGTTGTTGGACATGTTTGAGGTAGGCGACCGCCTGAATCTCGATCAGGAGGTGCGGGTGTGGCAGTTGATGCACCGCCACCGTCGTTCTGGTTGGGCCGGTCTCATCGAAGTGTTCGGCGTACACCTCGTTGTACCCGCCGAAGTCGTTCATGGAGACGAGGTAGCTCGTGAGTTGCACGACATCGCCAAGACCCGCACCAACCTCCGCCAGAATGTCGGCAATGTTCTCGATTACCGCCTTCGTCTGAACCCGGATATCCAGGCTGGTGGTTCCGAACTCATCGACGGATGCTCCGGCAATAGTGTTGTCCGGCAGTCGACTGCTCGTGCCGGAGACGTACACGAAGTCACCAGCGATCTTCACGTGCGGGAAGCGCCCCCGCGGGGTGGCCTTGCCTGCCACGACTCGAGCTTGCTCAGTCATTCGTCCGCTCCCTCTGTTGACTCCGATTTTGCGGAGAACTGTGCGTGCAACACGACCGCGCCGAGCCCAGCAATTCGACCATCGACGACACCGGCCACGAGCGGCACTGCCTCTGTCGCCGCACCGGCGAGCACGGTGTCGCCCGCCCGAAGCACGAGTCCGTGTTCGCGCGCCAACGTGCGCAGTTCGCGGAGTGCTCGAAGCGGTTGTCCAAGAATCGCTGCCGTGGAACTCACTTGTGCTGGCTGCCCGTTAACGTCGAGTTCGGCGGCCAAGTTGGAGAGGTCGCGGTGATCCCATGCCAGCCAAGGGCCCACAACGTAAGCGGCTGCCGAAGTGTTGTCGGCGACCACTTTGCCGAGGTCAAACCCGAATCCTGCGAAACGGGAGTCGATAATTTCCATGGCGACCGCGACCGACTCAATGTGGTCGGCGGGGTCGCAGCGTGGGTCGGTGAAGTCGACATCCGCGCCCATCCGAAAGGCGACCTCCAACTCAATCCGTGGGTGAATAAATTCGGAAAGGTCAAGCACCCCACCATCGGCAACCAGCATGGGTTGCGTGAGCTGGCCGGCAATCACGCTGTCGACGCCCATTTGGCGCATTTTCGCCTTGCTCGTGAAACCCATTTTGAGTCCGGACGGGGTTTCGCCATGTTGCATCCGCAGGGCAATACCCGCGTGCTGTACCCGGTACGCCTCGTGAATGTCGAGCTCATAGGCGAACTCGTCCGGCCCAAGCGCACGGCAGTTCAGTCGAGCTTGGTCGAGTGTGGCTGCGACGTCCACGGCGTTGCTCGACGTGTCGCTGGATGTGGCCTCGGATGCCGAACTCACGCGCTCGCCTTCCGTGCGTTCACGAGGTCAAGGGCCACGTCCACGATCATGTCCTCCTGGCCGCCCACCATGCGCCGTTTGCCCAGTTCGATCAGGATTTCCCGGGTGTCGAGACCGTAACGCGCTGCCGCGCGTTCGGCGTGCAACAGGAAGCTGGAGTACACCCCGGCGTAGCCGAGAGTGAGGGTTTCGGTGTCGACCCGCACCGGGCGAGTCTGCAGCGGGCGCACAAGCTGGTCGGCAGCATCCTGCAGTGCGAACAGGTCGCAGCCGTGGTCCCAACCAATGAGGTCCGCCACCGCGATGAACGGCTCGGCGGGGCAGTTTCCGGCCCCCGCTCCTTGCCCGGCCAGCGCCACGTCTACCCGGTAGGCACCGTGCTCGACCGCCGTGACACTGTTGGCCACGCTGAGTGAGAGGTTCTCGTGCGCGTGAATTCCGATCTGAGTTTCGGCATCCAGCACCTGACGGTACGCGTCCATACGCTCGGCGACATCCGACATCAGAAGCCGCCCACCCGAGTCGGTCACGTACACGCAGTGCGCGCCATACGACTCCATGAGCTTCGCCTGCTCTGCGAGCTTCGCCGGCGGGTTCATGTGGCTCATCATGAGGAAGCCTGAAACATCCATGCCATTTTCGCGAGCCCAGCCGATGTGTTGGGCCGAAACATCCGCCTCCGTGCAGTGGGTGGCGACTCGCACACTCTTCACGCCGAGGTCTTTGGCGCGCTTCAAGTCTTCGATGCGCCCGATCCCTGGCAGGATCAGCGTGGTCAAGACGGCATTCTTGACCGCGGATGCCGCCGCCTCGATCCACTCCCAATCCGTGTGTGCGCCGAAACCGTAAGTCGCACTCGAGCCGCCGAGGCCATCACCGTGGGCGATCTCGATCGCGCTCACGCCCGCAGCGTCCAACGCGGTCACGATGGAGCTCACTTGCTGGGTCGTGTACTGGTGCGCCATCGCGTGCATCCCGTCACGCAAGGTCACATCCTGAACGTAAATCTTGGTGCTCATGCTGCTATCCACCCTCGAGTCGTTGCGATCCGTTCGGCCGTTTGCAGTGCGGCCGAGGTCATGATGTCTAGGTTGCCGGCATAGCTCGGCAGGTAGTGCGCAGCTCCCGAGACTTCAAGGAAGGTCGTCACTTTCCAGCCGGTGAATGGCTTGCCGAGCGCGGGCAGGAACGGCACGTCGACGCGGTCGAACTGCACCTCTTGCTTCAGCACATAGCCGGGAACATACCCACCGACCGTTCCCACATAGTCGGTGATGGATGCCGCTACCGCGGCCTGATCGAGTTCCTCGCCCTCCACCATGCAGATCACGGTGTCGCGCATGATCACGGGTGGCTCGGCCGGATTCAGCACGATAATGGCTTTGCCTTTGCTCGCCCCGCCCACTTCCTCGATGGCGCGTGCGGTCGTCTCGGTGAACTCATCGATATTGGCGCGGGTGCCGGGGCCGGCCGAGCGCGAGGAGATCGAGGCCACAATCTCGGCATACGCGACAGGAACCACGGCGGCAACCGCCGCCACGATCGGAATGGTGGCTTGCCCACCACAGGTCACCATATTGACGTTCTGCGTGCCCGGCTCCAGCGCGGCTAGGTTTACCGCCGGAATAACGTAAGGACCGATCGCTGCCGGGGTGAGGTCGATCATGAGCTTGCCGTGCTCAGCGGCGATGCGCGCGTTCTCGATGTGCGCGTGCGCTGAGGTGGCATCGAAGAGAATTTCGATCTCGGAGAACTCCGGCATGGCGAGAAGCCCATCCATACCCTCTGCGGTGATGGGGATGCCCAGCTTGGCCGCCCTCGCGAGCCCATCGGAGGCGGCATCGATGCCCACCATTGCTTTCACCGTGAGCTGCTCCGAGAGCCGCATCACTTTGAACATGAGGTCAGTTCCGATATTGCCGGAGCCGATGATGGCTACCCCTACGCTCATTATTCGCGCTCCTTAGTTGAATTAGTGAAGACGGCATCCACTCGACCCATGCCGCTCTGCGACATCCGGAACCGGCCGGGCGCGCTCACGCCGACCATCGGACCGAGCGCCCCAGAAAGGATGATCTCGCCAGCTTTTAGCGGGCTTCCGCGTCGAGCGACTTCCCTCGCGAGCCAGGTGACCGCGTTGACGGGGGAACCGAGGCAAGCAGAGCCAGCCCCCACCGAGACGGGTTCACCCTTGTGTTCCAGCACCATCCCGACACCCGTGAGGTCGAGCCCGCGGAGCGAGTAAGGAGTTGTTCCGAGCACCACCGCACCGCTCGATGCGTTGTCGGCGATGGTGTCGGTGATGCGGATGTCCCAACCGGCAATGCGTGAATCCACGACCTCGATCGCCGGCAGAACGTATTCGGTCGCACTCAACACCTCGGCCACGGTGGTGGTCGGGGAATCCAGATCCCGATTCAAGACGAACGCGATCTCCCCTTCCACTCGCGGCTGGAGGAACGAGGCAAGGTCAAGGGGCTCGGTGCTGCCGTAAATCATGTGGTCGAAGAGCACCCCGAAGTCGGGCTGGGAGACACCAAACTGTTGCTGCACTACTTGAGAGGTGAGACCTATCTTGCGCCCGATGATCCTGCTGCCGCTCGCGAGCTCCGCAGCAACATAGTGCTCCTGCACCGCATAGGCATCATCTTGATTGATCTCGCCAATCAGATCGCGCACGGGGGCGCACGGTTCACCGCTTCGCCTCGCCTCGGCGAGCCGCGCTGCAGCCTTCTCAATATGACTCATAGCATCGTTACTCATAGCGCGAGGCACACGTTCGTGGGCTCGCTGAAGAAGTCATACGAGTGCATGCCACCTTCACGGCC
>RCMY010004292.1_pt1 | contig 12372 bp, 15 predicted proteins | sample 2041341 | NCBI WGS metagenome assembly RCMY01 (sample SAMN09708234, study PRJNA481090) | Marine sediment metagenome, whole genome shotgun sequencing project. | reverse complement strand
TTGATGCTGTCGATATTTCTCGGCTTTGAAATTATTTCCAAGGTACCGGCAACGCTGCACACGCCGCTGATGTCGGGTGCGAATGCCATTTCCGGCATTACCCTGGTCGGCGCGGTCACATCGGCCGGTGCCGAACTCGCTGGCTTTGCCACTTTTCTCGGCGCGTTGGCGGTTATTTTCGCAACGATTAACGTTGTTGGCGGCTATATGGTGACCGACCGTATGCTCGGTATGTTCAAGAAAAGACCTAGCGGGGCCGGAAAATGAGCTTACAACTAATAAATTTGGTATATGTGATTGCGGCCGCATTATTTATCTTCGGCCTGAAAATGCTCGGCTCGCCAGACACCGCTAAACGCGGCAACGTGCTGTCATCGGTGGGTATGCTTATTGCCGTTCTGGCGACGTTATTCGATCATCAGATTCTGAGCTACACGTGGATAATCGTCTGCGTGATTATCGGCGCAGGCATTGGCGCATATGCTGCGCGCACGGTGCAAATGACCGGTATGCCGGAAATGGTTGCCCTGTTCAACGGCTCGGGCGGCATCGCCAGCCTGTTAGTCGGTTGGGCCGCGCTATACCACGCCGACATTAGCACCTTCGTTGCGTTCACCGTGTTGCTGTCGATTGTGATCGGTGGCGTCACCTTTACCGGCAGCCTGGTTGCCTGGGGTAAACTCAGCGAGAAAATGCCAAGTAAGGCTATCGTATTTGACTCGCAACGTCTGGTTAATGGCGCGCTTATTGGCGCGATTGTGATACTCGGCATTATGTTCTGCAACAACCCATCGGTCAGCTCGCCGGTGTTGATTCTCATCATTTTGTTGTCGCTTGGCTTTGGTATTATGGCGGTCATCCCTATCGGCGGTGCTGATATGCCGGTGGTGATTTCGCTGTTAAACAGCTACTCGGGTCTGGCAGCGTGTGCCGCCGGTTTTGCGATTGACAACAATATTCTCATCGTCGCCGGCGCGCTGGTGGGTTCGGCCGGCATCATCCTTACCAACATCATGTGCAAGGCTATGAACCGCTCGCTGGGCCATGTACTGTTCTCCGGCTTTGGTGCCGTGAAACAATCTACCAAGCAGATCGAAGGCGAAGTCAAACCGATCAACGTCGACGACGCCTACCTGATTCTGGAAGCTGCCAGCAACGTAATGTTTGTGCCGGGCTACGGCATGGCGGTCGCGCAGGCACAGCATGCAGTGCGCGAACTGGGCGAGTTGCTGGAGAAAAACGGCTGCGAAGTCAGTTACGCGATCCATCCTGTTGCAGGCCGTATGCCCGGGCATATGAACGTGTTACTGGCCGAAGCTAATGTATCTTATGACCAGCTGATTGAAATGGACGACGCCAATCCACGCATGGATATGGTCGATGTGGCCATCGTCATCGGCGCCAACGACGTGGTGAACCCCGCAGCCAACGAGGACGACACCAGCCCGATTTACGGCATGCCGGTGATCGAAGTGCCGCGCGCACGCACCGTGTTCGTATTGAAGCGTAGCATGGCGGCGGGCTTTTCCGGCGTTGCTAACCCGCTGTTCTTCGGCGAGAACACCCGCATGATCTTTGGCGATGCTAAAGCAACGATCACCGGGTTGGTGGCGGAGTTTAAAGGCTAAGGGTTAAAGCAAAAGACCAGGCGTGTGCGCAGGCTGCTCTGCGCGCACGTTGCCCGCTCCACCGACATGTCGTCCGTACGCATAGCGCACCTTGTGGGCTACGCGCGGAACAGCATCAACTTTAGACTCTGCTCTTCGTCAACATCCGGAAAGTCTGCCGAGTTTTCCAGGCGGTGCAAAAACGTTGCCGCAGGGAAATTGTCTGCATAACTTTGCAATAAGAAATCTGCTGACAGATTCCTTGCGTTCAAACACGACAATATCAAACTCCCCTCTGTTACGAATCGCGGTAAGCGTTTGATCAATCGCGGGTAATCTTTAGCCGCAATAAAACTGCCTGGCTGGTAGCTGGGCGGGTCAATCACAACGATATCAAATGGTCCGCGTTTGGCAATCCAGCCGCTAGAACGCATGATTTGAAAGTCTTTAAATACCACGTTTTCGGCAACCGTCTGAGCAGAGTAGTTTAGCAAGTGGTTGGCGCGTCCCACTCCCAGCGCGGCGCTGCTCATGTCGATATTCACTACCTGGCGTGCGCTGCCAGCGAGTGCCGCTACAGAAAGAGAACACGAGTAGGCGAACAGGTTGAGTATTTTTTTGTGTTTCGCCTGTTCGCGCAGCCATTGTCGGCCAGGCTGCATATCGAGAAAAAAACCGATATTTTGCGTGTCTCGCAGCGACATTTGATAACGCAGCCCGTTTTCCTGCGCATAGAGCTGAGCGGGTAATGCGCCCTTCTCGATTGTCAGCGACACATTTTTCCCGTAACGCCGCTGCACAGCGATGCAGTCAAAGTTTCCTCGATCACAGAATTGCTGTAAGTCGTTGGTCAACGCAGCGAGCCAGGCGGCGGTTGGCTTGCGGAACAGCGTGATCAGCAACACCGGTGAAAAAAGGTCGACGGTGATGAATTCAAGTGCCGGCCAGGTTTTGCCGCGGCCATGGAAAAGCCGCTGGCTGTCACCCTGGTTGCTTGCCAGTTTGCATGCGACCTCGTCAACCAGCACTCGTGCCGCCGCGCGCGGGTTTGGCTCTGCTGCGAACGAGTTCACGTTTGCACCATCACGCTGCACCTGTTGCTGCGTGATCTGATTTTCATGCTCCTATACTGAAGTAAAACAACCCGCCGCAACGAAGTGGGATACAACGGGCAGTGACATTAATAACGCATATGATTTTAATAAACTGACTCGCAACCAAAGGAAGGGAGATTGACATGGCACAGGTTTCTAGCACCATGACACTTGCAGAAAACACGCTGGATCACGGTTCAATTATCGATGCGCACGGTAACGAAGTGCAAATCACTGAGCACATGATTCTACAGGCGTGCGACGTGTTGGCCGAACAAGTGCCCAATCACCACGCAGTTGTGGCAGAGATATCGCGCGGTTAGACATTGAAATTCAATATCTTAAGCTGTTTTTTTAACCTTACTTCTGAATTAATTTTACCGGCAACATTGTAAGCAGCAAACTCATGGCGCACGCGATAGTGTTTGCGCAAGCGTTCAAATTCCTGGCTGATGTCGGCATTACCCGCAAGCGCCACCAGTGGTTCGGTATCGTCACACACATTGTAAGCAGCTAGAACAACATCGTTTAAATTACTCCCCGCAGACAACGTGAGGGTCGGTGTTGATAGCGTCTCAACTGCCTGCCTGTCCTGCTGAGCAGCAAACTGCTCAGCAAAAAAACAGTTTAAGAACGCCTGGTAAACCATGCTGGCACCTCGGATTTTTGCTTGCAACGAATGGCCGGCGATATGTGGAGTGGCAATATTTACCTGTTGCAGCAGGCTCGCATTCGGTGCCGGCTCGCCCTCCCATACATCGAGTACCGTTCGCCATGCAGGTCGTTGCGGCAAAATTGCGGCCAGTGCGGTATTGTCAATCACTGCACCGCGAGCGGCGTTGATCAGAATCAGCTGCTCCGGCAACGCTGCCAACTGTTCGGCTGCAAGCAAGTGATAAGTCGGGTAGTCACCAGCGTGTGTTAACGGCACGTGCAGGCTGATAATGTCGCACCCCATAGCCGCATCCCAGGTACTTATAAATTTACTTTGAGATGACGTTAGAAATGGATCATAAGCCTTTATTTCAAATCCTAAATTGTGCAGCCTGCCGGCAAGCCTTGAACCGACTTGACCAAGCCCAACCACAGCCACTTTCAAGCCCGCAGCCCGGCCAAGGTCAACGCCCAGCGCTGCCAGTGCGCTGCACACATAGTCGGCTACGGCATCTGCATTGCAACCAGCCGCGTGCGCGAACTCGACGTTGGCGTCGCGTAAATACGCCTGATCGATATGATCGACGCCACTGGTCGCACTGCCAACGAAACGTACTTTGGTATCCGCCAACAGCTCGGCATTGACCTGGGTAATCGAGCGCACAATCAGGGCGTCAGCGTCGAGCAGGTCGGCACGCGAAATGTCACGGCCCGGTAAGCGCCTGAGCTCGCCCCACTGCAGGTAGTGTTCATTCAGCAGCGGTATGCCTGCGTCGGCGACTATGCGCATTGTGGCGGCTCAAACAGAGATGATTGCAAATTAGTACTGGTGTGATAAAACGCCGCCAGGGCGATACGAAAAGTTTCTGCACGTAGCGGCAAGCCCTGCGTGCAGTAGTGCAACACTTGCTGGTATACCGTCTGTGCAAACGCATGGTTTGTTGCTTCGGCGGCAGCAAGATTGTCATTGCTCACCCTGAACGGGTGGCGTGCCGCCTGCGCGAATATCCACTCCAGTGCCTGCGGCTTAACTTCGACTTGTTCAAACGTGCGCTGTTGCTGCGTGGTTCTGCCGTCGGGCGCGTACCAATAGCCGTAATCTGCCAGCGCGCGCCTGTTGCTGCCGGCGATGCACCAGTGGGCCACTTCGTGCAGCGCACTGGCAAAATAGTCGTGCCTGAATACCACGCGATGCTGCTCGCCGGCCCTGGTCGATGTTATGGACGCGGGCATGTACAGCGGTTCGTCAGCGCCCTTCTCCAGCAGAGTACGATGCTGCGTGGCGAACAGGCAATTAAAGATGGCGATCAAATCGTCGCAATTATGGCTATCGACCGATTGCAGCAAACTCTGATCAAGCACTGCTAGGAAGTTTGCAACACGTGCAAAGCCTGACTGTGCAGAGTCGCATTCGCAGCGGCAAGCACCAGCCCGCCGTCCGCCGCCGAGCCGCCCTGCCAATCGGTGATAACGCCACCGGCGGCCTCAACAATAGGAATCAACGGCACTATATCGTAAGGCTGCAGGTCGCCCTCAATGATTAGGTCGACCTGCCCCATAGCCAACATGGCGTACGAGTAGCAATCGCCACCGAAACGCAATAAGCGGCATTGCTGCGCTACCGCGTCAAACCTGGCACCGGCACCGGCAACCTCGTCGAATAATGCTGGGTGTGTGCAATACAGTTTTGCCTCTGCCAAAGTCGCAATCGCGCTGGTTTGCAAGCGTTGACGCTCTCCGGCGTGTAAGAAAAAGCAGCCGTCCTGGTTAGCAATAAATGTTTCCTGCAAGTACGGCTGATGCAATACGCCGCACACCAACTGCGACCCGCGCTTGAGCCCTAGCAAAACACCCCACGCCGGCACGCCGGTAATAAACGCTCGCGTACCGTCAATAGGATCAACTACCCAACAATAGTCACTCGTGCCTGTGGTTGTGCCCTGCTCCTCGCCCAAAATAGAATGGTCGGGAAACGTGGCAGCGATACGCTCACGAATAAAAGCTTCCACCTCTTTGTCAGCCTGCGTAACGGGGTCGAATTGACCGGCCGATTTTTTGTTCTCCACCGCCAACGTGCTGCGAAAATAACGTAGCGCGATGGTGCCGGCTTCAGCAACAACTTGCGTTGCAAACTCTAGATAGTTTTGTTGCACAACTGGTCTTAGCCCTTGCGAATGTAATACAAAAACTGCTTATCCTGCTCCCGTTCGGCAACCAGTTCGTGGCCCAGAAAGTTGCAAAACTTGCGGACGTCGCGCTGTGTTGAGGGGTCGGTTGCCAGCAATTGCAGCACTTCTCCGGATGCTATCTCGCGTATCTTGTTGTGCAACAGCATCACCGGCTCAGGGCAAAACAGGCCGCAGGCGTCGAGGATGGCATCGGGTTCAAGATTATTTGACATACACTTTTCTATCATTCAGCAGCAAGCGCCTGCTCGGCGTCTTTTCGTGGCAGTAGCGTGCAGCTATTTTGCTCGGCATTAAAAACAATAACAACATCGCCAGCGGCTATTTGCCGCTCTACGTGGCCGACTTTGTCATCTAACGTATAAACTGTGTCGCCGTAATCGGTGCCTTCGCGGGTAATAAATTCTTCGATAAGGCCACGCAGCGCAGCGGTTGATATTTGATTGGCAGGGATCAGCATAGAAAGGTCAACATAAGGAAATTATCATCCACGTTTAGTCACGCCACTTGCGCGCCACAATCATTACGCCCGCCCCCAACAGCGACAACACAATCAGCACCAGCAGCAGGGCCAGACTCATCCAGAGATAGCCGAGTATTTCGCTGGCGGCCACATCAAAAGTATAAATTGCCGACCACAGCAAACAGCCCGTGGCCACCAGCGCCAGCACAATCGTTTTGATGTTACGCCAACGGCGGGGAAGTTTTTTGTTAAACCCAAGCATGCTGCACACCTTTTAAGTAAGACTGTATTCCGCAGCCGCAGGGATAACCGGCACCGACGACTGCACATCCATATTCTGTCCGCGGTGCCGCAGGCAGTGATCAAGCAGCGTGATAGCCAGCATCGCCTCGGCAATTGGTGTGGCTCGAATGCCGACACAGGGATCGTGCCGGCCGGTGGTCACCACATCCACATCGGCACCACTTTTATCAACACTCTTACCCGGTTGGCGAATGCTTGAGGTGGGCTTAAGTGCGATATGCGCGACAATGTCTTGCCCGGTGGAAATACCGCCCAGCGTGCCGCCTGCTCGATTGGACATAAACCCCTGGGAGGTAAACTCATCGCGATGCTCGCTGCCTTTTTGCTCGACTACGGCAACGCCGGCACCCAGTTCAACGGCTCGAACAGCATTGATACTCATCAAGCCATGGGCGATGTCGGCATCCAGTTTGTCGAACACCGGCTCGCCGAGCCCGGGTGGCACGCCGGTGGCGGTGACGGTAATGCGCGCGCCAATGGAGTTACCCTCCTTGTTAAGGTCGGCCATATAGGCCTCCAGTTCGGGAACCAGGTCCGGGTCGGGGCAAAAAAATGGATTATTGTCGATGGTCGACCAGTCAACTTGCTGAATTTTGTGCGGCCCCAACTGCGACAGATAGCCGCGCACTTTTATACCGTAGCGCTCTAACAGATATTTTTTGGCGATAGCGCCGGCAGCCACGCGCATCGCCGTCTCGCGGGCCGAAGCGCGACCGCCACCGCGATAGTCGCGAATACCGTACTTTTGTTCGTAAGTATAATCCGCATGCGCGGGGCGAAACGTGTCTTTGATTTTGCTGTAATCCCTGGAGCGCTGGTCGGTGTTCTCTATCAACAAACCAATCGGCGTGCCCGTGGTTTGGCCTTCGAATACGCCGGATAAAATCTTCACCTGGTCGGCCTCCTTGCGCTGCGTGGTATAACGCGACGTGCCGGGCTTGCGCCGATCAAGATCATGTTGCAGGTCGGCCTCGGTCAACTGCATTGCCGGCGGACATCCGTCGACGATGCAGCCAAGCGCTAAGCCGTGGCTCTCACCGAAGGTAGTGACAGTAAAAAGTTTTCCGATGCTATTGCCGGCCATAGTAATTGTCTTTAGGTGGGTAAATGGAAGTGTTAATAAAAGGCAGATTATATCGCGCCTAAGCGATACATGCCTGGTGCTCCCGCAGCTGCGCGGCTGTGAGCACAAACACGCCATGCCCGCCGCGACGGAAGTCTATCCAGGTAAACGGCAGCTCGGGAAATTCGCGCTCCAACGCAGCGGCGCTGTTGCCAACTTCGACAATTAGTACACCGGCTTCGCTCAAATAAGCGGCGGCTTGCTGCAGTATTTTTCGAGCCAGAATAAGTCCATCACTGCCCGCCTCCAGCGCCAGCTGCGGCTCGTGCGAATATTCGGCCGGCATGCTCGCCAGGTCTGCGGCGTCTACATACGGCGGATTGCTAACGATTAAGTCGTATTGCTGCCTGGCTTGCAACGCGGAAAACAGGTCGGAGCACTGTGTGCGCACGCGATGATTGAGTTCATGCCGGTCGATATTCATCTGTGCAACGTCGAGTGCGGGCTGTGATAGGTCGACGAGATCCACCGTTACCTGCGGTAAATACACGGCAGTGGCAATACCGATGCAACCCGAACCACAGCATAAGTCGAGTACGCAACGCACAGCGGTGCCGTCCAGCCACGGTGCAAATTCCTGTTCGATCAGCTCGGCGATAGGCGAACGCGGAATGATGACCCGCTCGTCCACTTTGAACTGCAAGCCGGCGAAATTAGCGAGGCCGGTGAGATAAGCCGCCGGTATTCTGGCTTTGATGCGCGTTTCCAGCACTACCAACACGAGGTTTTTCTCTACCGTCGTCAGCCTGGCGTCGAGCACTGCAGCGTCTACATCGGGCGGCAAGTGTAAGGTATGCAGCACAAGGTGCAACGCCTCATCCCATGCGTTATCCGTGCCATGACCGAAGTACAGTCTGTTTTCAGTAAACTTCGATACGCCCCAGCGCACGTAATCGAGCACGCTGGCCAGCTCTTTCAGCAGCTGTTGTCTACTTTCCATGCTGGTTATTCCAGAAAACATCGCGATGTGTCTTTATGGCGATCATTTTGTTATCCGCTTAAAAACTTTGCTACCATTCGCACTATTAATTTCAGGTTTAACTTATGAAAGATGCGTTTGCACATATTATCACGAGTATCGGCGAAGATTTATCGCGCGATGGTCTGCGGGATACCCCCGAGCGCGCCGCCAAGGCCTTTGAATTTTTGACTCGGGGCTATCAGCAAACCGTGGAAGAAGTCGTCAACGGCGCGCTGTTTGAATCAGATTCGAATGAAATGGTGTTGGTGAAGAACATCGAACTGTATTCGCTGTGCGAACACCATCTGCTGCCCTTCATTGGTAAGTGTCACGTCGCCTACCTGCCGAAAGGCAAGGTGGTTGGCTTGTCGAAAGTCGCCCGTATCGTTGATATGTTTGCCCGCCGGCTGCAGATTCAGGAAAACCTGACACTGCAAATCGCCAACACTGTGGAAGAAGTGACTGAGGCGGCCGGCGTCGCCGTCATTATCGAAGCGCAGCACATGTGCATGATGATGCGCGGCGTTGAAAAGCAAAACTCGGAGATGACCACTTCCGCTATGCTAGGCGGGTTTCGTAATAACGAAGCGACGCGGATGGAGTTTCTGTCTTTGGTGCGTGGTTAGATTATTCCTCACATTTGGCATCGGAGTTTACCGCTTGAAACATAACGCGCGCATAAATGACGGTGCCCATCAGTTCCGATAATAGCGGCGTATACGCGCCATCTAGCTTAGCAAGCTCGTTGCTATATTCTGCTGGCAGGTCATGGGCTGCGGCTCCCTCTAATAACAAGTTTAAGTAGCGGCGTGAGGGTACTGCCATCGCTGACGACTTTCCTACCAGCGTCCAGGCGCGAACGGTGCCCCTGCTATCAAGCCGTTGCACATCGCGTTCCACCATGGCGTAACTGTCCGCCTCGGAAAAGGTAATTATGGGCAGCGAACCGGCATCGATCCAGTGCAACACACCAAGCGCGTTTTGATCTTTGGCGGCAATGAGCGTGGCAAAGGCTGGCTCCAAAAATGCCAAACCCGAGGCAAAAAACTGTACTTCGTGATCAACCAAAAGACCGGGCGCACTGTCGTAAACAGCGACGTGACGCACATTGTTGAGATACCGCGCAGGCATGTTTGCGCCGTAGGCAAAATAGTAAACGTAATCACCAGAGGCTATTGGCGACGCCGCTTCAAAAGATCGGGTAGTCAGCAGGTAAACAATGACGAACGCCAGCATTGTTGTTACGGCTAACGATATAGCGACTAGATTTGCGGCGCGTTTTAGCACATCAGCGCCAACTAGCCTTACATGTCTGCATACTGATTTCTACTTATTTTATTCCGTTTGCTTCGATTGCAAGGCCTTGTTGACCAGATCAAGACCATCGTCGATCAAATGTACAAATTTTGGGTTGTTCAATTTTACGGTCTCCAGATGCAGCTTAATTTCTTCCGCAAAATTCCTATCGTCAGCGCTTTTGGCCAATTCATATAATTCGACCGATAAAAGCCAATCGTTCGGATATTCGTTTTTCAGTTTCTCAAAAACCTTGCGCCTTGAAATAGTAGTGTTTATGCCTTCGCGAAAATGGCGTATCTGTTCATAGCAGCGTTCCAGTTTTGTCTGTTGCACCGATGCCGGGGGTTTGATGGTGGTTGAGGAAATGGCATGGGTAACCAGGTCAAAACTATCCACATCAGCGGGGCCATTAAAAGCCGAGACGATTGCTTGCCCGACCGCCATATTATAAAGTTCCAGGTTAGATTCGAAGAGTATCTTGTGGTTATACGCGACCACATAATTTTTAAGGGTGATCAAAACAATTTCTCCCCTTAGATTACGCGTGCCGGTAATTATCTCTCCGGATATTCTAATACCACCTTCAAAGTCAAGCGCTACGGTTTGCCCTTCATAAATATTGTACGCCTTCAAGTCACGCGGACTCATATCTTCTATAGCGATGTTGATACCCGTTAGTGTTCCGACGGGGGACCCAAAACCGTCAGCGTGTTTTTTAATGCTGTGCCCTACCAGTTCTTTTTCCCGATAGGCGAGCGCAGTGTTTCCCGTGGTCTGAAAAAAAACAGGTTTGCCGTCATGTTCGATAACGTTGGTAAAAATACCGGATACCTGCAACCCGGTACTCAGTTCAATAGTACCCAACTGTTTGGAGGCGATGAGTTTTTTGATGCCACTAAGCCCACCTTTACGCAATGCCATGGTATTGGCAAAATCCTCCAATACCTGGCTCAGAAAGGCAAAATCAGGCGTAACGAAAAGCTGCGGCTGCGGCTGGGTGATGTCGAAAGAGGTGTAAGCGGCTTCTATGCTATACGCAACTTTCGTTACCTTATTGGTCATGCAGCACGCACTTTCGCCAATTGAGGAAAGCAGTCCCGCACCGTAAATCCTGGGGTTTTCAGGCGTACCGATTAATCCGTATTCGACGGTCCACCAATGCAAATTTCTGATTAGAGCCATTTCACTGGGCTCGCCCATATTCTGTTGTAGTGCTTCGATATGTTTCTCAGCAGCATCGACTTCGTCATGAGAAGTTCCAGCAGCTTCCTTAATGATAGAGAGATGTCGAACGGCTTCGTAGAGTTCAAAATCTTTGCCATTGGAGATAGCCTTACAGCCGATTTCCCCAAAGCGGCGCAGATATTCTGCATATTCCGGATTGGCAATAATAGGTGCATGGCCTGCGCCCTCATGAATTATGTCAGGTGCCGGGGTGTACTCGATATGTTCCAATTGGCGGATATCGGCAGCGATGACGAGCACGTTATACGCCTGAAATTCCATAAAGGCCGAAGGAGGTATAAAGCCGTCTACGGCGACGGCGGCCCAACCGATTTCCGTAAGAATACGGTTCATGCCATACAGGTTGGGAATGTGGTCTATGGATAGACCTGTTTTTTGCAAGCCATCCAAATATGATTTGTGCGCGACCCTGCTTAGGTAGGCCACGTTTTTTCGCATCACGTAGCGCCAGACTGCCTGGTCAATGGCAGAATAACTGTCGTAATTTTGAGGTTTAATATATTGCTGCAGGTGCCTGGGAAGTTTGTCGAGAACGTGATTACTTTGATATGCCATCACTGCTGTCCCGTTAAGAAGGGATAAAACAAGCCGGATTTCACATCGATTGACGCTATGAGATTGTCAAAATAAAACGACATTCATAGCGGAAATCAGGCCTCGCCTCATTGTAATACGATCTTTTCACAAATACTAAAACTAGCGCCTGGAAATGAACTGCTGTCGCTGGCAAAACAGCATCATTCGGACAGCGCCTTGATGGGGTCTCTTGCCGATACCTGGCGCATGGGCATAAAGCACGTCAACGCAGCTAAACAATGACGCAATTTACTCCCTATTCTGCGCTGCTTGGCGGCATGCTCACTGGCCTCAGTGCAACGCTGCTGCCTTGGTTCAATGGGCGCATTGCCGGTTTGAGCGGAATGCTCGGCGGGGTCCTGGATATGCAAGTGGAGGATAAGTCGTTGCGTGCGCTCTTTCTGATCGGCTTGATCGTTGGCGTGGCTTTTTACAAGTGGTTGCTGCCGTCATTCGTCGATTGTTCCTATTTACATAGCCTTGCGCCGCGAACCGGAATGCCAGTCATGCTGATACTCGCCGCCGGGTTTCTGGTGGGGCTCGGCACGGCGATGCGTAACGGCGGCACCAGTGGCCACGGGGTATGCGGTTTAGCACGGCTATCGCATCGCTCCTTGTACGCTACGCTGGCATTCCTGGGAACTGGCATGTTGACGGTGTACGCGGTGCGTCACCTGGCGGGGCTACCTTAGCCATGAAAAATTTCGTTGCGTTGCTGGCAGGCATCGTTTTCGGCATCGGCCTGGCGGTGTCGCAAATGGTCGATCCCGTTAAACCACAGTTGGATCACGAAAGTATGCACAAGCTCTTAATGCACCTGGAAAATTTGAAAAAGCTCTCATCACCAATAAGGCACATCGT
>RCMY010004291.1_pt1 | contig 12372 bp, 10 predicted proteins | sample 2041341 | NCBI WGS metagenome assembly RCMY01 (sample SAMN09708234, study PRJNA481090) | Marine sediment metagenome, whole genome shotgun sequencing project. | reverse complement strand
GCCTGGGCATTTTTTTGACGTTTTCTACGGTCAAAGGCAGGCCTTTTTCGTAGGCAAAGATGCTTTTATGCTCAGCTCCATGGTACTGAAAGACCCGCTTGATGTCCTTCATCTGGGACATGGCCAGAAGATATAAAATAAAAATACCCATCTTAAGGGCACCTTCTTTAAAGGCTATGACAGAAGTTTTGGTGGTCTCAGCTCCCTTTGCAAAAAATTTAGGTAAGATAATAAAAAGGCCTACGGCTATACAGGCAGCGAGGAGCATGGTAAAGGCCGTGATGATTTTATCCAGCTTGTTTCCAAATATTTTTTCAAGCCATAGCTCGAATTTTCCCTTTTCTTCTTCTATGCCTTCAGAATATACTTCAGCAGAATAGGTCATATCCTTTCCGCCTTCAATCATTGAATCGATTAGAGTGAATACCCCCCTTACAAAAGGAAGGCTTCTGAAGCCACCCTTGGCCAGTTGCCCGCCGCTTTTTTGTCTTTTTACCGCAATTTCACCATTTGGTTTTCTAATTGCCACGGCTTTGGATTGGCCACATTTCATCATAACCCCTTCGATTAGGGCTTGGCCTCCTGCCGGTACAAATTTTTTGTATTCCATGTTACTCCTATTCTATTTCATGATGGCACCTGCACCTGGCTTCGTAGCTTTCAGTTGCTCCAACCAAGATGACTGGGTCATCATACTTTGCCGGCTGACCATCTATGATTCGCTGGGTTCTCGTGGCCGGCTGACCACATATGACGCATACGGCTTGGAGTTTTTCGACAAACTCCGCCATGGCCATAAGCGCTGGCACAGAACCAAAGGGTTCTGCCTTAAAGTCCATATCAAGTCCCGCACATATTACTCTTATGCCCATATTTGCCAGCTTATTAACAGTATTTATAATTTCTTTATCAAAAAAGTTCACTTCGTCAAATCCCACTACCTGGGTTTGCTTGTCCACATACATCCAAATTTCCTGAAGATTATCAATGGGGATAGCGCGGATGGCGGCTCCATCATGGCTGGTCACATCATTCTTTGAGTACCTGTTATCGATGGATGGTTTAAACACCAGCACTTTTTGACGGGCTATCTCTGCTCTTTTGACTCTTCGAATGAGTTCTTCACTTTTTCCTGAATACATGGGTCCTACAACTACTTCAATATATCCATGCCCGGTCGGTCTATACATAAATTTTAACGTCCTTTACTAAATTATCCTTAATATTATATCATAATGAAAGCAAAAAGAACACAGGCTTCTGTGTTCTTCTTGTTATTTTCTATTGAATTTCTTGTTGAATTTCTCAACCCTTCCACCTTTTTCTACTGACTTACTTTGTCCTGTATAAAAAGGGTGGCAAGCTGAACAGGTTTCTACTTTGATTTCGTCTTTGGTAGACCCTGCAACAAATGTGTTTCCACAAGCACAGTTTACTTGTACTTCGTTATATTTCGGATGAATTCCGGGCTTCATTTGTTTCACCTCTTCCTGATATAATATTCCTAACTTAACTCAGTTATTATAACATGCAAAATCATTACTTGCAATAAGGATTCTATTTTTTTTAATGGATCATTTCTAGAGAAGTCAAACACATGTGTCACAGACCTCTGAAAAGTAATCTCTGGCTCATGCTGTAGGTTTTCTGAATTTCTAATCATTATTTGTCAGGGGTTTTTCCTTTTCACCTAAGAGGTCAGGATTTTTGGCCGAAGATTCCCCTTCCTCTATCCTCTGTTTATATTCGGTCATTAGTTTTTTGCTCAAGCCCAAAATCTCTTCAAGAGCCCTTTTGTTGTATAGGACCCTCATTTTGTCCTGCATTTTGCTTATGATGCCGGGGTTTTCCATGAGGTTTTCCACACTTTGGTTGATGTCTTGGATATCTTCCACATAGATAGCCACCTCCTCACTTAGCAGGTAGTCCAAATTTTCTTTTTCCTGCCCTGGTATATAGTAGGGAATCATAATAGGAAGGGTTTCTGAAATGGCTTCTGTAATGGTAAAGCCCCCCGGCTTGGTAATCAAGAGGTCCGACTCGCCCATAATCTTAGGAATCTCATTGGTAAAACCATACAAGGTAATCAGGCCCGAATCAATAAAATCAGCAAAGTTTTCTTCAATGGCCTTTTTTAGTTTTTTGTTGTGGCCGCACACGGCTACAATATGATAGTTGCCTTTTAAATTAACCAATTCATTTAGTACCTTGTACATGCCTTTGAGCCCTAGGCTGCCTGCCATAAGAAGGATTTGAAAGATTTCTGTGTTGTTATCTGTTTGCTCAGCTTCTATAAATTCTTTTTTGATGGGCAGGCCATAGGTGTATATCTTGTTGGCAGAAATCCCTTTTTCGATCAAGGTACGCCGGGTATAGTCTCCCGCTGCAATGTAGGCATCTACATTCTGGTTCACATAGTTCAGATGGGCGTCATAGTCCGTTACAATGGCCAAAAGAGGAATGCCCATAGCAGCATCACTTTTGAGGCGCCCCAGTGTATTGACCAGCAGGGCATGGGTTGAAATAATTAAGCTCGGCTTTTCTTTTATAATGATTTCATTCATTTTTTCAACAAATACTTTTATGGTCGACTCGGAAAACAGCTTGTTGACTTTTTCCCGGTTACCAAAGTCATAAATCATACCGTATAGTTTAGGCAGCTTCCCGGTTACGACATTAAAGGAATTAATGATGACAGATTCTGTCATTTTGTTAAAATCTTGAAATACATCGTTGATGATGACGGTATATCCATATTGCTCAAACTCATCTTTTAGGTTTGCGGCCGCTTCATTGTGCCCTCCCCCTGTGGATAATGTAAATATCAATATTCTTTTCAATTTTATCACTCCTTGTTTTGCAATTTGATTCGGTAGCTATCCACCAGAAATATGACCGTACTTAACCTCAACGGTACAAAGTAATTAAATATTTGGTCCCTGTAACATATTTCACCTACCTTGCAGAAATAAAAAACTCCGACTAGTTTAAATGATACCCTAGTCAGGAGTTTTTAATATCAAATTCGATTATTATTTACATTGAGTTCTAAATCAGTTTTTTAGAAAATCCTGTTTCATAGACTGAAACTTTTCTTCATCTGTAAATATCTTTAATATTTGAAGGGAAAGAATTTTTGCGCCGGTTTCTATGCCCTGATACGCTCTTTCGCTCTTCACTTCTTTTTCAAACTCTCTTGTGTGCAAGGCAACGGATGCGTCGACGATCTGAAGGAGAGGATGAAATGCTGGGCAAATCATACTAACATTTCCCGCATCAGAGGATCCGAATACTTTTTCTGTATCCCCTATTTCAAGACCCAGCTCTTTGTATGTTTCTTCCAGAACAAGCAGGCCGGTTTTGTTGGGTTTCAGGTTATCATAGGACTCTGCCGTTGATGTTTTTTCAAATGTGGTTCCCGTCGCGAGCGCCGCACCTTTTGCACAGTTGTCAACCTTCTCAGCCAAGCCATTGAGGTAGTTTCGGTCTAGGGACCTGATATAAAATTCTGCCGATGCAATCTCTGGTACAATATTGGGTGCAAGGCCTCCATTTTTGATGACTCCGTGCATCCTGACATCAGGCTTGACGTGTTGTCTTAGCATATCGATGGCGTGGAACATCAGCTGGACAGCATTCAGAGCATTAATTCCTTCCCAGGGATCTGCAGAAGCATGGGCTGACTTGCCATGGAAGGTGTACATGAAGGAATCCAGGGCCAGCAGGTTGGGCGAAATTAAATTTTCACCATAGAGGTGGACCATCAGAGCCATGTCGTATTTATCAAATACCCCGTTTTTTGCCATGGTGCATTTGGCACCGTCTGTTTCTTCCACAGGGGTTCCTATTATTTCAATATTGGCATCTAGCTCCTCTTGCATATCCTTTACTGCAAGGGCAGTCAGTATGCTGATAGCCGCGCTGGTACAGTGGCCACAAGCATGGCCGATTTCTGGCAGGGCATCATACTCTGTGAGGATGGCTATATTTCTTTTGTAAGTTTTGTTGCCAAGTTTTGCCCTAAAGGCTGTTTCATATCCTGCAAAAGGGTATTCCACTTGATATCCATGCTCCCTTAAGAGGTCCACAATTTTCTTGGAAGACTTAAATTCTTCGCCGGATACTTCCGGATTGTCTGCCAAGTAGTCATTGAGTTCAATGGCTATATCCTTGTATTTTGAAATGTTGTCATAGGCCTTAACTTTTAAATCTTCATATTTTTTCATCGCTTCTCCTGTACTTATAAGATCAATTGCATTTGTGCCTTCGTTATGGCTGAACCTTAAAATGGACCGTAACTAATCATTTGAGCTACCGCTACAAAGACTGCCCCCATGGCGTACCATGCGAGGATGGCTGGCAAAATCCATTTAGACCCATTTTTCCAATTAAAGCGGCTACGATGGCCATGCCCAAAAACAGGGCTGAGATTTCATCAAAATACCAACCATGCTTGATAACGCCATAGATGAGTATGCCAATGGAAAGCACAAATACCATCAGTACGGCTTTTTCCCTTGAACCAAACTCTTTTATATCGCTTAGGTCCAGGTTGTCTTCTCTGGCCATATCAATTTCATACATGGGGCTGAGAGATGGATTCTTTTTTATTTTATTGGCGTATCTCATGACAAATGCGATGGCGGTGGTTGTGGTGGTTGCAAACAATATCAATCTTAGACCCATGCCTGAAAACAGGGGTAATTCTGCAATACCTTGGGCTACACCGATGGTAAAGGGGTTCATAAAAGCTCCGGCAAAGCCTGCACCCGCTCCCATGAATACAATGGCTGCTCCTGTCAGGGAGTCAAATCCTAGGGCAATACACAAGCTGACCATAATGGGTATAAAGGGCAGGGTTTCTTCTGCCATGCCTATGACTGCTCCCCCAAAGGCAAAGGCAATCATAATCACCGGGATAAGCAGGGTTTCTTTTCCTGAAAACTTTTTTGTCAGCTTGCCTAGGCCAGCTTCTATGGCCCCTGTGTCCTGAAGGACTCCAAAGCTTCCTCCAACGATAAATATAAAGAATATGATCCCTGCCGCCTCATTCATACCCCTAGGTATGGATGACAAAAATTGCATCAAGGTGACAGGCGTTCTCTCCAGATATTGAAAGGTCTCTGGATTCACCACGTCCCTGGTTCCGCTTGGGGTTTCGATGGTCATCATATCATAGCTCCCCGCCGGTATGATGTAGGTCAGGGCAGAGCATATCAAGATGATTCCGATTAAAAGAACATAGACGTGTGGGACTTTAAACTTGCTTTCTTTTTCCATTTTTTCTCCTCCGTTTGCAATACAAAATCAACTATGTACCATTCAAAATTAACTATTTATCTCCTCAAAGGCAATAAATCGGCCTAAGTTTCCATTGATTATCTTTCCTTGGTCTAGGGCCAGTTGTCCCCCTACTAGGACACAGTCAATCCCTTTGGAAGTACATCTAGTTCCTTGTAGTCGGAACCATCCATGATGGTGTCCTTGTCAAATATTGTGATATCCGCATCACATCCAATTTCGATTCTCCCCTTATTCTCCAAATTAAGTCTTTTTGCAGGAGTTAGGGTGATTTTTTTGAGGGCCTCGATCAGGCTGATGGCTCCCTCTTCTCTGACATATTTGCCTAACAAGCGAGGAAAGGTACCCGAAGCTCTTGGGTGTCCTTTGCCACCACTGATGATGCCATCACTGGCCACCATACCCTCTTTATTTGCAATGGCCATCCTTATTTCAGATTCGTTCATTCCAAATACCACGACCAAGGCATCGGGGCTTTCTACCCTAAGTTTTTCAAACAGCTCTTTTGTGCAGCGCTTTCCCCTATGCTCTCCATCTGTTATCAGCACGCTATCGTAGTCCTTGCCCCATCTTTCAAAACAGCCCTCATCAAAAACCGCATTTAGGTTTTATAAACAATTTATTGGCTTAATTTTCACTTATATAAGGAAATTTGGGTCTAATAAGAGGGTTTTCCTGCTTTTACCCAAAATAAACCCGCCTTATCTGAAACATAAGGCCGGGTTTATTGATCACTATTTTTTATTTAGTCCTTTAGGGTTTTTCTGACCACCTGAACAAACTGCTCATTATCTTTTGTGTTTTTCATCAGGGTTTTAATTTCATCAATCACTTCGATCAATTGTCTTTGCCCAAATTGTTTTCTCAGGGCAACGGCGGCTTCCAGTTCTTCTTCCGTCAGAATGAGCTCTTCTTTTCTGGTGCCGGATTTGTAGATGTCTATGGCGGGGAATACCCTTCTTTCGGCCAATCTTCTATCTAGGACCAGCTCCATGTTTCCCGTTCCCTTGAATTCTTCAAAGATAACCTCGTCCATTCTGGAGCCTGTTTCCACCAGGGCTGTGGCAATAATCGTCAGAGAACCCCCTTCTCTGATGTTTCTTGCGGCCCCAAAGAAGGTCTTAGGACCATAGAGGGCCCCTGGGTCCAGTCCGCCAGAAAGGGATCTGCCCGTGGGGTTGATGGTCAGGTTGTAGGCTCTGGCCAGCCTGGTCAAGGAGTCCATGAGAATCACCACGTCCTTGCCCATTTCCACAAGGCCCTTGGCTCTAGCCAGGACCATTTCTGTTACCTTGATATGGTTGGCCGGATCCTGGTCAAAGGTGGAGGCGATCACATCGCAGTCCACCGAGTCTCTGATATCCGTCACTTCTTCTGGTCTTTCATCCACAAGCAGTATCATAAGCTCAGCTTCCTTGTTGTTTTGTCTGATGGAATTGGCAATGTTTTTTAGGATGCTGGTTTTACCTGTCCTTGGGGGCGCCACGATGATGCCCCTTTGTCCCTTGCCTATGGGGGACATAAGGTCGATGATTCTAGGGGCCAAATTGTCCCTGCCATTTTCAAGAACCAATTTTTGGGTCGGGTATACCGGAACCAGCCTGTCAAAATCCTTTCGCCTGATTGATGCGTCTGGCGTCATGTCATTGACGGATTTTACATAGATGATGGCTCTGAATTTTTCATTGTTTTTGGGCTCTCTGATAATCCCGCTGACCCTGTCGCCGGTTTTCATATTAAAGCGCCTGATCTGAGCCGGTCCCAGATAAATATCATTTTCCGTAGACTGGTAGTTATCACCCCTTAGGAATCCAAAGCCATCGGGAAGAATTTCCAGTATCCCCTCAGCTATCAGGGCATTTTCATCGCTGATTAGCTCTTGATATTCTTCTTTTGTATACTGGTCCGCTCTGACTGTCCTTTGTTCTGCACTAAAATTCGATTCCATTTTGCTCCTTTACAAATTCCCTGAGTTTGCCTAGGACCTCTTTGACAAGGCCTTCTTCATCCGCTTCGATATTGAGAGGCATGACCGGTTCATGGAGGGATTTTCGCATTAAAAACCAGCCCTTTGGAAACCTGATTTTAACCCCTTCATAATTGGGACTTACCATTTCCCAGTTCTCCTGCTGGAGGGCAAAGTCTTTTATTTCCTCTAGGACCTTGTCTGCGCAGTCAGAAAAATGGGGATCGGTTATTTTGAGCCTATATTCCACACTTTCATAGGGCTGCTTCAGGTCTTCAATCAAACTTTGGATTTTTTTGCCTTCCTGATTCATCTTGGCTGCTTCTATTAGGATTTTGGATGTTAAGTAGGTGCCGTCATCCAGAAAGTGATTTTCTCTCAGGGCGCCATGGCCTGATGTTTCTATGGCTAGGTAGGATTCGTGCTCGGATTCTTCATTGATTCTAATGGCTTCATTTATAACATTTTTGTAACCCCTTTGGAACCTGTGGTGGATTCCGCCTCTTTTTTGGATAAAATCCGTCAGAGCGTCGGATGTAATGGAGTCTGTCACAATAACGGTGCCTGGATGTTCCCTTAGGACAATGTCCGAAATCAGGGCGATAAGGCTGTTTTTGTTTATTTCCATCCCATCATCTGCCACGATGGCCGCCCGGTCCACATCCGTATCAAATATGATGCCTATATCTGCCTTATGATCTAAGACAGCTTTGGATATGGCTTCCATGGCTTCTTGGTTTTCTGGATTGGGTATGTGGTTTGGAAACATTCCGTCAGGCTCCAAAAACTGGCTTCCCTTGGTGTCCGCTCCCAGATTGGCCAGGACCTTGGAGGCAAAAAATCCTCCGGCTCCGTTTCCGGCATCGACGATGATCTTAAGGTTTTCAAAGGGCTTACTCATGCCGGTTTCTTTTATGATGGTCCTCACCAGGATCTTGGAGTAGTCTTCGATTAGGTCTACTTCACATATGGGTCGGTTTTGGTCTGATGCTAGCTTGTCTTGGTGTCTTTCGCTTGCATAGTCTAAAATCGCCTTAATATCGGATTTTTCAGTTATACCCGAGCTGGTGAAGATCTTAAAGCCATTATAATTGTATGGAAGGTGGCTGGCCGTTATCATAATTCCGCAGGTACAAAGATAGTCTTGCATGATGGTTGTCATAAACATGGCGGGGGGGGTGGCCATACCACAGTCCAAAACGCTGATGCCCAGCTCTGCCAGCTCCTGCATCAAGGTGGCTTTGACAGCAGGCCCTGTGATTCTGGAGTCCATGCCCACTGCTATTTTCATTCCATTGGGTTTTTTATCTTCCTTCATGCTCAGCCAGTGGACGATTCCTCTGGCGATGGCCTTGATGTCCTCCTGGGTGATGGTGGCTTTTTGATCCTTGGTTTCTATTAATATTCCTCTAATATCTGTTCCATTTTGCAGTCTGTACAGGCTGTCTTTCATATTTTCTCTACTTTCTACTTATTACCATATATTTTCATAAGGTCTGTAAGTATCTGGTTTTTATCCAGTTTGTGATCTGCTTCTACAAACCTTATGGTTCCTGTTTTGGCTCTCATGACCACCGAGTGGGTGCTGGCTCTATTGCCGCCTGTATAAATAACTCCCCTCAGGAAGTCTCCCGTGGTTACGCCGGTGGCTGCAAAGTATACGTCATTGCCAGCTACCAGGTCTTCCATGGTCAATACCTTTTTGATATCCCCATCATTAAAGCCCATTTTGTGGCAATTGTCTATTTCATAATCACTCATAGGGTAGAGGATGCCTTGCATATCTCCTCCTAGGATCTTGATGGCGGCAGCTGTGATCACGCCTTCTGGTGCTCCCCCTATGCCAAATAAGATGTCGATTCCAGAATTGGGTATGCAGGTGGCGATTCCCGAGGCGATGTCCCCTTCGTTGATGACCTGTATTCTGGCCCCAGCATCTCTGATTTCCTTCATCATATCGTCGTGCCTGTCCCGGTCTAGGATGGTCACAGTCAATTCACCGACAGGCTTGCCCATGGCCTTGGCCACATTATTAAGGTTTTCTGTGATGGATTTGGTAATATCAATAACCCCCTTGCCTTGGGGCCCTACGATAATTTTGTTCATGTAAGTATCCGGCGCCTTGAGCATGCAGCCTTTTTTTGCCATGGCAATGACGGCAATGGCATTGGGCAATCCCTTGGCGATGAGCGTGGTCCCATCTAAGGGGTCAACGCCGATATCAAAGGCCGATCCATAGCCTGAGCCTACTTTTTCGCCTACATAGAGCATAGGGGCTTCGTCTAGATCTCCTTCTCCGATGACTATTTCGCCTTTTATGTTGACATTTTCAAAGGCCTTTCGCATTCCTTCAACGGCAGCTCCGTCCGCTCCATTTTTATCTCCGCGCCCTACAAATTTAGCTGCTGCTAAGGCAGCGGTTTCCGTTACCCTCACGAGCTCCAGTGCAATGTTTCTATCGTCCATATTTCCCTCCTAAATGGCTTTTTAACTAGATAAAAGCTTTACTATCATAGCAAAGCTTTTATCTTCTTACTAATCTATTCTATTGTACAACTCTTGAGATAATATTTCAATGTGCTATTTGTAATACTCTATCTTGGATGCATCAAAAGCGTTGATTCCATCAAATCCATTGATAATAACATTTTGACCTTTTTCCAGATTATCAAAGGATTTTGACGTACCACTTAAGCGGTCCCTGATGTCTGTATCCCTGGATGTGGTGACCTTGATTTCTTCTGCAGAAGATTTCTTTACATAAAGGTATTCATCCCGGTAGTTGATATCGGTGATCACGCCGATGACTACATTATCCTTGGCTTTTCCCTGGAGAAAGATCTCCAAAATCTCATTGCTATTGGCGTATACGTCGGCTTCATACCCAACGGCCAAAGAACCAACTCCCACCTGTTTGCTATTTAAATAGGCTCTGGAGCTTTGGGTAAACTGCATATCGTATCGGTTCCCATTTTCATCCTGAATGATCACCGCGGCGCTGCCGTTGGCATAACTGGTCACCCCTCGAATGGTCACGTTTAGCATGTTTCGTTTGACTGTTTTGGCATCTATGGATACGGCTAGGGAGTTTTGAATCTTTGCTTCTACTGAGTCTCCAGACACTAAATCCGATACCCTGGCCTCCTTACCGTTTTTGGTCACCTTGACATTACTGGCAAAATCAAATTCTTCTGCGAGAGTCCTGTCTTTTATTTTCACAGCCTTAGAGCTGACGGACAAGATTTCTCCCGATATATTCTTGTTGATGGTGGTCACTGTCGATACTACTTCCACACCTTTTAGGGTGATGCCGTCGGCGTACAGTTTCACCGTATAGCCTTCCTTCACGTCCCTTATGTCAGCTGCTTTGCCGTCAATTGAGACGATGACGCTGGCCAGGCGGTTGCTGTACTGGCCTGTGACGCCATTGTCCTTGAGTATATTGACAATGGTGTTGTTGTTATCTGAAGTGATGCTGACAATCTTACCCTCTACGATGGTTCCGCTAGGCATCACTACCTGGTCAGAATTTGAGGGAGGAGCCGGGTTAGCTGTATCGGTTTTGGCCCTTTCAGAGTCCTTGTAGGTCAAAGATAGCATCTTGCCAATTTCACCTCGGGTGATGGACTTCATGGGATTAAAATCTCCCTCCTTAGCTAGGACCCCCTTCTTGCCTAAAAGCTCTATATAGGGTACTGCCTGCTTTGGTATAGAGCTTACATCTTTGTATTTAACCACCGCCGCATTGCTCAGCTGAGATTGCCATCCCAGGGCTCTTACCAAGTATACTGCAAACTCATAGCGCTGGGCATTCTTTTGGGTTTTGTTGGTCTTATTCATAAATTCCTTGAGGTAGGCCTCTGTATAGAGATTTTTTTCAAGACCAAAAACCACCGGCGCCTTGGCAAATTCTGGAATCAAATTATCCTTGAGCTTGGTATCCCACTTGGCCTTGTTTGCGTCATAAACAGATTTTACCGTATCCTGGGGGAAGAGTCTTGAGATGAATACAATCGCCTCAATTCTGGTCACAGGATTGTTGGGCTTAAAGGAGCCATCTGCATAACCGCTTACCAGCCCCTTGCTTGAAATGTCATTGACATAGGGAGTGCTCCAGTGATCTTGCCCCTTGGCGTTTTTCATGTCATTAAATGTAGCGGCAAAAGAAAATGTCGAACTAGAAATAAGAGAAACAGCCAAAATAAGGGCCAGTGCTGATTTTTTCATCTTCATCTTTTCCTCCTTTAATAAACGGATGCAAACTGATCATAGGTGATCCTGGCCATGGCCAAGGTTGATTTCCCTGAATCAGTAGATTTTAGTACATAATAGGTAGCCCCTCCATAGACGGTGCTGGATAGGGTATAACTGCCCCCTAAGATGGTCGAAGTTAAGGTAACACTGGAGCCTTTTACGCTGTAGCTGCCCTTTTCAGTTTTGCCTGTGGATATATTTTTGATATCCACGGAATAATCCGATTTAAACTGGGCAACTATCTTGTCTTTTTTGGTATTATTGATAGCAAATGTACCCCATATTTCATTGTTTTTGCTGCCTGTATCCTTGGCAGGTGCCTTGCCTGTAGGGGTCGTACCTGTGTTTCCAGGCTTTTCAACCGGGAAGAGTCCACTGTCCATTGAGATGTTAACCACATAGTTTGGGGCCCCATCCCACAGGGCTGTGCCGCCCATTTGGGCAGAAACAAAGGACAAGGGCACCATCATAGAAGTTCCCATGATGATTGGGGCATTGTCCATCTTAACAGCTTTCCCGTCGACCTTTGCGTTGACATTGTTTTTGGTGAGTTCTACTACGGTGTTATCCTTGGTGCCTTTGGCGGTGCTGGTTTTAGCATCCCATTTTATATCCTTTTCCTGAACACCTATGGCCAGGAAGAGGGATTTAAAGGGAATAAGTACTCTGCCAGTTTTTGTATCCAAAACAGCCGGATGTCCAACTATGGCCATCTTGTTTCCATCTACATTGACTGTGATATTATCCTTTGAACTGGCAAATCCCGGTATCATCAGACCCGTTGCCAAAATCTTGTTGCGTGGCGAGTACAGCAAGTTAGCGCGTGGAATATGCGTGGTACACACCGGCTT
>RCMY010004290.1_pt1 | contig 12373 bp, 9 predicted proteins | sample 2041341 | NCBI WGS metagenome assembly RCMY01 (sample SAMN09708234, study PRJNA481090) | Marine sediment metagenome, whole genome shotgun sequencing project. | reverse complement strand
TGCCGATCGGGGTGGCAACGATATAGAGACCGGATTGGGCAGGAGCAGACATATGACGGTCATGGCAGACAAGGTGTATCAAGGACAAGATCAAACGAGAAGGCGCCGCTTTTTGAAGTGGGCGGGCGTATCCGCATTTGTCTTTCTCGCCGGTTGTGAAACGATGGTCCCGCGCGGTGCAGAACCCCCGCCGGTCGCTACCCCGACACCGCCGCCGGTGACATCTGGCTTGCCCGACGACCAGAAGCATCATCGCATTGCCTTGCTGGTGCCGCTGTCCGGGAAAAATGCCGGGATCGGTCAGTCGCTCGCCAATGCCACCACGATGGCACTGCTCGATACCAAGGCGGATAACATCCGCATGACCAGCTATGACACTGCCAAAGGTGTGACCGCAGCAGCCCAAAGCGCGATCCGCGACGGCAACAAGCTGATCATCGGCCCCTTGCTCAGCGACAATGTCGTGGCGACCGCCAATATTGCCCGTCCAGCCGGGGTCCCGATCCTAAGCTTCTCCAACGATACCGGCGCCGCTGGCAATAATGTCTTCATATTGGGACATATCCCGTCACAGTCGGTCGAACGGGTCGTCGATTATGCAAAATCCAAAGGCATTACGCGCTTTGCGGGCCTGGTTCCCAATGGTGTCTACGGACAGCGTGCTTCATCCACCTTGCTGCGCCGGGTAAAGGATGTCGGCGGCACGGTCGTATCGATCCAGACGTTCAATCGCGATTCAAAATCGATCGAGGCAGCAACCAAGAAACTCGCCGACAATGGTGATTTCGAAGCGGTGCTGCTCGCCGATAATGGCGACATGGCGATCAAGGCAGCGCCCTATATTCGCAAGAATGCCAGCAGCACTGCGAAAATCCTTGGCACCGACCTGTGGAATACCAGCAGCAATCTGGCCGGTGCGCCATCGATGCGCGGCGCCTGGTTCGCCAGCGTTTCGGATAGCCTTTACAAGCAATATGCCGACAAATATCGCGCCCGCTATGGCAAGGCGCCTTTCCGGCTGTCGAGCCTCGGCTATGATTCGGTTTTGCTGACGGTCAAGGTTGCGCGCGACTGGAAAGTCGGATCGCCCTTCCCGATCAACAAGCTTACCGACAAGGGCGGTTTCATCGGCCTCGACGGGGTGTTCCGTTTCAAGGCCGATGGCGTCTCGGAACGCGCGCTGGAAATTCAGGAAATCCGCAGCGGCAGCTTTGCCGTGGTCGATCCGGCGCCCAAGGCTTTTTGATAGAATTGCGCTCCGCACTTGATGCGGAGCGCAAATTCTAGCCGATATTCTGGCCGGTCTCTGCCCAGTCTTTCAGAAAGCCTTCGATTCCCTTGTCGGTCAGCACATGTTTGAACAGGTTGCGGATGACGTTGGGCGGCATGGTTCCGACATCGGCACCGATGCGGGCTGACTCCAGCACATGGATGGGGTGGCGGATGGAGGCGACGAGGATTTCGGTGTCAAAGGCGTAATTGTCGTAGATCAACCGGATGTCTTCGATCAGCATCATACCGTCGAGCCCATTGTCATCATGGCGTCCGACGAATGGCGAGATGAAGCTTGCGCCGGCTTTTGCCGCGAGCAGCGCCTGATTGGCGGAGAAACACAGCGTCACGTTGACCATCGTGCCTTCGCTGGTCAGCGCCTTGCAGGTCTTGAGACCGTCGATGGTGAGCGGCACCTTGATGCAGACATTGTCGGCGATCTTGCGCAGCACTTCCGCTTCTTTCATCATCGTTTCGTGATCGAGTGCGATGACTTCGGCGGAAACCGGACCGTCGGTCAGGCCACAAATTTCCTTGGTCACTTCGAGAATATCGCGACCCGATTTCTTGATCAGCGACGGGTTGGTGGTGACCCCGTCGACCATGCCGGTCGCGGCAAGGTCAGCGATTTCCGCGGTATCGGCTGTGTCTACGAAGAATTTCATCGGTCTGGCTCCAGAAATAGGAAAAAGGCGGTTGTTGCTTATTGCCTATCCGCTTTCCCCGAACCGTGAAACTGCCGCCCCATCTTTTGAGGTAGAAAGCTGTGGATAGATTGGGGGAAGAATGCGGGATATAATAGCGATATGATCGACATCCCGAACGGTCAGAAGGCTTTTCCAGCGCCCAGTACCGCAATCAACAACGGATCATTGGTTGCCCGCGGATTGGCACGGATCGATGCTTCCTGCGCGCCGATCGACCGATAAATGGCGTCGCTGACCTTGTTGCTCACGTCGCGGCTGATACTCGAAAAATCGACATTGGTGGCTTGCGACAGCACCAGATTTATAATTTCATTGTCGAACAGTCTCAGACCATTGCCAATCCCCGGCAACATCCGCTCGACCAGTGTATTGCCGAGTTGACCTTGCAGCAGGCTGGTGGCCGCGCGCGGTCCGCCATTGATGATTGCCAAAGCGTCGGAGATGCTCATATTGCGGATGGTTTCCGCCACAATCGGGGCGGCAAGGTCAGCGCCTGTTTCGGCGGCGCGGTTGACTTGAAGCAGCAAGCGATCCTGGATCGGCTTGGACCGTAACAAGGCAGTGGCAATATTGGTAACCCGTGATCCCCCTAGCGAATCCGGCACGGCTATCCGGGCGACCTGACTGTCGAAAAAGCCGTTGGGCTGGAGGAGTTCGGCAAAGGCATTTTGCGAGGATAAGGTCAGCAGCCGTTTGACCGCCTCGGTCAGGCTGAGGCCCGGCAAGCTGGAACAGCCGGGCAGCGCCAGCAATCCGGCGGCTGCGCCCATGCCCAGAACCGATCTGCGATGATAGTTCATTAAATGTCTCCAAATTTCGCCAAAGCAGGAATGACGGATGATGTTTCCGTGCCTATAGCATGAATATGAATCGCGTTCGTGTACTCCTGCTTAACGCCGCCCTGGGGCCGCTCGACTACCGGGTCCCGGAAGGCATGCAGGTCGAGCCGGGATCGATCGTGATGGCCCCGCTTGGTCCGCGCAAAGTACCAGGAGTCGTTTGGGAGGCCGAGAGCTTTCCGGTCGAAGAAATTGACCCCAAGAAATTACGGCCGCTGCTGGAGGTGCGTGATGTACCGCCATTGCGTGCTCCCCTCCGCCGGCTGATCGAGTGGACGGCCGCCTATTATTTTGCCTCGCCGGCATCGGTGTTGCGGATGGTGCTTTCGAGCGGAGCGGCCTTCGCCGACAATCGCCCGATCAGCGAATATCGGCTGAACGGCAATGTTCCGGACCGAATGACACCGCAGCGGGAACAGGCGCTGGAAAAGCTGATCGGCGAACAAGGCACGATCAGCGAACTGGCCAATAAAGCCGGTGTATCCATCGCGGTGATCCGGGGACTGGAAAAGCTCGGGGTTTTCGATCGGGAGGATGTGTCACCCTTTGCCATCTCCGCCAAACCTCTGCCCGACTTCGACACCGTCGACCTCAGCGACGATCAGAAAAATGTGAGCAAGATATTGATCGATGCGGTGCGCGCAGCACAGTTCAAGCCTTTCCTTCTCGACGGGGTCACCGGATCGGGCAAGACCGAAGTCTATTTCGAAGCGATTGCAGAGGCGTTGCGCCAGGATAAGCAGGTGCTGGTGCTGCTCCCCGAAATTGCACTGACCGAACCGTTTCTCAACCGTTTCCATGCGCGCTTCGGCGCCGAACCGCTGGCCTGGCACAGCGGTATGAAACAGTCGGAGCGCAAGAAAAACTGGCGGGCGCTGGCCGACGGCAATGCCAAGGGGATTGTCGGCGCGCGTTCGGCCCTGTTCCTGCCATATGCCAGGCTTGGCCTGATCATCGTCGACGAAGCGCATGAGACCAGCTTCAAGCAGGAAGACGGCGTGCGCTATCACGCCCGCGATGTTGCCGTCATGCGCGGATTGCACGAGAAAATACCGGTCATTCTCGCTTCCGCGACCCCGGCAATAGAAAGCCAGCATCAGGTCGAACAGGGCAATTATGAACTGCTCGAGCTGCCCGCGCGTTTCGGCGGGGCAACCATGCCGGATATCGAGGCACTGGATCTCACCGAGGACGCACCGCCGCGGGGAAGCTGGCTGGCACCCACACTGGTTCATGCGCTGGAGGAGAATCTCGAACGCGGCGAGCAGTCTCTTCTATTCCTCAACCGGCGCGGGTTTGCGCCGCTCACCCTCTGCCGGACCTGCGGTCACCGGATCGACTGTCCCAATTGCACTGCGTGGATGGTCGAGCACCGCCTGACCCGCCGCCTCGCCTGCCATCATTGCGGCCATGTCATGCCGATCCCGGAAAAATGCCCCGAATGCGGCGACGAAGACAGTCTTGTCGCCTGTGGCCCCGGTGTCGAACGGATATGCGACGAGGTCAAAATGCTGTTCCCGCAGGCACGCACGGCGATCGTTACTTCGGACACGATATGGTCTCCCCAGCGCGCAGCCGATTTCGTCAACCAGATGGAGGCCGGAGCGATTGACATAGTCGTCGGCACCCAGCTGGTGACCAAAGGCTATCATTTCCCCAATCTGACTCTGGTCGGCGTGGTCGACGCGGACATCGGACTGGAAGGCGGCGATTTGCGCGCCGCCGAACGCAGTTTCCAGCAGATTGCCCAAGTCGCAGGACGCGCAGGACGAGCGGAAAAGCCGGGCCGGGTCTATGTCCAGACCCGGATGCCAAACGCGCCAGTAATCCAGGCCCTGATCAAGAATGACCGCGAAGGCTTTTACGCCGCCGAGATCGAAGCGCGGCGTCAGGCACTGGCCCCGCCCTTCGCGCGCTGGGCAGCGATCATTGTCTCATCCGAGGATAATAAAGAAGCAATGGAAACAGCCCGCCTGATCGGCCAGACCGCGCCGAAGGTTGATGGTTTTTCGGTCTACGGCCCTGCCCCCGCCCCGCTGGCGATGCTCCGCGGTCGCCATCGCCACAGGCTACTCGTCCACGCCCTGCGTTCGGTCGACCTGCAGCACATCATGCGCGACTGGCTGGAAAAATTGGAATGGCCCCGCGCTGTCAGGGTCGGGGTCGATGTCGATCCCTATAGTTTTGTTTGAGTCCGATGTGCTCCGCACTTGATGCGGCGCTTGGGGTTGGGTAGCGCTAGTTTCGCACAGGGCTCCGTATCAAGTACGGAGCATATAATATTGAAAGCCACCCCATGAACCGCATATTTGCCCTAATCCTTCTCGTTTCGGCCACTCTGCTCACCGGCCCTGCACAGGCCGATCCAACGGATATCAGCGCTGCCAGCCGTTCGGTGGTCCGGGTCGTGCTCGCGGCCAAGGATGGCGACAAGGTCGCTTTTGTCGGCCATGGCAGCGGCTTCGTGGTTGCTCCGGACAAGATCGTCACCAATGCCCATGTCGTCGAAATTGCGCGGCAGGAAAGCTCGGTGGTCATCGGCATCATCCCCTCTCAGGGCGGTACCAGCTATGGCGGCAAGATCATCGCCTATTCCCCAAGCAATGATCTCGCGCTCATCCAGGTTCTGGACGGTGGACGTTTGCCGCCGATGACAATTTTCGGCGGCCAGGTAGGCGATGGCGCAGATGTCGTCGCGGTCGGCTATCCCGGCTCTGTCGACCGTGCGCAAGGGCTGGATCTCGATGATCTGGTCAACCCGATGTCACCGGTCAAGACCACCGGCACGGTTTCCGGCGGACGGACAACCAAGCAATTCGATACAATTCTGCACACTGCACCAATTGCATCGGGCAATAGCGGCGGTCCGCTGATCGACAATTGCGGTCGGGTTCTGGGCGCAAACAGCTTTGGATCGATAAGCAACGGCAATGATGCCGAATTTGGCTTTGCCGTCTCGGCGCGCGAAATTCTGAGCTTCCTGCGCAAGGCGGGCGTTAAAGTGGCGTCCACGGTGACTCCCTGCCGTTCAGCAGCGGAGATCAGTCTGGAAGAGCAACAGCGCGAAGCCGCTGCCCGCGCTCAAGTAGACGCAGCGAAGGACGCTGAAGCCGAGACGCGCGAACGGGCCGAAACAAAATTGCGCACCGGTATATCCCAGGACATCATCGCCGCGCGCGAAAACCGGATGGCGATAGCCGCGCTGATATTGGTGCTGTCACTGCTCGCAGCAGGCGGAGCCGGCGTTCTGATGGTACAGGGCAAGCGCAATCCGGCGATCGGGGCAGCGGGTGCCGCAGCAATATTGTTGCTCACTGCAGTCTTCACATTCCTGTCCCGCCCAGATTTCAGCGAGATCGAGGATCGTGTTGCGGCTAGCTTGAAGGAAACTGAAGCCCAGAGCGTCCCGCAACAAGCAAAGATCGCTACTTCTGGCAAATATCAATGCACGATCAACCCGCAGCGCAGCCGGATCACCGTGTCGCAGCAAGACGAAATGCCGCTCGACTGGGCGGATGGCGGCTGTGTCAACGGCCGCACCCAATATGGCCGCGACGGTGCCAAATGGTCGCGGATATTTGTTCCCAACCAAGAGCAGACGATCACCATCAGCAGCTTCCAGCCGGATCGCAGCGAGTTCACAGAGGAACGCTATTTGATGGGGCTGGATGCAATGACCAAGGCGCGCACGATCCGCGCCAAATATGGCAACAGGACCTGCACGACCGACGACAAGGCCTTGGCTGATATCGAAGATATGGTGAAGGCAATCAGGGCGGAATTGCCGGGACAGGCAAATGAGCGACTGGTGTACGAGTGCAAACTTGGCACAAATTGACCGGGTCGGGAAAAGATGTCAGTGAAAAAAGGGTCCGGACTTCACTTGTGATCTTCCCTAGGCGCTCTTTCGCCTAGAAGCAGCACTGACCCGATTTGCGGCCACCGGCACCGAAACCGATCCGACGAGGGGTACCCATTTTTCGGCCGGACGCAAATCGGTGCAATTATCCATCGCCTCCGCCTTGCCGTACAGATAACCCTGAACCTGGTCACAGCCCAGCGCACGCAAGTCATCGACCTGTTCCTGCCGCTCAACGCCCTCGGCCGTCGTCGTCATGCCGAGATTTTTGGCGAGGCTGATCACCGATCTTATGATGGCTCTGCAATCGTCGCGGGAATCAATCTCGTTGACAAAACAGCGGTCTATTTTGATCTTGTCGAAGGGAAAACTCCGCAGATAGTTGAGCGAACTATAACCGGTCCCGAAATCATCCAGTGATATGCGAACGCCAAGTTTTCTCAAACTGTGCAGCGTGCGTATATTGACGTCACTGTCCTGCATCAAAATGCTTTCGGTAATTTCCAGTTCTAGCCGTTCCGGGGCGATGCCCGTTTGCGCCAGCGCATTGACGATTGTCGGAATCAGATTAGCACTGCGCATCTGGGATGGAGACAAGTTAACCGCCACGCTCAGCGCTTCATCCCATTGCGCAGCATCTTCCAAAGCCTTGCGAATAACCCATTCACCAAGCTGAACGATCATTCCTGTTTCTTCTGCGACAGAGATGAATTCATTGGGCATCACGAAACCGCGCTCCGGATGCTCCCAACGCAGAAGTGCTTCGAAACCGGTCTGCTTGAGCGTTTTCAGATCGATCAACGGTTGGTAATGCAATCGCATTTCTTGTTCGGCGAACGATGCTCGCAAATCCAGTTCCAGATTTCGGCGTTCTTCAGCGACAACATCCATTTCCTTTTCGAAAATGGCAACGCGATTGCGCCCCGCGCCCTTCGCCGAATATAGCGCGAGATCGGCATATTTCACCAATATGTCCGGGTCGGTAATGTCTTGTGTCCATTGCGCAAGACCGACGCTGGCACTGCTGACAACATTATGGTCATCGATCAAGAACGGTTTGCCGGCAGCGTGCACGATCATATTCGCGATATCTTCGGCAAATTCCGCCCGCTCCCCGCTAAGGAGCAGAGCGAACTCATCACCGCCTATTCGGGCCAGCGTATCATTTGACTTGGAAACATTTTCCAGTCGCCGGGAAACCATTGTCAAAAACTTGTCGCCGATGGGATGTCCCAATGTGTCATTAATCGCTTTGAAATGGTCGAGATCAAACAGCAGCAATGCGATCTTGTCATCGGGCTGTGCGCGGTGGATGGCTCGGTTTAACGCTTCGGAAAAAAACCTCCGGTTCGGAAGATCCGTCAAGCCGTCAAAATGGGCCATGTAACGGACTTTCTCTTCGGCGGACTTCTGCGCGGTAATATCGGAAATGACCCCTCTCATCGCAACCCCGAGTTGTTCCGCACCAGTCTTGGTGGCGCGACCACTAATCTTCCACCAATGCTTTTCGCCATTGATGGTCACAGAAACCATGATGGCAGGAAAGGACACGCCTTGAGCGATATAGTTGGCCAGCATCCGCCGGTCTTCTTCCTCATCCAGAAGCGAGACCAAGAGAGACTCGTTCAAATCCTCTGCGGAGCGATGAGCGGCTTCTGCGAAACGGTCACAGACATCTGACAGATATCCTCCGCTATCGACCGAGAAAAGCCAGTTGGATGATTGTTCTTCAAAATCATTCAACAGCAGCTTCACGGTTTCTGCCGCTTCCAACAGTTCGTGTTGTGCAAATATCTCGTCTGCAAAGCTCCCAAAATTCTGCATGCCCGCCAGAAGCAGGATCATCGCAAATGTCGCAAGCAAACAAATCGCCAAATAGCTTTCTGTGCCGCCCATGAACAGCAGACCGGTCGAAAGACATATGGCAATGATTATCGTCCACGCCTTCGACGCTTCCGGTAAATGTCGATAAGACATCACGCCGGCGCTCATTTTGCCCGCGCCGATCACGGCTAGCAATATAAGCTCCGAAGGACTGGAAATCGGTATCAGATAAGCAACGCCGACACCCCAAACATGGGCAAAAATTACAGCATTACGGGTGATATTCCGCTTCGTTTTCAACATCTCGCCGGGCGATAATCCCGGGTCGCTCGATATATTCCTCAGCCGCAGCCGATCAGCCGTCGCAAAGGCAAATACCGTGCACCACAGAACAAGCGCCGAGGCGGAAACGTCTTTGGAAAACAGGGTCAATATGATCACAGCATTCACCAGATTTGCGATCACGGCGGAACGCACAATCTTGCTATGTTCGGTAAGCTGCTTTCTGGTTACCAGGTCCCGTTCTGACTGATCCAGGTAGCGGAGATTATTCCGAGCTTCCATCTTTATCCCCATTCCATTTTTGGGGAGTAGCTTTGAAAAGTTTACAATCCGTTGTTTTTGCCTATTTTTCTATATGAAACGCGATGTGACCAAAGAATAGACAAAGAATAGATCATTATTGCTCCCACTTGTGCTCGCAGGCCCGCCCCGGAACGTCACCAGATCCGTTGCGGACCGGGACCAAGGCAACCAAATGGATAGCAACGCGTTAGCGATGAGATAGATGATTAAAGGAAACCGGATGACCGAAGCCAATGAACGCCTGCAAGCTCCTGACTATAACGGCCTGAAAGCGGTCTTCATCAACTGTACATTGACGCCGTCCCCGTCATTCAGCCACACAGAGTGCCTGATGGCTGTCGTACGGGGCATCATGGAAGATGCCGGGGTGAAGGTAGAATCTTATCGCAGTATCGATCATGACATTGCGCCGGGCGTCTATCCCGATATGACCGAACATGGTTTCCAGACCGATGCTTGGCCGGAAATTTCGAAAGCGGTGATGGCCAGCGATATTCTGGTGATCGGCACGCCAATCTGGTTGGGGGACGTGTCATCGGAATGCCGCAAGATCATCGAGCGGCTCTACGCCCATTCTGGCGAGACCAACGAAAAGGGTCAATATATCTACTACGGCAAAACCGGGGGCGTTGTGGTCACCGGCAACGAGGATGGCGTGAAACATTGCGCCATGAGCACGCTCTATTCGCTCGGCCATATCGGCTATACGATTCCGCCGCAGGCCGATGCCGGGTGGATTGGCCCGATCGGACCCGGCCCTTCCTATGGGGACAAGAAAGACGATGGCACTCGCGTCGGTTTTGACAGCGATTTTACCCAGCGCAACGCGACGTTCCTCGCATGGAACCTGATGCACACTGCCCATATGCTCAAACAGGCCGGCGGCATTCCCGCCTATGGCAATTCACGCGAAGCATGGGATGCCGGCACGCGATACAACCATCCCAATCCCGAATATCGGTGATTGTTTTTAGAGCGTGCGAGATAACTCAATAATCGGGTTCACCGCCCTCGAATATTCGCGCCGCCTGCCCGGTCAGCCAGTCCATCGCGGCAGCCCACGGCAGGTGTCCGTGACTGATTCGTGCAACGCCCAGGCTGGCTAAAGCGGCATGGCTTGGACCCTCGGACGCCCGCAGAATATTGACCGGCAACGGCGACGCTTCACAAATCGCGCCAATGCATTTTTCGTCGCCCAGAAACGGCACAAACAAGCTCCCCGCTCCGGCTTCCGCATATATTTTTGCCCGATCGAGGACCCGTTCGACCAGCGCATCACCATCGACCGCTGCCGACTGACCGCGGAAGACATCGCATCGGGCGTTGACCCACAGTCCGGTTGAAGCGGCGGCAGCCACCCGCTCGGCAAAAATCTCCGGCGCAATCAACTTATCTTCTCCGGGCATGCGATCTTCCATGTTGATGCCGCTCGCGCCTGCATTAAACGCTCGCCGCACCGATCGACCAACGTCGGCCGCATCTTTGCCATATCCGGCTTCCATATCGATGCTTACCGGCAGATTCGATATCGCAACAATATGTTCGAGGTTGATAATTGCGTCATCGAGGGAGAAGGCCTCGCCGTCGGCGATGCCCTGGGCGCCGGCTACTCCATAGCTTCCTGTCGCCAGTGCCTTTGCACCGGCAGTCGCAACCGCCTTTGCACTTCCCGCATCCCATATATTGACCAATATGAGTGGATCACCCGGAACGTGAAGATCTCCAAAATCTTGTATCCTCTGGATCATTTTAATTCCTTTTCCAGCAATCGCGCCTTTATCTCCAGCCCATAGGCATAGCCGCCCATGGTCCCGTCGCTGCGCACCACGCGATGGCAGGGTATCAGCACCGCGACATTATTGGCGCCGTTGGCACTGCCCACGGCGCGGACCGCTTTCGGCTTGCCGATCGCCGCGGCGATATCGGCATAGCTGCGGGTTTCGCCTTCGGGAATTTTGCGAAGCTCCTGCCACACCGCCTCCTGAAAGGCGGTGCCCTGAACATCGAGCGGGATGTTATGCGGACGGCCCGGCGTTTCGACTTGAGCAATCACTTGCGCGAGCAACTCCGCGAACGCATCACCGCCAGCCCGCAAATCGGCTTTCGGAAAACGACCGCGCAATTCATCCTCGCCCTCGTTGAACGACAGACAGCAGACCCCCTTGTCGGTCGCCGCAACCATCATATTTCCAAGCGATGTCTCGACACGGGCCCAATGTACCGTGACGCCTGTCCCGCCGTTTTTCCAGGCGCTTGGCTTCATTCCCATTTTCCGGTTCATTGCCTGTTCCTCGTAAAACCGTGAAGCCGATCCATAGCCGGCATCGTAAATCGCTTCGGTGACCGATGCGCCGCCGTCCAGCGCATCCTTCACCCGTTCCGTCCGCAAAGCCCTTGCATAGGCGGCTGGCGACAATCCGGTTTCGCGTTTGAAAATCCGCTGGAGGTGAGTTGGCGAATAACCGGTCAGCTTACCCAGTTCGCTGAGCGTCGGAGCGGACTCGGCCATCCGGATCGGTGTACTTGTAAGGATTGCCGGCCGCGTACCAGTAGCGGTTGAAGTAGCGGTTATCGCCACCGTAAGCGGTCACCGGATCAACCGACAGGAACCGCCCAATGCCCGGATCGTAATAGCGCTGCTGCATGTAAGTCAGCCCGGTCGCCGCATCCTGCACGTGACGATCCGCAACAAGGAGCGCGTCTGGACGTGATGGCTCGTGGTCCAGTTCAGCGAGAGCGTTGAGCAGGTCGGCGTTGGCGGAAGGTCGTTCCGCCGGGCGGAAGCTGATTACGTTGTCGGCCACTGGGCCGAATGCTGAGTCGAAGGTTGCGTGGTCGATCCCGAGCGTGTCGGAAAGCACGGTTCGAGCCAGCATCGGGTCATCGACTCGTTCAACGATCGCGTGGATCATCTCGGCCTGGCGTACTCCGGCGCTTGCCATCGCAATGGTCGCCTCGGATGGGTCCATGCCCAGGATTTCGGTGACCGCAGCCAAGTCGGCGGGCGTCACCCGTCGCCCGATGACAGTCAGCGCAGCATGGGCTGGGTCTTGGCCGGCGGGTGCCTCGGACGCGTCGAGGATCGACAGTGTTGCAACAGCCAGTGTCTCCGGTGTTGGCGCATGGTCGGCGACGTGACGAAGAGCAGCGACTGCGTCGTAGCCAGACTCCATCAACGTCGGACCCAGTCGGTCCCATGTCTCCGGTCGGGTGTCGAGCGAGCGGAGGGTCGCTGCCGGAGAGTGAGCCAGCATCTCGGTCACCGAGGCGCCCGATGCACGCAGTTC
>RCMY010004289.1_pt1 | contig 12375 bp, 10 predicted proteins | sample 2041341 | NCBI WGS metagenome assembly RCMY01 (sample SAMN09708234, study PRJNA481090) | Marine sediment metagenome, whole genome shotgun sequencing project. | reverse complement strand
CCATTATTCGGACTATCAACAGCTTTGTATAAATCAGCAATATCTTGCTCTGTACTTACAACTCTTGGTAATCCCAAAATTGGATACGGAGGATCATCAGGATGAATACACATTAAAACTCCCGCTTTTTCAGCAGAAGGAATAATTTGTTCTAAAAATGAAAATAAATTTGATTTCAACTCTTTTGTACCTACCATATTATAGGTCGCTAAAATCGCATTAAATTCTTCCAAAGTATATCCTTCTTCCGCTCCTGGCAAACCGGCAATAATATTTTTTACCAAAATTTCTTTATCTTCTTTGGTCATCTTTTCTAGCATGGCTTTGGCAGCTATTAATTGCACATCCGTATAGGTATCTTTGGCTCCTGGTCGTTGCAATAAAAACACTTCAAATACTGTAAATGCAGTTGCATCAAAACGCAAAGCTCTCGAGCCATCTTCAACTTCATAATCTAAATTGGTACGTGTCCAATCTAAAACTGGCATAAAATTATAGCAAACCGTATCAATACCACATGCTCCTAAATTCAAAAGCGTTTGTTTGTAATTATCAATATAGGTTTGGTATTTACCAGATTTTGTTTTTATATTTTCATGGATGGGAACACTCTCGACCACAGACCAAGTCAATCCGACTTGCTCGATAATTTCTTTTCTTTTTTTAATTTCTTCCACCGGCCAAACTTGTCCGTTTGGAATATGATGCAATGCTGAAACAATTCCAGTTGCACCGGCTTGTTTTATATCCATTAACGAGACTGGGTCATTCGGACCATACCATCTCCATGTTTTTTCAAGACTTAAACTCATATTCTATTTGTCTGTTTTATTTGCTGTTAAACTCCGCTAAAAGCGCTAAATCCACCATCAATTGGCACTACAACACCTGTAACAAAAGAAGATTTATCATCACACAACCAAAGAGTTGTACTAATTAAATCTTCAGGCTCACCAAATCTTCCCATAGGAGTTTGACTAATAATAGTATTTCCTCTGGGTGTTAAATCACCACTGCTCGTGGTTAATAAGGTTCGATTTTGATCGGTTAGAAAAAAGCCCGGTGCTAAAGCATTTACGCGAATTCCAACTTTAGAAAAATGTACCGCTAACCATTGTGTAAAATTAGAAACAGCTGCTTTTGCGCCGCTATATGCAGGAATTTTAGTTAATGGTGTAAAGGCATTCATCGAAGATATGTTTAGAATGCTACATCCTTTTTTACCAACCATATCTCTTGCAAAAACTTGGGTAGGCAATAATGTACCTATAAAGTTTAAATTGAAAACAAACTCTATTCCTTTAGGATCCAAATCAAAAAAAGTTTTAAAATCCGGATTGGTATTCTTCATATCTTCTTCTAAAAGATTTGGGTTTGAGGTCGTTCCTAAAGGATGATTCCCTCCAGCTCCATTGATTAAAATATCACAAGACCCTAATTTTTCGCGAATCTCTTTTTTTGCTGCTTCTAAAGAATCTTTCTCCAAAACATTTGCTGCAACCCCTATGGCGTTTCCACCATCTTTATTGATTTCATCGGCTACTTTATCGGCAGCTTCTTTTCTTAAATCTAAAACAGCGATTTTATGCCCTTCTTTTGCCAATGCCTTTGCCAAAGTACTGCATAAAACTCCGCCTGCTCCAGTCAAAACTACTACTTTACTCATTCTACTATTTTTTTTGTTTTTATAATACTATTTTATGCTCTCTAATAAACTAAACTTTAAGTAAATTCTTTCCGTCCTATGCTGACCTATTCAAACATCCTTTATTTCTAATTAATTTTCAGAAATAATTTCCTCATTCAAGAAAAAAAACTCTCTAGAAAAATAGAATTTTGAAACAGTTATTTTAAATCTTTGTTAAAATTATAACAAAGATTTAATAATTTAGAGTAATTCAAGTTGAATTTTACCTTTCTGTACAATAACACCCCTGCTTTTGCACGCTGTCAAACCTTAAACTTTCTATATTTACTTTTTTGATTTAAAATTATACTAATTTATGTTTTTAAAATTTAAAAAGACCAACTGCAAGCATAATTATCGCAATGTTTTCATTTTATCAAATTAGAATTTTTGCACAAAATACACCTAAAATAATCTTCAATAAAAAAATTATATCTGAGAATTATTTACCCGATTTCAGCTATGTTGGATACCATAATGGAGAAAAAAAATTCCTATAAACATTTCCAAAATTATATTGGCTTCAGATTATGGCGTCATTGTTAATGGTGGTTTAAACAATTCTAAAGCTCCGCTAAAAGCAATTGAAGTCATTCGAAATATGCCGATACGTTTTCCTGTCTTATGGGTTTAATAATTCTAAAGCAATTTATACAACCTTTTAACTTCTCTAAAAACAGCCCTTTTACTGATTTTTATCACTATTATTTCACTTTAAAACTAGTAGATTTGAGTATCAATTTTTTAAAGTAGGATTATTCATGCCAATTACATTTCCTTTAACCGCCGGGATTCTTGCCTCAGTTTTACACGTGATTACCGGTCCTGATCATTTGGCTGCGGTGACACCATTCGCTATTGAATCTAAGAAAAAAGCATGGAAAGTTGGTTTATTTTGGGGAATTGGTCATTTAGGTGGCATGATTTCCATCGGAATTTTATTCGTTGCTTTTAAAGAATTTATTCCTGTTGAAATGATTTCCAATTATAGTGAGCAATTAGTTGGTTTAGTTCTTATTTTTATTGGATTTTGGTCTTTTTATAAAATTTTCAAAGAAAATAAAAAACACAAGCATTTGCATGTTCATAGTAATACAGCTCCTATAATTCATAAACATGTGCATGAGCATATACATGAAGCTACCCATCAACATGAGCATGGTAAACAACCAAAGCAAAGTCATTTTGCTTCTTTTTCTATTGGTTTTTTACATGGCTTAGCCGGAATTGCGCATTTTTTATTATTTCTACCTGTTCTTGGTTTTGAAAAACAAATCGATTCATTTTTATATGTTTTGGGATTTGCTATCGGAATTCCAATTGCCATGGTTAGCTATGCATTTGTTATTGGTAAAATTGCCTCCTTTGCAAAAAATGAACACAATGATGTATTTTTTAAAGGTATTCGGCTAGCAGGTGGATTATTTGCTATTATTATTGGTATTTACTGGTTATTAATTACTTAGCAAATTCTAGGCAATTGTTCTCCGAGTAATGGGGTAACAATTCTCTTTCCTCCAATTGCACTTTGCATTACAACTTTATTTGGGTGTTCTGCCGTAATTTCTCCTATACAAATAGCATTTTTTCCTTTTACATTTGATTGCATAAGGGCTATTACTTCCTTCTCGATGGAAGCATCAATAATTGCCATAAAAACACCTTCATTTGCAACATAAAGCGGATCTAATCCTAAAATCTCACATGCCGCAGCAACCTGCTTTTCTAAGGGAATCTTATTTTCGTGTATCGAAACTCCAAGCTCTATATCGGTTGCAACCTCTGATAAAACACTTGCCACACCTCCTCTAGTTGGATCACGAAATAAATGAATTTTATCACCAAATACATCCAATAAATCTTGGACTAAATAATTGACATTTGTAGTGTCGCTAACAATTTCCGATTCAAATTCTAAACCTTCTCGTTGCGACATAATTGCCATACCGTGTTGCGCGACATATCCACTGATAATGATTTTATCACCAACTACAATGCGATCAGCATCAATTTTTGCTTTCGGATGCACCTCTCCGATTCCGGTTGTGTTGATAAAAAGCTTATCCCCTTTACCTCGTTCAACTACCTTGGTATCTCCGGTAATAATTTGCACACCACTTTCATCAGCAGCAGCTTTAATCGAATTAACAATTGTTAGAAAATCAGCTATTAGGAGACCTTCCTCCACAATAAAAGCAAGAGATAAAAATTTAGGAATCGCACCGCACATTGCAACATCATTTACCGTTCCGTTAACCGCTAATTCGCCAATATTACCTCCTTTAAAGAAGATGGGAGAAACCACAAAACTATCTGTTGAAATGGCAACTGGCCCCTTAAAATTGACTATTGAGCCATCGTGTTTTTGATCGAGATAGATATTACTAAACGTTTTAAAAATAATCTTATCAAGTAATTCTCTAGTCATTAAACCTCCACTACCATGCCCTAAGTTTATAGTTTCATTTGTCAAGTTTTTTATATCCATAGGTGTTTTTTTAACGTACTGATTGAAAATGAAAATAAGCGGCACAAGCACCTTCTGACGAAACCATTGGAGCTCCGAGCGGAAATGCAGGAGTGCAAGTTTTGCCAAATTCGCTACATTGAAATGGCTTTTTAATTCCTTTTAAAATATCACCAGCAATGCATTTTGTATTTTCTGGAACTTTTTTATGTGTCATTCCAAATTTCGATTCTGCATCAAATTCTCGAAATTCCTTACTTAAAATATAACCACTTTTCGGAATAGTTCCGATACCTCTCCATTCTCTATCTCCAACTTCAAAAACGGTATTAATTACTTTTATTGCTGCAAGATTCCCTTCCTCTTTCACCACTCTTGCATACTGATTTTCAACCTCATATATCCCCTTTTCTAATTGTTGCACAGCTAAAAATACGCCTTGCACTAAATCTAAAGGTTCAAATCCGGTTATAACAATAGGTATTTTATACTTTTTTACTAAAGGATAGTACTCTTTATATCCCACAATCGCACAAACATGACCAGCACCTAAAAAAGCATCTATTGCACAAAATTCATCGTTTAGGATAGCTTCCATTGCTGGAGGAACAAGCACATGAGAAACTAAAATTGAATAGTTTTTCAATCCCATTTTTTTTGCATGCAGCACAGATAGTGCATTGGCTGGTGCCGTGGTTTCAAAACCAACTGCAAAAAAAACAACCTCCTTATCTGGATTATTTTTGGCGATTGTTACCGCTTCAATTGGGGAATATAAAATACGTAAATCACCTCCATTTGCTTTCGTTTCCAACAGACTTTTTTTACTTCCAGGAACACGAATCATATCTCCAAAAGAACAAACAATCACACCATTTTCTAATAATTCAATAGCTTTATCGATTAAATCCAAAGGAGTAACGCAAACCGGGCAACCCGGACCGTGAATCATTCGAACTTTTTCCGGTAATAGATCGATCAAACCATTTTTTACAAAACCGTGTGTTTGGCCTCCACAAATCTCCATAATATTCCATGGTTTGGTAATACTATTTTCAATTTTTTGCAAGTAGCTTTTGGTAGCCTCTAAATTTCGATATTCGCTTAAATATTTCATTAAAATCTAGTCTTCTTTACAATGCAAATAATACATAACTTGTCCGAAAGATATATTTTCATCGTTTGGAGCTAAGTTACGATTAAAAAATAATTTAACCTCTTTACCAGCCAGCTCTTTTAGCATATCTACCAGAGTTGCATTTTGAAAAACACCACCACTGCAAGCAATCTTTTTCAAATTTTGAATTTCGGCTATCTCTAAGATAATACAAGCCAGAGTATAGAAAAAATTTGTGATTATGACTTCTTTTTTCATTCCTTTTACAAAGTCAATATATAAACATTTTAAAATACTTTTTGTAGGAATAACTAAATTATCCAAAACATGGACGTAGCATGTGCATGTCGACAAATCATAATCTAAAATCCTATTTTCAAGCAAGATAGCAGCTTCTCCTTCGTAGGAATTTATATCACAAATATCTAATAAGGAAGCTACAGCGTCAAATAACCTTCCAACAGAAGAAGTCTTTAAATTATTTTTTTCTTGAAGCTTTTTATAAATAAGTAAAGTAGATTTATCAAATTTTTCAGCAATTTTCGATTGCATCGATTCATCAGATAAGCTTAATAAAGACAATCTTGGTTCATGCGCCATTTTATCAGAAGCGAGCCAATCGAAATATTCAAAATGAGTATTGCGAGATATCTTTTTAGATGTATAAGTAAAAAATTCTCCACCCCAAATTTGGTTATCATCTCCATAACCAGTTCCATCCCAAATCACACCCAAAATAGCTTCTTCCTCAAATAAATCATGCTCGCCTAATACCGATGCAAAATGTGCTTTATGATGCTGAATTTGTACATTTTCTAGATGATATTGCTTTGATATTTCTTTTCCGAATTGGGTACTGAGATATCCTGGATGACTATCAGATAAAATAACTTCTGGTTCTTGTTCAAAAAGGGCAACAAATTTATGTGTAGTTTTTAAAAATCGTTGATATACATCATAATTATCTAGATTACCCAAATACTGGCTGATATATAAATAATCGTTGGGTAAAAAAGCGATGGTGCTTTTCAAATGACTCCCAAGGGCAATAATTTTTTCATTTGTTTTAATAGAAGATCCAAAATAATTGGGTGCGTAACCTCGAGAGCGTCGGAACATAATTTCCTGCCCAAATTTTGCACTGAATTTGAGTACCGAATCATCTTGGGGATTGGTTATTTGTAAATTATGATGCAAAAAATAATCGGCTACCACTTTTAATTCTGATTCTGCTTCACCGATTTCACTTAGAATTGGCGAACCGTGCAAGTTACCGCTAGTCGCTATTAAAGGAACTTTAAATTTTGCAGCAATTAATTGTAAAATAGCAGAATACGGTAATAAAACACCAATTTGATTTAAATTTGGTGCAATTTCATTTACTGCCAAATTGGAAATTTTATTTGTAATTGGCAAAATTACAATTGGTCTCTGTGGAGATTCAAAAGCTTTTTTATGGACCGCAGTTATTTTAAAATGTTTTTCTACAAATTGTAGATTCGGATATAAAACTGCAAAAGGTTTTTGAGGTCTATTTTTCTTTTTTCGCAATTTTTGAATGACTTGCGAATTGGATGCATCACAACACAACAAATAGCCGCTCGTATTTTTTACGGCAACAATTTTTCCTTGTTGCAAAAGTTCTGCTATTTTTTCAAATATTTTTACTTTTTTTAAAGCTATTCTGGCACCTAAATTATCTGAAAGGTAAAAATCCACTCCACAAAAAGAACAGCTATTTGTTTGTGAATGAAATCTTCTATCGTTAGGGTTAGAGTATTCTTCTTGACATGCCTCACACATTTCAAAATCTTGCATGCTTGTATGTGCTCTTTCAAAAGGGAAGGTCGTTGTAATTGCCCATCTGGGACCACAGTTAACACAGGTAGTGAATGGATACTCAAATCGTCGATTTTCCGGATTAGAAACATCATTTTTACAATGTTCACAAATGGCAAAATCGGGTGTTAAGCAAAGGTTTAGTTTTCCACTTTTTGAGGAAGGTATAATAATGAAATCTTTAAATTCTATAAATTCTAATAATGTTATCTCACTTTGATTTATCCGCGAAACGGGTGGTGGATTTTTTCTTAATTCCTTATAAAACCCTTGAACTTGATTCTCTTTTCCGGTAAGGATAATTTTCACACCTTTTTCATCATTAGAAACTGTACCAGATAATTTAAATTCTTTCGCTAAAGCAAAAACAAAAGGTCGGAAACCGACCCCTTGTACTTGTCCTGTTATTGTAATTTGAAAAGTCTTAAGCATAAATTAATATCGGAAAATATCTAAGTAGCAATTTTTTTATACAATTTTTCAGAGAGTTCCAACACTTGACGAACCACCTCTGGAATAGCATTTTTAATAGTTTCATTAAGTTCAATTGTCATTGGAGTAATTTCATTTATTGAAATCGTAAACAAATAAATATCTGGAATAATATCCATTAAATAAACGGCTTCAATCATATCTTTTAAACCAACATCATGAACGCTTAGAGCAGTTGGAAAATCAGATGCGAAATTTGGGCGAATTAAAGAAACTGTTCCTGGTTTTTTTCCATCCATAGTAGCATCAATAAAAATCACTATAGGATAAACCTGAAAACAACTTAGCAATAAAAACCCACCAGTTCCTCCATCCAATATGTCTAAATATTCCGGGAGCTCTTTTTGTGCCATAGACTGAATAATATGCACACCTATGCCTTCATCACCCATCAAATAATTACCAACACCCAAAACCAATATACTACTGGATTTATCTTTTTCAAAAAAATAGGAATCGCTGCTAATTGCAACCGGAGCTCTTTTATAATCGTCCATAGATATATAAATAAAATTGCCTCAAAAGTATTTTTATGTTTCTAAACTACAAAAAAATATAGTTATTACTGCTCTTGAGGCAATCATTTAAAAAAATTATTTATCTGTTTTTATTTCCAGATCTTCTTTTTCTTGGTGAATTCGTTCTTCACAAACAAATTTATATCCTCCAAACATGGATGAAACTTCACCTCTACCTTCTAACCAGTCATGATAAAACACCAAATAAACATGCACCATAGTAAAGAAGATAAACCCCCACATCGTAATATGATGAATTTGACGAACGACAAAATCACTTCCAAAAAGTGGAGAAACCCATGTGAATAATTTTGGCAACCACCATGTTGCCGTATCTGCATAGAGTGCGAAACCTGTAATTACTTGAATTATTGCCATTAAAAACAACACCACATACGAAAGTGACGCCACGCTATTATGGCCAATGCTTATATTTTTTATATCGTGAACTTTCTCATTTTGTAATAGAACATCAATTTTAAGAACATGCTTGAAATTTTGCCAATTCTTTTTCGTAAAAGGCCAAAAAGCCTTCCAACTTGAAAATCTATTACCAACAAATGACCAATAAATTCGTAAAATCATATTGAAAAAAAAGATATAACCCGCAGCAAAATGTATAAATCGAACAATTCCAAAGCTATGTAAATTAGTTGCTTCTGCACTCGAAAGAATCGCCGGAGGATCGGCTATAATAAAACCTGTTATGGTTAAAACAAAAATGGATAATACGTTCAACCAGTGAAATATTCTAACAGGTAATTCCCAAACTAAAACTCGTTTAAAATTTCTTGTTTTCATACGTTCAAATTTTACTACATGTCACAAGTAGAAATATTTTGTACTTGTGAGATATGATTTCCGTGCTCATCATATAAATGCACTGCGCAGGCAATACAAGGGTCAAAAGAATGAATTGTTCTTATTATTTCTAAAGGTAATTCAGGGTCAGCAACAGGTGTGCCAATCAAGGTAGACTCATACGCTGATCTTTGTCCTTTTGGATCTCTAGGCGATGCATTCCAAGTAGAAGGCACCACTAGTTGGTAATTTTCAGTTTTGCCATCTTTAATTTTAATCCAATGAGCTAATGCGCCTCTTGGAGCTTCCATAAAACCGACACCTTTAGATTCTTGAGGCCATGTTTTTGGGTCCCAATTTTCCATATTTGCCATTCTTTCATCTCCATTTTTGATATTATTCATCAAAGTATTGTAAAACTCCATAGTCCAGTTAGCAACTAATTGAGTTTCTATCCCTCGTGCTGCTGTTCTTCCCAATGTAGAAAATAAGGCATCAACCGGAACATCCAAATGTGTTAAAGCGCCATTAACTGCATCTTGAATTTCTTTATTACCTCGACCATAACCAACTAACAATCTAGCTAAAGGACCGACTTCCATAGGTTTACCTTGCCATCTTGGAGTTTTTATAAAACTATATTTCTTCTCTACATCCAAGCTTTCATATGGAGGCTTTGGTCCGCTATAATTAATATTTGTTTCTCCTTCCCAAGGATGTTTTCCAACCTCATTTCCTTCCGGATAGTCATACCATGAATTATTGATAAATTCTTCAATATCTCCATTTCTATGATCCACATCGAGAACATTAGATAAATCTCTGTTTAAGATTACACCTTGCGGGAATTTAAAATTAGAAACATCGGCATAGCCATTCGTTGGAAAATCACCATAAGACATATAATTACCAAATCCTTTTCCGATAGCTCCCCAATCTTTATAAAATGAAGCAATAGCCAATAAATCTGGAATATAAACTTGTTCAATAAAGTTTTTACCTTCTTGCAATAATTTACCTACATAGGCTAATCTTTCAGCATTCAATCCTCCAGGACTTTCTGTGTTAATTGCGCAAGCCATACCTCCAACTAAATAATTTGGATGTGGATTTTTACCACCAAAAATAGTGTGCACTTTAACAATTTCCTTTTGCCATTCTAGAGCTTCTAAATAATGAGCAACTCCGAGCAAATTAACTTCAGCAGGCAATTTCATTTGTGGATGGCCCCAATATCCATTCGCAAAAATGCCTAATTGACCACTTTCAACAAATTTTTGAATTCTTTTTTGAATATCAGAAAAATATCCAGGTGAACTTTTTGGCCATTTAGAAATACTTTGTGCAAGTTCTGAAGTTTTTTTAGGATCCGCTTTAAGCGAATTAACAACATCTACCCAGTCTAAAGCATGTAAATGATAAAAATGAACCGCATGATCATGCATATACAAAGCTCCTTCCATAATATTACGAACCATTTCTGCATTTTTCGGAACTGCTATTCCTAAAGCATCTTCTACTGCTCTCACTGAAGCAAGAGCATGCACTGTAGTACATACACCACAAGTTCTTTGCACGAAAGCCCAAACATCTCTAGGGTCTCTTCCTTTTACAATATTTTCAATTCCTCGAACCATTGTACTCGAACTAAAGGCATCTACTATGATTCCGTCTTTAATTTCGGCTTCTATTCTTAAATGACCCTCTATTCTGGTAATCGGATCAACAACTATTCTATTTGCCATGATATACGTTTTAAGACTCTATATTTTTCTCGTTTGATTTTCCTCTATTAGTTCTGCTCAATAATTCTTTTCTTTTCGAAATATTTGCTGCAACCACATGTAATGCAATTCCTCCTGCTAAAACTCCAGCTGCTGTTTTACCGATGGTGTCAGCAGTGTCTTCAATACTAAATCCAGGTAAATTAGTAAGTCTTTCATAAAACGGACCATTATCCCAGAAATTTTCTTCACTACAACCGATACAACCATGACCTGATTGAATTGGATAACTCACACCATTATTCCATTTAATGGTACCGCATGAGTTATACGTCATTGGCCCTTTACAACCTACTTTATACAAGCAGTAGCCATTTTTTGCATTTTGATCATCAAATGTTTCTGCAAATAAACCAGCGTCGTAATAAGGTCTTCGGTAACAACTATCATGAACGCGTTTGGAGTAAAATGCTTTTGGTCTTCCTAATCTATCCAATTCGGGTAATCTACCGAATGCCACAACATGAACAATAATTCCTGCCATAACCTCACCTATTGGCGGACAACCCGGTACCCGAATAATTGGTTTGTTTTTTATGATTTTATGAATTGGAGTTGCATTTGTAGGGTTTGGTGCGGCGGCTTGAACACATCCGTTTGATGCACAACTACCCCAAGCAATAATTGCTTTTGCTCCTTCGGCAGCTTCTATTAAAAGGTCTTTAGCAGACTTTCCTGCAATACAGCAATAATTACCATCATCACCCAACGGCACAGAGCCTTCTACGCAAAGTATATACTCTCCTTTGTACTTATCCATGGTAGCTTTCTTTGCTGCTTCTGCTTGATGACCCGATGCGGCCATTAAAGTTAATGTGTAGTCCAATGAAATTTTATCTAAAATGATATCAGCTACAATTGGATGGTCAGAGCGAATGAAAGATTCGCTGCAACAGGTACATTCTTGGTAATGCTCCCAAATTACCGGCAAACGATAAGAAGTTTCTAACGATTTGGCAACTTGACCGATCATGGAAGTTTCAACACCCATATATGCCGCTATATAGGTTGCAAATTTCATAAAATCTCTTCGGCTGTAACCTTGTTTTATGATACTTTCATAATACGTTTCCTTTACTTCTTTTTTTGTTCCCATAATAGAAAATTAAATTAAAAAAAAGACCTTACATTTTACTTTAAAAAGCAGTTCTATAAAGTTACTAAATAAAATTCAAAATTCAAAGCTAACTTACTTATTTAGAATGATTTAAAATAATATTAAAAACATGATAAATATCATGTTTTTTTACTCTTTTTTAGTTGACCAGTAGTTATGAATTTTGTAATTTTATACCACGTTAATTTATCATTTATACGCTTAAAATGCATGAACTTTCTATCGCTTTGGGAATTGTAAAAATTGCAGAAGAAGAAACTGCAAAAGCAATGGCTAAAAAAGTAGATATAATTGAATTGGAAATTGGCACCTTGGCAGGTATTGAATTTGAGTCTTTAGATTTTGTTTGGCCTATGGCTGTAAAAAACACGGTTTTAGAAAATGCTCAAAAAAAAGTACATATAGTTAAAGGAAAAGGAAAATGTATGGATTGTGAAACTGTTTTTGACATGGATCATTTTTATGATTCTTGTCCGAAATGCCAAAGCAATTTTAAAGGAATTCTTCAAGGAAAAGAATTGAGGGTAAAATCTTTAGAGGTGTCATAATGTTC
>RCMY010004288.1_pt1 | contig 12375 bp, 7 predicted proteins | sample 2041341 | NCBI WGS metagenome assembly RCMY01 (sample SAMN09708234, study PRJNA481090) | Marine sediment metagenome, whole genome shotgun sequencing project. | reverse complement strand
CCGCTATGGACCAGCACTACCTCCTCACCATCGACCAGGCCGCCGAACGACTCAACGTCACATCGCGCTTCATTCGCCGGCTCATCGCCGAGCGACGGATCGACTACCTCAAGATCGGCAAGTTCATTCGCTTCCGGTCGGACGAGTTGGACGACTGGGTCGAGCAGCAGCGCATCGAACACCTCGACCGTGAAGCCAGTTGAGTCGGCCTTCAGCCGTCGAGGACCTGACCCAGGCGGGCGGCGAGGGCGGTGTCGGCCGACTCGACGGCGTGGGCGTAGACACGCAACGTCATCGACGCATCGGCATGTCCCAGGCGGTTGGCGACCGTGCGAACGTCGGCACCGTTGGCGATGGCGCTCGTCGCCGACCAATGCCGCAGATCATGGAGCCGCCACTTGGAATCGATCCCCGACGCATCGCGCACTCGTTTCCACCACCAACCGATCCGGTCCGGGTGCGGCGGCTCGGCATCGGGCCCAAACATCCACGTCGCCACCTGCGCCCACTCCCCCGCCATCGACTGCACCAACGCCAGCGTCGACGCAGACAGCGAGACCGCGCGGCGGCTCCCGGTCTTGGTTGCCTCGACCCGTTTGCGGGTGACGCCGTCGTCGCCCTTGGCCACGATCACCTGCCGGTCGACGACCAGACGATCACCGACGAGCGCATCCCAGCGGAGCGCCGCCAGTTCGCTACGACGTGCACCGGTCTCAGCCGCCAGCCGCATGGCGAGATGACACCACTCGTTGACCTCTGCTGCAGCCTCAAGGACCGCTCGCACATCGGCGTCGGTCATCGCCGACCGCTGGATGCGCTCGGGCCGTTTGATCGGCGCGTTCGATGCCGGGTTGACCCCGATCCACTCCCACCGCACCGCTTGCTGCAACGCTGCTCGCAGAGCCGAGTGACGATTGCGAATCGCCGACTCGCCCACACCGGCTTCACGAAGGCGGGCCACCCACCGGTCGATGTCGCTCACCTTGAACGCCGCCACCTTGTTCGAGCCGATGGGGTCGAGCTTGATGCGATTGGCCCTCGATCGATACTCACGCAAGGTGTACGCCGCCCAACCGGCCGCCTTCACCTCGATCCACTCGTCGAGCAGTTCACTCACGCTGTGCGAACCCGGCTGACGTTGCGGCGCCAACGTCAGCTTGGCCGCCTCGAGTTCGGCATCGCGCTTGGATCCGCGCACGGTCTTGGACACCTGCTTCGGCTTCCCCGAGGCGTCACGCCCCGCGAAGACCCAGACCTCCCACACCTTCTCGCCCCGCTTCCAGAAACAACGTTTCCCCTGGTAGCGCTACTCGATGCGCAGGCCGGAGATGGCTCGACTGATCACCAACTGCTGGATTTGCTCAGTTCCTTCGAAGATGTCGAAGATCTTGGCATCTCGGTGCCAGCGCTCGACCGGGTACTCGCGGGTGTAGCCGTAGCCGCCGAGAATCTGGATGGCTCGTTCGGTCGAGTGCACCGCGACTCGGCCGGCCTTGAGCTTGGCCATCGAGCCTTCGGCGTTCTTGAATGCCTTCTGCTTGCCAAGCCAGGCCGCCCGTCGAGTGAGCAGCCGAGCGGCGTCGATCTCGGTTGCCATGTCGGCCAGCATGAAGGCAATCGACTGGTTCATGATGATTGGTCGGCCGAAGGCGTGACGCTCCTTCGCGTACTCGAGCGAGTACTCGTACGCCGCACGGGCGATACCGATCGCTTGAGCAGCAACTGCGGGGCGGGTGGCCTCGAAGGTCTGCATGGCGGCCTGGGAGTTGCCGGGCTTGCCCTCGCGCACTCGGGCGAGGCGCTCGTCGAGTTTCTCCTTGCCGCCGAGCAGGCAGCGACCGGGGATGCGGCAATCGTCGAGCACGACCTCAGCGGTGTGCGAAGCACGGATCCCGTGCTTCTTGTACTTCTGTCCCATCGACAGCCCCGGCGTGTTGGGAGGGACGATGAAGCTGGCATGCCCCTTCGAGCCGAACTCGGGTTCGACGACGGCAACCACCACGTGGATATTGGCGATGCCGCCATTGGTGATCCACGCCTTGGTGCCGTTCAACACCCACTCGTCACTCGCCTCGTCGTACCTGGCCCGCAGTCGGTAGGCGTTCACGTCGGAGCCGGCGTCGGGCTCCGAGGCACAGAAGGCGCCGACCTTCACATCATCGGCAGTGCCGTAACACTGTGGCACCCATTCCATGACCTGCTCACTCGTTCCGCTGGCTGCGATGCCGGCGGCGGCGAGGCCCGAACCCATGATGGCCATACCGAGCCCGGCATCGCCCCAGAACATCTCCTCGAGGGCAACCACCATCGACTGACCGGTCGGGTCGTTCATCATCATCTCGGCCATGAACTCCCAGCCGTAGAGCCCGATCGATGCTGCCTCTTCGACGAACGACCACGGAAACTCTTCGCGTTCGTCCCACTCTTCGGCCTGGGGTCGCATGACGTCCTCGGCGAATCCATGAATCCACTTCTGGAGTTGGACCTGATCTTCGTTGAGAGCGAGCGAGAACTCAGCCATTCGGGGTCTCCTTGATCGTTGGACTCAAGTTACCAATGGGTAACTTTGGTTCACCGCTGAGGATAGCCGCTGACGGCGCAAGCTACCCATCGGTAAGGAGTATCGGCCTACCCCGGTCGGCGATGAGCAATCATCTTCGACACATCGTTGGCCGAGGATGGCTCACTCCGGGGGAAGGATCGCCGAGATGGCAGCCATCACCCGGACGGCGTCGGCCGAATCATCGTCTCCCGAAAGCTCCAACGGTGGTCCGATCCGAAGTCTCACGGGCTGTCGCGGAATCCGGGGCCGAGGCAGACGGCCACGAGGCCACAGCACTTCGGTGCCGGAAAAGGCGACGGGCAGTATGACGGCGCCCGTCTCGCGGGCGATCCGGGCGACGCCGGGGCGGCCCGGCCCCACACCGTTGACCCATTGGTCGGGTGGGATGAGCCGACCCTCGGGCATCATCGCCACCAGCTCGCCCCGCAACAGGCTGGCGATCGCCTCGGCTTCCGCCACCTCTCGATGCGCTTTCGACGTTGGGATGCACCCGATGGAGTGGAGGAAGGCAGCTCCGGGCCCCTTCTCCATCAGGTCGCCACGCAACATGATCCGACACGACACCCCGAACTTGTCGAAGATGGCCATGGTGGCGACCATGTCGAAGAGGCTCCGATGGTTGCCGGCGAACAGCATCGGTCGATTGCTCACCAAACCGAGCCCGTCGGGGAAGTCGAGCTTGGCAACCGAGCGCGCCATCAGCGACATCACCTTCGCTCCCCGCATGAACGCCGCATGCTTTTCGATGGGCTGGGCGTAGGGACTCTTGAGGCTCGTCATCGCAACGCATCGTAGCGAAGCGTGGGATGTTGCGAGCCTGCGAGCAACTCCGTAAGAGGGCAGCGAACGGCGAGAGCTAAGGTCCCACCGTGACCATGACCGATGACGATCGCGCCCTCCCTTTCCACCTTCGTGGCAACTATGCGCCGGTCTTCGATGAGCTCACCGAAACCGAGCTGACGGTGTCGGGTCAGCTGCCGGTCGAACTCACCGGCCTCTATGTTCGCAACGGAGCGAACCCGCACACCGGAACGTCGCCCCACTGGTTCGCCGGCGACGGCATGTTGCACGGGGTTCGTCTCGACGCCGGAAAGGCGAGTTGGTACCGCAATCGTTGGGTGCAGACCAAACAGCTGGCCGAGCCGCGGGCTCGCCAGATCGGTTCCGACGGGTCGGTCGATCGAACGGTCGGTGTCAACAACACCCACGTGGTTCGCCATGCCGGCAAGATCCTGACTCTCGTCGAGTCGAGTTTTCCCTGCGAGATGTCGCCGGAACTCGACACGATCGGTGTCTACGACTTCGATGGCCACCTCGACACTGCCATGACGGCCCATCCCAAGATCTGTCCGACCACCGGCGAGATGCACTTCTTCGGCTACGGCTTCTTCCCGCCGTACCTGACCTATCACCGGGTCTCCGCCGGCGGCGATCTGGTGCAGTCCGAGGTCATCGACGTCGCCGGACCGACGATGATCCACGACTTCTCGATCACCGAGCACCACGTCCTCTTCATGGACCTGCCCGTCGTGTTCGATCTCGATCTGGCCATGAAGGGCGGCATGCCCTACCGCTGGGACGACGACTACGAAGCACGCATCGGTGTCATGGCACGGGGAGGATCTGGAGGCGACGTCCAATGGTTCGCAATCGACCCGTGCTACGTGTTCCATCCGATGAACAGCTTCGAGCGAACCTCGCCGAGCGGCGCCACGTCGATCGTGTTCGACACCGCTCGCTACCCCGACTTGTGGCGGGCCGACTCGGCCAAGTTCAACAACGACGCCACCCTGCATCGCTGGACACTCGACCTGACCAAAGGCACCGTGAGCGAGGAACCGCTCGATGATCGGCTAATCGAGTTCCCACGGGTCAATGATGATCTCGTCGGGTTGACCAACCGCTACGGCTACGCCGTTGCCAACCGTCCGGTGGCCGATGGTCCGCCCCGCAGCGAGCTCGTGAAATACGACCTCGAAACCGGACACTCGACCGCCCATGACTTCGGGACCACGCAGATTCCCGGCGAAGCTGTCTTCGTTCCTGCTGATGCTGAGACCGTGAGAGACACCGCCCGTGAAGATGCCGGCTGGCTCATGGGCTTCATCTACGACAAGCCAACCGATACGAGCAGCCTCGTGGTTCTCGATGCCTCCGACATCGCCGCCGACCCGGTGGCGTCGGTGACGCTGCCGCGCCGTGTCCCCTTCGGCTTCCACGGCTCGTGGATGCCCGACTGAGTGAGTCGCTCAGGGAACGGTGACGATGAGAATGCCGGAGCGCCACGACTCATTGCCGGCGGCGTCGTACGCCTTCGCATAGAAGCCGTAGCTACCGGTTGGCAAGCCGCCGACCGTGCCGTTCGGGTCCTCGACACCAGCCGGCGCGAGAACGTCCAGCACGACAGCGTTGGTTGCCGAGTCGAAGATCCGGTAGCCGGTGACCGCAACGTTGTCGGTCGAGGCTGTCCACGTGAGATCGACCGAGTCGACGCCGATGACCGCGGCCGACGGCTTCCCGGGGGTGCTCGGACGAGTGGTGTCGGGCGCGGTTCCGGTGACCTCGACGGTGGTGAAACCGGAACGCCACGACTGGTTCCCGGCGGCATCGTAGGCCTTCACGTAGTAGGTGTAGGTGCCGGGGGCGACGCCGGTGAGCGTTGTCTCGTTGGTGAGAACCTCGACGACGATCTGGTTTGTTACCGCATCGAACAGCCGATAGCCCTCGACGCCGACATTGTCGGTGGCAGGGTTCCATGTGAGCTCGATCGAGTCGGTCCCGACAGCAACGACACCGGCCTTACCCGGTGTGCTCGGACGGGCGAAATCGAAGGTCGATGTGTCGCACAGACGGGTCATGGCGTCTTGCGCGACGCCGCCGGCGCCGGTCAGAGCGCCACCAAACCAGACGCAGCCGTTGCCGTCTCCCTGAATGGCCCAGACCCCGCCACCGCTGGAAGCGATGTTGGGCCGGAAGCTCGAAATGTGCAGGCCGGTGGCGGTGTCGAACGCCGTGACCCACGAGTTGGGCGCCTCAGCGAAGATCGCGGCATTGGATTGACCAGCGGGCGGGGTCCCGGGATAGAGCACCCCATTTGCGCTGGCCAGCATGGTGTCTTGACGGCAATGACAGCCGGCGTAGACCCGGTTGCCGATGACTTCGAGGTGCTGGTAGTCGCCGTGGTATTTCGACAGGTGGAAGGTTTCGAGTGCGAGGTCGGCCTCGCTGAGGACCTGGAGCGAGTACTGGCTGCCGGCGACATACACCCGACCGTTGGCCGAGACAACGTCGTAGGAGTACTGGTTCGATACCGACGTGGCATTGACGGCGAGCGGTTGCACACCTGGGGAATTGGCCGGGGTGGCGATGTCGATCGCAGCGAAACCACCCGAGGCCACAACACCGTTGGCGTGATCGAAGGTGCCGGCGAGATAGACCCGACCGGCACCGGGGCTGACGTCGAGACCCCACACCGTGCCGCCGGCAATCAGCGGACGCCAGTTCGGATCGTGGTTTCCGGTTGCGAGGTCGAAGCGAGCAACCCGGTAGGCCGCCCTGCCGCCGGCCGCGCTCGAGATCGACGTGAAGCCGCCACCCACGTAGAGCTGCCCGGCATCGACGTCGAAGTCTCGGACCAGCTGGTATCCGCCGACCCGGCCGGTCCAGCTGGTGTCGAGTGCACCGGTGGCGGGATCGACTGCGGCGAGGGCGCCGGTGGTGACACCGCCGACGGTGGTGAAGTCACCGCCGATGAACAGGCGCGATCCGTCGGAGGACGCCTGGAGTGCGTACACCGCACCGTTGACCGCAGGGGCAAAGGTCGAAATGACGTTGCCGGTCGTTGCGTCGAAGGCGGCAAGCCCCGGTTGGGCAGTTCCACCCGAAGGCGACACGTCGGTGAAGCGACCACCGACGTAGAGCACGTTGCCGATGCGTTCCATCGCAAAGATCGGGGCGTCGATCGAGTCGGTCTGGGTACCGGAACGCAGTCCGGTCACTCCCCCACCGGTCGTCGGCAACGAGGCCAGCTCGGCCCCGGCGGGGGTGGCGCCGACGCCGAACAATGTCGAGACCATCATCACGACGGACGCAACCACGGCTCGTCTGATGGTTCGACCACGAGTGGTCGTTGCAGTCGTCGTGGCCATGAGGTTTCCGCCTTGCTCCGAGCCACTACCGCCGCAGCGCCCATCCGTCAGCCGAGAAGTGTACGTGTTCTGTGACTCTCGTAACGCCCGCTGGGATGGAACGCCTACCGGCGTGGGGGCGCGACCAGGTTCCCGAACCGGTGCAGGGTTTGGCTCACCGCCTGTTCCCGCAGGAAGTGGAGCATCTCAACGCGACCGTTGCCCGTAAGGGGAGCATCGGCGAGGTCGATGCCCAGCGCGTTCGCTCCGGCGGCGAACGCTTCGTTCACGGGAGTGACGACCCGAATCCGGTCGATGCCGTGCTGTGCCAGTCGGGCGAGGCAGACCTCATCAGACTCGTCGCCCGTGTTCGACTCGATCAACAGAGCGCCGCAGCGATTCGCCGCAGCCCGCACCCGAGCGACGTCGATCGAGGACGTATCGGCCCCGATGCGTAGACCGACGGTTCGTCGTGGCCGGTAGCGGAAGAGGTTGGCCTCACAGAACAGGCCACTCGGATCGTGTTCGATCGAGAACTCACTCGTCCACCACCGCTCGTCGGACTGGCGGGCGGCGGCCAACCATCCGTCGTCGTGCTCCCGTTCATCGGTCCAGGTGCCGAGTTGGGTGACATAGTTCGGTCCGCCGGCCTTCGCTCCCGGGCCGATCGCCGAGCGCTTCCACCCACCGAACGGCTGGCGCCGAACGATCGCACCGGTGATGTGGCGGTTGACGTAGGCGTTGCCGACCTCGACCCGCTCCAGCCAGGTGTCGACCTCGCTCGGTTCGAGGGTGTGGATCCCGCCGGTGAGACCGAAGTCGGTGGCGTTCTGCAGCTGGATGGCGTCGTCGAGTGACTCGGCCGCCATGAGACCGAGGACCGGGCCGAAGCATTCGGTCTGGTGGAACCAGCTGCCCGGCCGCACACCGATGCGGACCCCGGGCGACCAGAGCGCACCATCGGCATCGAGTTGTTTCGGTTCCACGAGCCATTGCTCACCATCGTCGAGCTGCTCGAACGCCCGCCGCAGCTTGCCGGCCGCAGGCAGGATCAGCGGGCCGACGGTGGTGCTCAGCGTTGTCGGCACGCCGACCTCGAGACTTTCGACCGCGTCGATGAGCTGGCGGCGGAAGCGGGGCGAGTCGTAGACGTCACCGACGAGGATCCCGAGCGACGCCGCCGAGCACTTCTGGCCGCTGTGGCCGAAGGCCGAACGAACCAGGTCGGCGACCGCCAAATCGATGTCGGCGTGCGGGGTGACGATGACGGCGTTCTTTCCCGAAGTCTCGGCGAAGAGCTTGATGTTCGGCTTCCACGATCGGAACAGCTCGGCAGTCTCGAGCGACCCGGTGAGGATCACGCCGTCGGCCGAGGTGACCAGATGCTGCCCGACCTCGTTGTCGGGGGTGCGGACGAATGCGAGCGCGTCGTCGGGAACCCCGGCGGCCCAGCATGCCTCGGCGATGATCTCGGCGATGCGTGGTGTTTCCGGTGCCGGCTTGAACGCAACGGCGTTACCGGCAGCGAGCGCCGCCAGAACCCCACCGGTCGGTATCGCCATCGGGAAATTCCACGGTGGGATCACGGCAACAACACCGAGCGGCGAGAAGCGCACGGCACCGTTGTCGGTCCATTCGGGAGAAGTGAGATCGAGGCAGCGGTCGCCGTACCAGCGAGCGAAGTCGAGGCCCTCGGAGATCTCCGGATCAGCCTCGGCGACGGTCTTGCGGCCCTCGTGCACCATGGCGTTCAGCAGCTGGCCCCGTCGTTGCGCCAACTCGTCACCCACTCGGTACAGGATGGCCTGCCGCTGTTTCGCTGACATCAGCGCCCACCTCAGCTGACCGGCTCGCAGCCGCTGCATGACCGCGTCGATCTCATCGACCGAATCGGTGATCGGCGTTGTCGGCCCCGCGAACTCCGCAGCAACCTCGGCCGCCGCCCACGCCCGGTTGGCGGGAAGGGCAGGATCGGTATCGGGATCGTTGTCGAACCCGCGGCCGACCGGCCATTGCTCGGCCGCGGTCAGTCGGTTCTGGCTCCGACGCGGACCGAGCTCGACCTGCCAACGCCGAGCCAATGCCTGGCGAAAGCCGTCGGCCGTTCGATCGAACTCGGTCGTTCCCGGGCGCAAGGTGCCGAGCACCCGAAGAAAGTTGTCGGGAGCGGCATTCTCTTCGAGGCGTCGGAAGAGGTAGCTGATGGCGACGTCGAAGTCTGCCGGTGCGACCGCCGGGGTGTAGAGCAAGAGCCCGTCGGCCGCATTGCGAACGACTCGTGCCTGAGCGGGCGCCATGCCCTGAAGCATTTCGAACTCGATCCGGTCGGTGACGCCACGGGCAACGCTCAGCAGTCTGACCCATGCGACATCGAACAGGTTGTGGCTGGCAACGCCGAGGCGAACCGACCCGAGATGTTCGGTCCGCAGCGCCCAGTCGAGGCAGCGCTTGTAGTTGGCATCGGTGTCGGCTTTTGTCGTGTATGGCGTTTGCTCCCAGCCGTGGATCGCGGCGTCGACCTTCTCCATGGCCAGGTTCGCACCCTTGACCAGACGGATCTTGATCTCGCCACCGCCACTGGCGGCACGTCGATCCGACCAGGCAACGAGATGCTGTAGGGCACCCAGGGCGTCAGGCAGGTAGGCCTGCAGAACGATCCCGGCATTGAGCGATGCGAACTCAGCCTCGTCGAGGATCGTGGTGAAGGCGTCGATGGTCAGTTCGAGGTCGTGGTACTCCTCCATGTCGAGGTTCACGAACGTGGGGGGACTGGCCTGGGCCGCCTTGCGAAAGAGTGGTCGCAGCCGTTCGGTGACTCGCCGCACTCCTTCGTCGAAGTCCCAGGGGTTGATCTGGGAGGCAACCGCCGACACCTTGACCGAGACGTAGTTGACGTCGGGCTGATCGAGGAGGGCGGCCGTGCGCGCCAGACGACGGTCGGCCTCACGCTCACCGAGCACGGCTTCACCGAGCAGGTTGACGTTCAGCGTGTACCCCTCACTGCGGCGTCGGGCCAGATGCTTGGCCATCTGATCCCGGCGGGCGTCGACCACCAGGTGCCCGACGATCATCCGCATCCGCTTCCGTGCGATCGGCATGACCACCGACGGCATTTTCGAAGCGAGGAACGCACCGGCGCGCAGCATGACTCGGTCGAACGGGGACAGGAACGCAGGCACCGGTCCGCTGCCGACCAGCGATTCCAGCTGATCGGCCGCTGCTCGATCGTCATCGGGACGCGCCACCCGGTCGACGAACTGCATCGTGAACGAGACACCGTCGGGGTCCGCGATCAGCTCGCTCAGCTGGCCCGAGGTCGCCCGGTCGGCGTTGGTCTCGGTGCGCTTCGCCTCGTCGAGCCACCGCTCGACGAGTTCGACTGCGGCATCGGCCAGGTCATCGGCATCGTTCGGCCCCATGGATTGGTGAACGTCGGCCGGAAACGGATCGACCATCGGCTGAGATTCCGGCGTTGGGCGTTCCGGCGTTGGGCCAGCGGGGTCGCACATGGTCTCCATCATCGATCATCCGGGGGCGGACCAGTCTTCTACGATTTCGCCTCTGATGACCAGCCAAACATCAGCTCGGTACCGCAGGGCGTCAATTGGCGAGCGTCTGGATCAGGCCGCCATCGACCCTCAGGAGCATCGTTTCGCCCAATTGCGGCTGCTCGCTATGCTCGAAGATCACTCGCCGATCGTCGGCCATCGACGTCACACGGAAACGCCCGTCGACGAACACTGCGTCAACAACGACGACGTCGAGGTCGCCCTCGGGGTCGACCGACAGCGAGGTGATCGGTGCCATGACGATCTCTCCCCGAAACTCCCAGATATTGGGATGACCGAGGAACTCGGCAACAAATCGACTTGCGGGCTCGTGCCACAACGCCTCGGGCTTGCCGCTCTGCACGACACGACCTTCGTGCATGATCGCGACCCGATCGGCAACGGCAAACGCCTCGGCCTGATCGTGGGTGACGTGGAGAACGCTGACGCCAACACTGCCGAGCAGTAGCCGGAGGTCGGCCGTCAGCTGCTCGCGGAGCACCCGGTCGAGCGATCCCAGCGGCTCGTCGAGCATGAGGAGTGTTGGCGCCGGGGCCAATGAGCGGGCAAGAGCCACCCGTTGCGCCTCGCCCCCGGAGAGTTGGGAGACCCGGCGCCGTTCGTAGCCGGCGAGACCGACCATGGCGAGCAACTGCTGGGTTTGCTGACGCTGTTGCGCACCATCGATTCCTGCCATCCGTAGACCGAAGGTGATGTTCCCCTCGACGGTCTCATGGGGGAACAGCGCATGATCCTGAAACATCAGCCCGAGTCCACGCTCGTGCGTCGGCACACCCGACAGGTCCCGCCCGCCGGCCACCACCCGACCGGCAGCCACCGGTTCGAGGCCGGCAACGGCGCGCAACAGGGTGCTCTTGCCGCTCCCGCTCGGACCGAGGATGGCGACAACTTCACCGGGCTCGACCCGAAGGTCGACACCGGTCAGGGCCGGCACATCGCCGTAATTCACACTCACCTGGTCGACGAGTAGCGACGGAATCGTGTCTTCGTGGTTCATAGGAAGCCTGTTCCACCCTGTCGTGTGCGCTCCAGGAACGCTGCGGTCGCCCCAACCACGGCACCGATGATGACACTGATTGCCATCGCTTGTCCTCTTAGCTCCTCACCGGGTTGTGAGAGCAGACGGAACACTGCAAGAGGTGCGGTGAACGAACCGGCACCCCGCGAGATGAATGACGTCGCACCGAACTCGCCGAGGGACACCGCAATGGCGAAACCGAGACCGGTCATCAGCCCGGTCCTTGCCAGGGGCCAATCGACCCGACGAAGCACGGCGTACGGACCGGCACCCAGCGTTGCCGCCACTTCACGGAGATGGGGATTGATGCCGCGAAGCGCGGGAACGACGGCCGCCAGCACGAACGGCAACGCAACGACGGCGTGAGCCAACGGGAGGAGGAGAGGCGACCGCCTCAGGTTGAAGACGCTGAAGGCGAGGAGATACCCGAAGCCGAGGGTTGCCGCCGAAACACCGAGCGGAATGAGCACCGCAGCCTCGAGTGCACGCCCGATTCGGCGGCCGCCCGAGATGACTCGGGCCGCGGGGATACCAACGAAGGCCGCGATCAACGCGGCAGCCACCGCGAGTCGGACCGACTGCCAGAGGGCACGGGCCGGCGACACCGGAAGCAGAGGGATCGGCTTGACAAGAGAACGGAAATGATCGAGTCCGTAGTGGTCGCCGACGGCAAGCGACTGCTGAACGAGCGCCAGCATCGGGCTCACGACAACAACGGCGACGACGAGGAGAACGGCACCAACGTAGAGCCGGCGTCCTGGCGTATCGACGCGAAGTCGAGGTGCGACCCGTCGACTGGTCGACGCGACACTGAGCCGACGCTGTAGACGGGCCGACCCGATCGACAGCCCGACAACGACCACCAGTTGCACGAAGGCGAGGACCGCCGCGACGTCGAACTCCTGGCGAAAGATCGCGTAGCGCCGTATCTCTGTTTCGATCGTCGCCGTCGCCGGTCCTCCGAGAATCAGGATGATCCCGTAGCTGGTGAAGCAGAAGAGGAACACGACGAGTGATGCGCCAACCAGGACCGGTGCGATTCTCGGCAGCGTGACTCGGGCGAAAACTTGGCGAGGGCTGGCCCCGAGCACGGCGGCC
>RCMY010004287.1_pt1 | contig 12376 bp, 12 predicted proteins | sample 2041341 | NCBI WGS metagenome assembly RCMY01 (sample SAMN09708234, study PRJNA481090) | Marine sediment metagenome, whole genome shotgun sequencing project. | reverse complement strand
TAACTGTTCCATCATCTCGGGCACGCCGATAATGCCCATCCATCCCAGACCGAGATAGGAAGCCAGCGACCAGCGCGAATCCAGGTTCTTGCCGAATATCTTGTACAGTATCGCGGGAATAGCGAGCGCCCAGACAGTCGTCAGCAGGAAGAGGCTGAACTCCGTACCCGCGAGGACAAAAATCGGGGTAAAAGTTCCCGCGATCGTCAGATAGATCGCCGCATGGTCTATTCGGCGCAGCATCAGCCGCCGGTCGTGAAAAGGCGACAAATGGTAGAACATGGAAATGACGTGAGAAAATGCCACGCAGACCACATAGGTACCGACCGCCGCGACCGCCGCCAGACCGTCGCCGGCAGCAGCCTGTAAGAGCAAGGCCAGGCCAGCCGCCAGGATGAACATCAATCCTAGGCCGTGGACAATAAAATCGGCGCGGCGTTCCAGTTTATCGGGAGTGGGGTACATCAGGTCACAATCTTTGAAAGGTGGGCTTTGGAGACGGGATGGCCGTGACAGCATATTTATCGCCAACAGTCACCCACTAACCAACAGCCGCAACCTGCCGCTCACCCACCTCAATAGACCATTTCAACCACTCCACTGCGCCTGGAAGCATCTTATGCTCGAACCGGCTGTGAGCGCGGAGAAGTGGACCCTGAGCCAAGTTCAGGATGACGAAAATACCATCTTGGCACCGCCCAGCCCCCACAAAAGCCAGGTCACATTTGCGTCATCCCGATTTTATCGAACCGTCACATAAAATGCCTCATCCGGCAACACCTTTGCTGCACTGCACCATTGAATTTGATTTCCACCATATCAGCAAGGTTGATTCTCCGATGAAATATATGTCTCCGACGTCCCGATCCGTGATAGCCACCCTGCTCTGCTGCTCGGCAACCTTCAATCCGCTTTATGCCCAGAGCGCCACCGACGATGTTGCAGACAGCGACGACAATATCATCATCGTGACAGCACAGAAATTCGAGCAGAAATCGACCGATGTACCAATCACCATTTCTGCCAATAGCGGCGAGCGGCTCAAGCAGCTGGGCGTGGCGGACCTCGACGAGCTTTCCAATTACGTGCCCGGCCTCAATGTTCAGGAGCAGAGCGCCAACAATCCCGGCATCGTGATTCGCGGCATCACCTCCGACAGTGGCTCGGCGCAGCAGGCGGCGCGCGTGACGCTCTATTACAACGGCGTCGATATTTCCCGTTCGCGTGGTTCCTATCAGGACATTTATGATGTGGACCGGATCGAAGTCATCAAGGGCCCACAGGCGACCCTTTTCGGCACCGCCTCTGCTGTCGGCGCGATCAGCATAATCTCTAACAAGCCTGAAGCGGGCTTTTCCGGCGAGCTGTCCGGTTCCTACGGCAATTTCAACCAATATTCAGTCGGCGGTCACCTCAATGCTGGCTCTGACACAATCGCTGGTCGTGTCGCCTTTGCCTATAAAAGGCGCGACGGCTACGTGACCAACCTGGCCCCAAACCAGGATGACCTCAATGGTCAAAACCAGCTCGGCGTGCGCGGTTCCCTGCGCTTCACGCCGAGCGACAATTTCAACGCCGACCTGATCGTGACCTATGATCGTCAGCGCAACCCGGGCACTGCCTTTATCTCCGGCACCCTGCCGACCAGCGCCGGACCGGCAGATCCATTTGGCGCCGCCGACCTGCGCGGTTCACCTTTTTCGGCAGCAGTGCTGGGCAATGCCAGACTGGGCCTGACCCGCGACGTCTATGACGCCAATCTGACAATGAACTGGGATATTGCCGACGACTGGACAATCACCATGGTCAACGGTTTTCGCAAATTCAACAGCAACGAGGTGTTCGACGCCGATGGCTCCGCCGCCTATTTCCTCGAATTTGCCGAGGACGCCAACGGCGAGCAGGGCAGTCACGAAACCCGCTTTGCCTACACAAGCGACACATTCCGTGGCAGCTTCGGCTGGAATCTGTTCCGCGAAGACAGCAATCAGCGAGTGCCTTTCTCGACCGATGAAGTGACCTATTTTCAATGTCTCGCCGGTATCGTCGTCCCCGGCGTGCCCTGTGTCGATGCCAATGGCGTGCCCGCCGGAGATGCGATCACTGCGCTGACCAACGGCGCGGTCGGAGCAGTGCCTTATCAGGCCGTGTTCGAAAATCTCGGCAAGAACGACAGCTATTCGGTATTCGCCGATGGCACCTGGATACCGACCCCCAGCCTCGAGATGACCGCTGGCGTCCGCGTGCTGATCGAAAAGCGCCGCTCCGGTTATCGCGCGACCGCTCCGGGTTCGTTCTTCACCGGCTCGCCGCCCTTCCCGCTTACCGACACCGCCGGCCAGACCTTCCGCACCGAAGACAGTTTCTCCGCGATCTTGCCGCGCTTCAACATCCTCTACCGCTTCTCCGATGATATCAACGGCTTTGCCACGGTCTCCAAAGGCCGGCGCTCGGCGACGGTAAACGCTGGCGCGACCGCTACCGCTACCGGGCCGGTCGGCAATTTCACCGACATCGCACCGGAAATCGTGTGGAACTATGAAGTCGGTCTGAAAGGCGCGGTCGGGCCGGTATCCGGTTCACTTGGCGTCTATTACCAAACCTATGAGAATTTCCAGGTTAGTGTGAACGACCCGACCAGGCCCGGTACCACAATCACCCGCAGCGCTGGCAGTGCAACCAATTTCGGGGTTGAGGCCGAGGTCAACGTGCGCGCGGCTGACTGGCTAAGCCTGTTCGCCAATATCGGCTATATCGACGGAGGCATCGACAATGATCCCGGCAACGGCAATCTCGCCGGCGCCCGTTTCCGACTCCAGCCGGAAGTCCAGGCGGCGGCAGGCCTCACGCTCGATTATCCTGTCAACGACGGAACCCGCCTGTTTGCCACGCCCAGCATCACCTATCGCAGCCGGGTCTTTTTTGAAGCGCCGAATTCGAACCTGATCAGCCAGCCTGCTGTGACGCTCGTAAATCTGCGCGCGGGCGTCTCTTTCGCCGACGAACAGTTTGAAATCGCTGGATTTGCGCGCAACCTTACCAACAAGGATTATCTGCTCGATGCGGGCAACACTGGTGGTGGCTTCGGTATTCCGACCTTCATCCCAGCCGAACCTCGCTTTTACGGGATCCAGGCCAGCGCGAAATTCTAGGCTGTTTGTTAAAAATCAGCGCCAGCCCGTCGCTTCAATAGCCCCAAGGGCAGAAGAGAAGGGCTGGCGCAGTTCCAGCGCTATTGCGCCAGCGACTTCTCGATATCCGCGACCGTCGAATTGGTCAGCGTCTTCGCCTGTTCCAGCACGATCTTGTCACTGACTTCCTGATGCAGCAGCGGGCGGATCTCGCCCAGCGTGTCGGGATCGGCGACCAGGATCAGCCGGTCGAACGCGCCCCTGTGGGAATAACCGTAGAGCCGTTCGGCGATCTGCTTGGAGAAGGTCGCCTCCATGCTTTCGCGCGCCGATTGCTCGGGTGGCGATTTGCCGGACGGGCCTTCGCCGGCCATGTTGGTCGGCGTCCAGTCTTCTTCGTGAGCAAGCGATCCGCCCCTGACGTGGAAGGTCTTGGCCTCCCTGCCGGTAGCGACGACGACAAATGTATCTTCCGGAAAATTGAGTGTGCCCATGTTGATGTCCTTTTTTAGCGGTTCGGCTGTTCAACGCACCAGCGCGGAAATGGTTGCCTTTCCCTTCATGCCGCAAGGGGGAAACGGGCCGGAAAAACATCAGGTCGCAAGCCCTTTAATTACCGCGCGTTCACGATATCGCGACGGCATATTGTTAACCCTATTTTTACAAGCGCACCCTAAGTCATGGCTCAAAATGTAACATCATCTATTACAGGATTACGCAAAACCATGGTTTCAGCGCCGCTACCCAAGGAAGACCAGCGGGCATCCTGGAAAACTGCGTGGCGATCCCCCGAAATCCCGGAAGAAATCCGGTCCTCGGTCGAGGACATGCAGCTGCAACGGGCCCTGACCCATGTGCCGATGATCTATATGGTCGGCATTTTCAATCTGGTAGCGGCGATGATCCTGTCAGCCCATGAAGGGGTTGAACCGCAATATTTCGCCTGGATGGGGGTGCTGGCTGTTGGCTGCATTGTCCGGATGATATTGTGGATGCGCGCTCCCAAGCATCAGTCTAACGGAGCCAACGCGCAAAAAACGTTGCGCAACCTCTCCGTCATCTCGGTTGGCGTCATCACCTTTCTGAGCATCTGGTCGGTTTACGCAATTTCGACCGACTTGTTTGTCAACCAGATGTTCATTCCGACATCGCTGGTGTTCGGGTCTACCTGTATTGCGCATTGCCTCGCCTGCATCAAAAGAGCGGCGATCACAGTGCTGATCATCGGAGTCATACCAACAGCCGTGGCGATGATCCTGGTTGGCGGTTTTGACGAGATGATCATGGGCTGGAGCATGATCACGATCGCGCTGCTGATGGTCCGGTTCATCGTCGACAGCTATAACCAGATCATCTCGTCGCTGATCATGCGCAACATGATCTGGAAACAGGCCCATCGCGATACGCTAACCGGCCTTGCCAATCGCCGCGCGATGATGAACCACCTTCGCCTCGCCGAGCAGGCCTTCGCCAATGACGGCACCGGCTTTGCCGTCGCCCTGATCGACCTAGACCACTTCAAACAGGTGAACGACAATCTCGGTCATGATGTTGGCGATCTCCTGCTGGTCGAGGTTGCCGAGAGATTGAACCGGAGCAGCACAGCGAACGAGATCGTCGGGCGTCTTGGCGGAGATGAATTTCTGATCCTGATCCCGGATATAACCGGCCACCAACAAGCTGCGGCAAGAGCAACTGCCTATCTATCCGGCTTTGTCGCACCAGCGAATATCAACGGCCATGTTGTGACTGCATCAGCCAGCGTCGGCATTGCGGTCCAGGCGCTTGACGGAGAGGGCACAGAGCAATTGCTCAAGGCCGCCGACGGCGCGCTCTATAAAATGAAGCGTGCAAGCAGAAGCGACAGCCGGTCCGCCAACCGGCCATTGCGCAATATCGGTTGATTCCGCAAAATATTGCAACCCGCGTCACGATTTCGCGTTTCTCTGTGATAAAGCCGACAATTACGGGCGACGCCTGCCAGCCGGATGCAATGGCTGGAGCGGCGATCTGACCGTCAAATGATCGGCTCAACGAACAGCGGGGATCGATATCCATGAAAGCCATCCTACTTCTCATCATAGCGGTCGCCTTTGCTCTCGCTCCATTTCTATCGCCGGAATTCGGCGGGATCGATCCGGATCGTTATCCGATACCGCAAAGCAACCCGCCGGTTCAGCCTGTCGGCTGGGCCTTCAGCATCTGGGGACCCATCTACCTGTGGCTGGTCGCTCATGCGGTTTTCGGCGCCTTCAACTATCGGCAGGATCCCGAGTGGGAAAAAGGCCGCATCGCGCTGGCGCTATCCCTGGCGGTTGGCACGATCTGGCTTCCGGTCGCGCTGGTGTCGCCGATCTGGGCGACGATCCTGATATGGATCATGCTCATCTCCGCTTTGATCGCATTATACCGGTCGGCAAATGCTGCACCTTCGTGGATCGCCAGGTGGCCGGTTGCGCTATATGCCGGCTGGCTCTCTGCCGCGTCCTTCGTATCAATCGGATTGCTGATCGCGGGATATGGTTTTGCAGGTGAATTTGCAGCCGCTGTCATCGCGCTTGCGCTGGCAACCGCCTTCGCCGGCTATAACGCCTATCGCCTGCAATCATGGCCTTATGCGATTGCCGTGTCCTGGGGGTTCATGGGCATCGCTGTGGCCAATATGGGCTCTGCAATCATGCTGACAATTGCTGCAGTGGTAGCGGCGGTCATCATTGTCGGCCTGACGGCGCTGCCGACGAAATCACCTGGCTAGCGCGGCAGCAGGTGGAGTGCCGCTCACTATGGTCGCATTTTCCGCCTAGGCAGCCAAAGCAGCAATAGGCCGATCACCGCCGGGCCAGCCTGCACCAGCGCAATATCAGTCGAGACCCGCCAAGCCCCGAAAAGACCCGCGGTGGCAACGAACAGCAGAAATCCGGTCGCGACCTTGCGCTGCCATTCGGCGTCGCGGATCAACAATGACCAGATCAGGCCAGCCGCAAGACAGAGATTATAAATGCCCTGATTGGCGGCCATCGCGCTGGTCGGCTCGAACAGGCTGGCGGGAAGGTCGGGAAAGGTCGACGGCCCCTGCCCTTGCCAGGCGAATATCCCGAACCAGGCGATATAGAGATGCAGGATCGCGACAGAGGCTATCATGATCTTCGCTAATTTCGGCATGATGCGATTCCCCCGAGGACTTGCTCCCCTTATACTGCGAAAATCGGCAAGCTCAATATCACTGGACGGTCGTAGGCGACCGGGACGGAGCCTGAAACCGCTTTCCTACACAACGACATTTTGTTAAATTTTGTGCAGGGTGCTTTTACGTTCCAGCAAGCCGGAAGCGGTCTTGCCGGAAGGCGGAACAAAAACCCGTCCTTGGCCCTAACTTTGACTAACTTTGAATCAGCCGCGCTCGCCAAGCACCTGATTTTCCACCCCGATCCGGTGGCGCAACAGGATCGCGTTGAGGATCGAGAAGAGCAGAGCCACCCACGGCAGGCCGAGCATCAGCGGGACAATCGCGATCTCGAGCACCACCACCAGATAATTGGGGTGGCTGATATATTTATACGGCCCGCGCTTGACCCGGTCGAAATGCGGCGCCGAGATGATCCTCGTCGTCCACCACCGGCCGATGCTGGCGAGCGTCCAGACCCTGAGGACCTGCGTGCCCACGAAGAGCGCCAGCATCGCCGGATGGACGATGTGCTGCGGATCAACCAGCAAGGCGATGACCGCGATCCATGCGCTGTGGAGGAAGATGAAATAATGATAATGGTCCGCGCCATGCTCCACCCCGCCCTCGCCAAGCAGCCGCTTGGTATTGCGATTGGCGTGGACCAGTTCGCCCAGCCGCTGGACGACGATATAGACCAGAAGCCAGGTCACCAGCGTCGGGCTGGTGGTAAACAGGGCGCCGAGCTGTCCGCTCATGCTGCGCCCTGCGGGTCGAGGATACCGACCGCCGCAGTGAAGCCGGGACCGAGCGCGGTGAGCAGGATCGGCTTGTCGGGCTTCTCCGCCAGCAGGCGTTCGAGCACGAACAAAACCGTTGGCGAGGACATATTGCCATGATGGCGCAGCACTTCGCGGGTTGCAGGAATGCCGGCAAGCTCGGGCGCAAAATATGCCTCCAACGCTTCCACCACCCGGCCGCCGCCGGGATGGCATGCGGGTTCGGACAGGTCCGATTTGGCGAGACCCTGAGCTTCGAGAAACGCGTCACAAAAGGGCGTGAAATCCTTGGTCACGAAATTCGGGATATCGCGGGCCAACACCAGATTAAAGCCGGTGGTACCGATATCCCAGCCCATCATGTCGCGGGTGTCGGGCCAAGTCTTCTGGTCAAAGGCACGGAAGCTGGGCGCGCCAGCCGGCCCGGCCTTGCCGCTGATCACCGCAGCAGCGCAGCCGTCGGCAAACAGCGCGGTGGCTATCATATTCTTCTTGTCGAACTGGCTATAGTCGTAAGACAGGCTGCACAGCTCAAGCGAGATCATCAGGACATTCTGCCCACCATTCGCCGCCGCCAGATCATTGGCCAGCCGCAGCCCGAGGACGCTCCCGGCACAGCCATAGCCGAACACCGGAATGGTCTGGGTCGAAGGATCGAAACCCATCGCCTCGATCATCCGGCTGGGAATCGAAGGGGTCATGGTCCCGGTGGTGGAGATCAGCACAATCGCGTCGATAGCGGACGCGGCGAGCTCTGCCTTGTCCAGCGCATCGCCAGCGGCCTTGTGCGCCAGCCGGGTTCCGACCTGATCATATATCGCCGCCCTGTCGGTCCAGCTGCGCGGCTCAAGATAATAATCCGCCTCGCAGGCAAGATAGCGCTCGTCGATCCCGCTATTGCCGAGGATCTGCTCAAGCCGGGCGGGCAATGCCGCCCCCCTCGCCTTGGCCAGCACCGCCAGCACTTCCGCCTGCGTGATCCGGTGGTCGGGAACGGCGGTGGCGATAGATTTCAATATGGGCATAAGGAATATTCGATCATCATGCCGATCCTGTTACAGCAGATGCCGCAGCGAAACAGTGAAAACTGTTCCCTTGCACCAAATACAGTATCTCCGGCCCGCAAAAGAGTGGCGCATATTGCAAACAAGCCGGCGGAGCAGAGCAACTTGACGCATTTGCCGCACAACCCGCATTTTTTGCTGCAGCATTTTTTGCAAAAAGTCTCAACATATTGCGGAAACAGTCCGTCTCGACTGTAACTATCTCTATGAAATAACGTCATTTATAGCGCTATTTCCAATTGATTGTGCAGTGCAGCATTTTTCTTGACATCGGCACGCCGTTGCACTATTTGTGCACTGCAACAAAGAAGTGAGATTACAGATGGCCGATATCAAAAACGAAACATCCACTGCTCCGGCAGCTACAGAAAACAGCTCGCGCTCTGCTGATGCGGTTCAATCTGCACCAGCTTCAGCGTCCAACATTTCAGACAAGCCGGCATCTGATGCTCCGGTTGTCGCGAAGACCGAAACCCAGCCGGTGGCTTCTGCTGCTAAACCGGCAACAGCGGCACAGCCTGCTGTAAAGAAAACCGCAGCATCCAAGCCGGCAGCAAAGAAGCCCGCAGCGAAGCGTAAAGTCGCAGCGAAGCCAGTTGCCAAAACCACATTGAAGAAAACGACTAAAGGAACCAAAAAAATGGCTACTACCAAAACCACCGCAACCAAGCGCGTTGTGAAGAACACCAAAGCTGCCAACACCAAAGCAGCTAACACCGCCAAGAAAACTGCTGACAAGCTCGGCTCGCGCTTTGAAAAGCTGACCGCCGACGCACAAGTTCGCGCAAAGGCTGCTGCTGACCGTGCTGTTGCACTTTCGAAAAATGCTGTTGAATTCAACCGCGAAAATGTTGAAACCCTGCTCGAAAGCGGCAAGATTGCTGCAAAGGGCGCTCAGGAAATCGGCAAGACCAACGTTAAATATACCCGCGAGAATTTTGTTGAAGCCAGCCGCGCTCTGCAGGGCCTGTTCAGCGTAGCGACGCCTAAAGACATGTTTGCAAAGCAAGCTGATTATGTGCGCAGCGGACTGGACCGGGTAATGGACCAGACTTCGAATAACGCCGATGCCGTCGTTAAGCTCGCTGGCAAAGCCTATCAGCCGATTGCTGACCGCGTCAGCGAAATCCGCAAGGAATTGAAAAAAGCCGCTTAAGCCGCTTTTTGAGAGATTAAAAAGGGACCGTTCCGTTGGAGCGGTCCCTTTTTCTTTGCGCTTTTTTAACACCGGCAAACGCAAAAGCTGTCGAAACTATCAATCCGCCACTTGCCCTCGGGCCTAAAAATACCATATCCTGAGGCTAATGATGAACCAGCAGATTCTTTTCGATATACAAATGCCTTACCGGTACAGTCGCGCCAGCGACCGGCCGATCATGGGCGACGATGATAATGACAAGGGATCCGGTGATGATGACGACACCAACCTTGGCATCGCAACCAAGACCCGGGCGAAGACCAAAAAACCCAGCCCTTACAAAGTCCTGATCCTCAACGACGATTATACACCGATGGAATTTGTGGTTCTGGTGTTGAAGCGCTTTTTCAATATGGATATCGATGAAGCAACACGCGTCATGCTTCACGTGCACCAGAAAGGCGTCGGGGTCTGCGGCACGTTCAGTTACGAGGTTGCAGAAACCAAAGTCACGCAGGTGATGGATTTTGCTCGCAAGAACGAGCATCCACTGCAATGTACGCTTGAGAAAGCCTGATATAACCGAGGAAATTTCCATGTCCGACATACCTGTCATCACCGTCGATATCGTCTCTGATGTCGTCTGCCCCTGGTGTATCATCGGATATAAGAAGCTCGAAAAAGCGATGCTGCAGTTCGAAGGCAAAGCCGCTTTTGAACTGACCTGGCATGCGTTTGAGCTGAACCCCTCGATGCCGCCGGAAGGCCAGGATATCGCCGAGCATATGGCACAGAAATATGGTGCCACTGCCGAACAAAGCAAAGCCAATCGCGAGCGCATGCGTCAGGCAGGCCAGGATCTCGACTTTGAATTTAACTCTCATGACAAAATGCGGATGGTGAATACTTTTGATGCGCACCGCTTGCTGCACTGGGCCGGAGAGACGGGCAAGCAAACCGCTCTAAAATTGGCATTGTTCAAAGCGCATTTCACCGACGGCGAAAATGTCAGCGATCACGAAGTTCTGGTGGCTGTCGCATCTTCGGTTGGCCTGGATGAAAAACGTGCCCGTGATCTGCTCAGCACCGATCTATATGCTGCCGAGGTCCGGGCGACGGAATCCGAATGGCAGGAACGATTCATCACCGGTGTCCCCGCTTTTATCTTCAACAAGAAATTCATGGTACCGGGCGCTCAGGAGGCCGATGTTTTCGCTAATATTATCGAGAACAAGCTGCTCAAGAAATCGGCCTGAGCCTCACTTTTTTCTGGGTGGCGTCGGAAAGAAACCGGAAGTCCGTTCGATATAGTCAACATAGTCCGGACGGTTCTGTTTCAGGCTTTTCTCGAGCAACGGCGCGCCACTCCATTTCATCAAGGTGAAGCTGAGGAACAGCGGACCTACGACGGCGATCCATACCGGCCATCCGGTTTGTGAAGCCACCAGCCAAATGCCCCACCATGCACAGAAGTCGCCGAAATAATTGGGGTGCCGCGTATATTTCCACAAGCCGCTATCCAATACTTTGCCTTTGCTGGCCGGGTTTGACCGGAATGATTTCAATTGCATATCGCCGATCGTTTCAAAGGCGATGCCGACGACCGCAATCACAATCCCGATAATGGCAACCGGTCCAGCGCTATCAGCACCAGCTAGCAATATGCCAAGCTGTGCCGGCAGGCAGACGATGAAAAGCAGCGGTATTTGGGTCACCCATGCTTTCAATAGCGCCGCTTTGGCGAAACTCATCCCTTGCTTGTCCATCGCCCGGCCCATTATCTTTTTGTAACGAGGGTCGACCCCTTCCTTGCGCCAGCGCAGGAACAGGTGGGTTCCCAGCCTGATCCCCCAGAGCGCCGTCAGCGCCCAGATTATATAAGCTAACGACCCCGGATTTTCGGACTGTATGAAGGAAGCGCTAGCCATGATCGCCATGCCATAGGCCCAAAAGGCGTCGATGAACGACACGTCGCGGATACGGACGGATATCAGCCACAAGCAGAGCATGATGGCGACCAGCAAAACGAAGTTGAGGCCCAAGGCTGTCAGAATAGTCACTTTGGCTCTCCTGCCTTTGGCTTACCGCTCGCGCTTCCGGGATCTGTCGAGACAATATCCCGCATCGCTTTTTCCGGATATTTAGGGGTCACGCTATGATAAAAATCGCTGAGTATCTTCATGTCGGCTTGATAATCCCCCGAAGGCATGAACGATGGTCCCAAACCACCTGTCTTTTTCTGATAGTCCATCAGACCGATGATCAACGGAACTTTCGCCTGCAACGCGATATAATAGAAACCGGTCCGCCATTGCTTGCCGGCACCGCGCGTACCTTCGGGCGGAATCGTCAACAGGAAATCATCCCGTCGCTCGAATTCCCGAACCATCGCATCCACCATATTGTGGGATTTGAACCGGTCCACCGGAACGCCGCCCAGGCGCCGCATCATATCGCCCCAAGGCCATTTGAACAAAGTGTCTTTGCCAATCCAATAAGACGAAATCTTGAGCTTGTTGAGCAGCCCGAAATAATAGAGAAAATCCCAGTTACTAGTGTGAGGGGCCGCGATGATAACCGCTTTTCTGGGGGGTGGATTTTCCTGAACCGCAGTCCAGCCGTTAATCGTAAACATGAATACGGAAAACCTGCGGACAATTTCCGACAGCCAGCTCGGTTCAATCTCGTCGTGCACGCATCCTCCATCTCGCGGGATCGGATGCCGCGATTATCAAAAGACCATAAGTCTATTTTCTCACTGCGCAACGAAAGATGTTCATTGGTGCAGTCTTCAAAAATGAGCTGCGTGGATTCTCTGCATAGGAAACTCCGAATTCCGACGGAGAAACAATGGGCCTTTTATTGACCTGCCATCTGCAAAGACGGGTATTTGGCGATAATATGATTATAGACGGCCGGATGGAGCGATTGCAAAAATTCACAACCGAAATAGTCACCTGTCTGCCAACAGATCTTGCTCTCTAGCGCCGCGAATGACGGCAGCTTCAGAAAAACCGGCTTCTCTCCTGTCAACCGCGTCAAGCAATGCATCCGGAAGCCCGTAATCGACAGGTCCAAAATCGTTATATCTACACTGCCAA
>RCMY010009568.1_pt1 | contig 12379 bp, 14 predicted proteins | sample 2041341 | NCBI WGS metagenome assembly RCMY01 (sample SAMN09708234, study PRJNA481090) | Marine sediment metagenome, whole genome shotgun sequencing project. | reverse complement strand
TTCAAATCTTTCCAAAAAGTGGTAAAAGATTTCGTAACCACATCGGCATCTTTGATTCGTATCGGTACTTTTAAAGCCAAGGGTGCAAAAGCCATTGCCATTCTATGGTCATCGTAGGTAGCAATCTCCACGTTTTTATTTATGTTCTTTGAAGCTTTCAAATGCAAGCTTTCACCAGTGATTTTTACTGTTGCACCTAGCTTTTCGAGCTCATTTTTTAAAGCTACCAATCGGTCAGTTTCTTTTATTTTAAGCGTATGTAAACCGGTTAAATCACAGGCAATTCCCAATCCAAAACAAGTAACGACAATAGTTTGCGCCAAATCTGGAGAATTCGCCAAATTCAAAATTAGAGGATCTTTATTTGTCGTTTTATCTTTTGCTAAAATAATACTGTGTTTATCAAAACTTGTTGTAACACCGAAATGCTTATAAATTTCGATCAACGAATTATCGCCCTGTAAACTATTTTTACGGTAGGACGATAGTTTTACAATTGCCTTTTCGTTTAAAGCCACCATACTGTAAAAATAAGATGCTGAACTCCAATCCGATTCTACAATAATTGTCTTTGGCTGCATCGTTTTCTTCGGAGTAATATGAATTTTATTTTCATCCCAATTTGATTTGATTCCCAGTTGCTGTAAAAGCTCTAAAGTCATTTTTATATAGGGAATCGAGGTGATTTTTCCGAGTAATTCGATTTCCAAACCGTTTTCTAAGGTTGGAGCAATAAGCAAAAGTGCAGAAATATATTGGCTGCTCACATTACCCTGAATTTGTACTTTATTTTGGGTGATTTTTTTTCCTTTTATCCGTAAAGGAGGAAATCCATCTTTATCTTCATACGAAATATCCGCACCAAGAGATAGTAAAGCATCTACCAATATTTTAACCGGACGATTTTGCATTCTTTGCGAACCTGTCAACACGACTTCTCTTCCTTCTTGTGCAGAAAAATATGCAGTTAAAAAACGCATGGCGGTTCCGGCATGACCGATATCGATTGTAGATTCTTTAGACGCCAATGCTTCTTGCAAATGTTTGGTATCATCCGAATCGGAAACATTAAGCAAATCTACATTTGGAAAAAACTGTTGTAAAATTAAAAGTCGGTTCGATTCACTTTTTGATCCGGAAATTTGCACTTCCACATTTTGAATTGTTTTATCGGTATAATCTAAAAATAAATCCATTCTTGTTAATCTCCGTAAAAATTATTTTATGTTTCTCGCTGTTACCCAAATTCCGTAAACCAAACTAATAATACCTTTGGTAGCAAAGAATTTTTGCCATTTTCCGTCGGTAAAATTTTGTTCTGCAATGGCTTGCATATCAAAACTAATAATCGATTGAAAACTTTCAAATAGAAGTGAAATAATGGTAACAGCAATAAGAAATACTGCGGATATTTTTAATACACTGGGCCAAAAAAATGGCGTTTTAATTTTTTCTGAAAAGGTCATTATTGTAGTTTTTTGTTATTGTGATGTCTATCGTGATCTCGTTTTGTTTTGACATCTAATTTCTTGTCAAATGATTTCTGAAGGTCAATTCCGGTTTGGTTTGCTAGACATAATACAACAAATAAAACATCTGCCAATTCTTCGCCTAAATCTTTATTTTTATCGCTCTCTTTTTCACTTTGCTCCCCGTATCTTCTGGCAATAATTCGGGCGACTTCACCAACTTCTTCTGTTAATTGCGCCATATTTGTAAGCTCGTTGAAATAACGAACTCCGTGGTTTTTAATCCATTTATCTACTTCGAGTTGGGCATTTTTGATATCCATCACTATTCTTAATTTGTTTCCAAATTTAAATAATAATGATTGATTATAGCCGGAAGGGCAAATAAATTTAGCTTTAATTTACATTAGGTATTTCTCAAATGAAATTTTTTGCAAGGTGGACTTCAATAAAAATTAATCTACCAACCCTATCATTTCTCGAGCTTGCTGTGGAGTGGCAATTGGACGATAAATTTCTTTTGCTATACGAACAAGTCTTTTCACCAATTCTTCATTAGTTGCCAACTGTTTCTTTTCATAATCATAAAAGATGTTATCTTCGAGTCCAACTCTTACATTTCCGCCCATAACTATAGCAGCCACATTTATTGGCAATTGAAACTGACCAATACCTGCAGCAGCCCAAGTGGAATTTTCGGGTAGTTTTGAAACTAAATAATCAAGATCTTTTACACTTGCCGGAATACTGTTTAAACTTCCTAATAAAAGATTGAAGTATTTCTTACCACTAAAAATTTCTTTTGTTTCTAAAACCTTGGCCAAGTTGAGCATACCGGAATCAAAAACCTCTAATTCAGGGATTATATCTTTTTCTTTCATTATGGTTGCCAGTTTGGTTACCATATCAATAGAATTAACACTTGGTCCGGTAGGAAAATTCAACGATCCAAGGGTAAGGCTCGCCATATCTGGTTTTCCTTTTCCGGTGATGTAAAGTGCTTCTGATCTTCTTTCCAATTCAGGCCAATCTCTACCTGATGTTGAGATACAACAGATTAAATCTGGTCTTTCTTTTTTTATTAAAGTAATTATTTTTTCATAAACCTCTCCTTTCCAAGTTGGAGTTCCATCTGCATTTCGAGCATGTAAGTGAACTATTCGAGCTCCTTGGTCATATACCTGTATTGCCTGTTCAGAAATTTCTTCTGGAGAAATCGGAACAAATTTGGTCATCTTTTTGGTGGGAATCATTCCCGTTAGACAAGCATTAATTAATAGTGGAGGAAACGGATTTAATGGGTGTGGCTGATTTTTTTTATTGTAATTTTCTTTAAATTTTTTTGATTTGGCGTTTATATACTTTTCCAAATTCATTTCAAGAGTCGTCCATGAATCAATTGCATCATCTCCAAATGAAGCTACCTTTTTTAATTTACCAATTTCATAATAACCGTAGTTTTTTTTATACCAGCTTATAGTTGCTGAACGATCGGCATTTGTTATAACCGTCTTAGCACCTAACTCGTGCATAGCTTTTAATCGAGCATCTTGCAAAATTTTACCAATACCTTTGCCATTTTGATCTGGTAAAACACCCAGAAGAGTTGTTTTACCAACAGTATCGGAAATCATTTTAAAACCCGAAGCGCCAATAATTTTATTTTCAATTGTTGCTACAAAAAAACAATTCAAATCCAATTCTTCCATTTCCTCAGAAGGAACGTGGTGCATATTCCAAGGTTTCATTACAGATAAAATACTATTTCTATCTTTTGGATTGGCTCTTCTTATTTTCATGGGGTTTCTATTTTCAATAAATATAATGAGTTAACGCTTAGAAAGTGCTAAATATTTCTTTTTATGAAAGTTACCTTATTTGAGACCCTATTATTCTATCCTTATCTTTACCTTTTATCTTTAAAATTAAGCAGCTTTATAAATACATCTCTCTCAATTTCAACTGCGCCTAAACTTGCCAAAAACGGGTTGTAAACTTGGCAATCGATAAGCTTATAGTTCTCCACTTCAAGTTTTTGCACCAAATGGTAAAAGGCAATTTTTGAAGCGTTGCTAATTTTACTGAACATACTTTCACCGCAAAAAACGGTGCCTAAATCAATCCCATATAAACCACCAATAAGTTCGTTATTTTGCCAGACTTCTACTGATTTTGCAATTCCTAAATTGTGCAGCTGAATATAGGCTTGTTCCATTTCATCGGTGATCCAAGTGCCCAGAGCATCTTTTCTTTTGATGTTCTTGCAATTGGCAATTACTTGCTTAAAATTTTGATTATAGGTTACTTTAAAATTCCCATTATCTAAAATTTTACGCATGCTTTTTGAAACTTTCAACTGACTCGGATATAAAATCATTCTCGGATCAGGACTATACCAAATAATAGGTTCTCCTGGGTTAAACCAAGGAAAAATACCACTTTTATAAGCTAATAATAATCTTTCGGGAGACAAATCACCACCAACAGCGAGTAAGCCGTTTTCATCTGCTAAAGTAACCGGTGGAAAAATTAATTTGTCGGAAAGGAAAATCATGTATTAATTTTTGTGTTTTTGAGTAACGTTTATTGACTTATTCTCTTCTCCAAGCGTGAGTTTAACAACTACTTTAGAATATTCCGCTTGACGAAAATAAAAATCTTAACCTATTTCACAAAAAAACCTTTCCGAAAGAAAGGTTTTTGGTATTTTATTATTTCAGTCGAAACTAAAAAAAGTATCTACTTTATTGCAAATTAAAAAGGCAAATCGTCTGGTTCATCATCTGACACCTTATCTGCAGGTTGAAAAGATTCCATTGCTGCTGGCGGAACATTAGAAGCACCTGCCATTGCATTTTCTATTCTCCATCCTGTAATAGAGTTAAAATATTTCGTTTCTCCTTGTGGGCTTACCCATTCTCTTCCGCGTAAATTGATACTTACTTTTACATCATCTCCTTCTTTAAAATTATTCAAAAGATCACATTTGTCTTGAACAAATTCAATCATGAGCATTTGTGGATATTGCTCTTCTGTGGTAATAACTAATTCACGTTTTCTGAATCCGTTATTTCCAAAAGTTTTAGTTTCATCAATTTTTTTAATCTTTCCGCTTACTTCCATTTTATTGTAATTTCATTTATTAATACATCAACTTAAAAGCACTTTCCATGCACTTTCTACATCATTCTTTTGTAAGAATTCTTGCGCAAATTTATGCTTTTCATTTGTTTTTATCCCAAAAAATTGGGAATTGAATTTTAGAAACTTATCAACATCCAATTGGTTAGGTAATGCATTCACGTTTGCCAGCATGCCTAAATTGTTACCGGTAAGAATTGCGCTGTTGCGGATTTCATCTGATAAGGCATTAACACCAATACCTCTAGATTGTAATGGTTTCGGAATTTCAAAAAAGGTGTCTTTTGCTCTGCTGTAGAAACTACCTCCTGCGCGAGCAACCAAGTCTAACTTTAGTTGATCGATATTACCATCCTCTTCTAAATAATTTTTATCAATATGCATGCGAACCACTTCACAAATAACTAAATTTCCGGCTCCTCCTTCTTTTCCTAATTCAATGATTTTCTGTACTTTACATTCCATTTGAATGGGAGATTCCGCCACACGAAACGGCTTTATTAACTCTGATTTCAGCATCGTAAAACCAGATTTTTCAAACTCGTTAACTCCTTTTTCATATTCAGTACTGGCCAACGAAGTTTGTTGCACCATGGCATAAGTCACAACATTAATAACAACCTCTTTGACTTCTTTTACATTTTCTAAAGTATGTTTCACCGTATTATCACGAACACGTCTTGCCGGAGAAAAAATGAGTATAGGCGGATTCGCGCTAAAGACATTAAAAAAACTAAAGGGCGATAAATTCGGATTTCCATTTTTGTCGATAGTGCTTGCTAAAGCAATCGGACGAGGTGCGACAGCAGACAATAAATAATTGTGTAGCTTGGCAATTTCAATTTTTTTGGGATTAATTGTTAACAATTGCATTGACTTTTTAACAAAAGTAGCTATTATTTATTTTATATGTAATAAGGTTATTATTTTTAAGTTATGAGTCAAGAATAATTTTATATTTGCTCTTAATGATTTATCTCCCTTCCAACAAAGACCTTTTTCGCTGGGTGCTTATACTAGCATCATTTTTAATTGTTGCTCTAATTTTATGGAACACCAATCAATTTTTTCGAAAATTTAAAAATGAAGAAAGATTGAAAATGGAAGTTTTGGCAACCGCCTATGAAAATTTTAACAATCCGAATTTAGATATTGATGTCTCTTTAGAGGAAAAAATTATCAAAAGCAACAGCAGTATTCCCATGATCATCACTTTTGAAAATGGCGATATTGACAAATGGGCAAATTTAGGAATTCCGAAAACTAAAAAATTTACATCACTTCCAGAAGATGAACGTCTGTATTTAGACAGGCAATTAAAAATAATGATGGAAGAAAATGATCCGTTGGTTGTTCATTTTAAGTTAGATAAAGTTGATATTATCCAGAAAATATATTACCGAGATTCGGATATTTTAAACAAACTTCAGTTTTATCCGCTCGGGTTGTTATTGATTTTAATTTTATTCGGAACCATTATTTATTTAGTATTTAAATCCAATAAAATTGCCGATCAAAATAAACTTTGGGCAGGGATGGCGAAAGAAACCGCACACCAAATTGGAACACCGCTTTCTTCTTTATTAGGATGGGTAGAATTACTTCGTTTAGAAAATACTAGTGAAGATATTGTTACCGAAATCGAGAAAGATGTTTCGCGATTAAACATGATAGCCGATCGTTTTTCAAAAATAGGATCGATACCAAAATTAACCAAACACAATATTGTAAAAGAAACCGAGATAGCTTACGAATATATTCAATCACGAAGTTTCAAGCAAATTAATTTTCATTTCAATACCGAAAACGACAAACCAATTTTCGTGAATTTAAACCTGCAATTGTACAGCTGGGTAATTGAAAATTTGGTAAAAAATGCAATCGACGCTATGCAAGGTAAAGGAGAATTAACAATTAGCGTAACACAAGAAAACTCGAATGCCATAATTATGGTTACCGATGACGGAAAAGGTATCTCTAAAAGGCTTCATAAAAAAATCTTTGAACCTGGCTATACTACCAAAAAACGCGGCTGGGGATTAGGTTTATCGTTAACCAAAAGAATTATTGATGATTACCATAGAGGCAAAATCTATGTAAAAAGATCTGAAATTGGTAAAGGCACTACTTTTGCGATTGTATTAAAAACAGCAGAATAAGACTTACATATTTTTTGAAATCTCACGGGCAATTTCTTCAAACTCAAGTTTGCCTAATTTAACCTTTTTTGAGAAAGTAGCATCTACCATACTGTGTAACGGAATCAAATGTACATGTACGTGAGGCACTTCTAAACCAATCACAGTCATGCCAATTCTTTCACAAGGCACCGCTTTTTCAATGGCTTTAGCAACTTTATACGTGTATTGCATTAATTGGAGATAAGCATCTTCTTTTAAGTCAAATATTTTATTTTCTTCCTTTTTAGGAACGACCAGAGTATGCCCTTTAGCATTTGGATTCACATCTAAAAAAGCAATAAAATCTTCATTTTCTGCGACCTTATAACTCGGAATTTCTCCGTTAATGATTTTGGTAAAAATAGAACTCATAGTCGATAAATTTTTAAATAGATGAAAAATGTGTAAAAAATACTATTCTTATCTTGAGATTTGAAGTACTTCAAACTTCATCATTCCATTCGGAGCTTGAACCTCGGCAATTTCACCAACTTTTTTACCCAACAAGCCCTGGCCAATAGGAGATTTTACAGATAATTTACCTTGTGATAAATCAGAAACGGCATCAGCCACTAAGGTGTACTGAAACTCCATATTATTGTCAAGATTTTTAATTTTCACTTTCGACAAAGCCAAGACTTTCGATGTATCCAATTGAGATTCATCGATTAATCGCGCTTTAGAAAGCGTATTTTTTAATTGTGCGATTTTATATTCCAAATGCGATTGCTCTTCTTTTGCTGCATGGTATTCAGCATTTTCACTTAAATCCCCTTTATCTCTTGCATCCGCAATTTCTTTGGTTACTCGTGGTCTTTCCACATGTTTTTGTAATTCACCGCGTAATTTTTTTAATCCCTCTGCCGTATAGTAAGATACTTCACTCATAATTTTACATTTTATTCCATTACATAAATACAAAAAAATCCCAAATCCATAAGTTCTGGAATGAGATTCAATTACAAAGGTACAAATTATTTTAAAATCAAATAATTTGTACCTTGCAAAAAAATATTTAATGAAAAAACATTTCTTTTTTATTCTGTTTGTAGTCATTTTTTTTGGATGTAATTCCGATGACATCGATAATAATATCAACCTACCAAATGTGAGTGTTAATGAGACTATTTTTTTGAATAATCCTGAATTTATCAATTTGCAAGTTCCTGGTGGTTGGGCATATGCACAAGGTGGAATCAGCGGAATCATTATTTACCATGCAAGTACTAATTTATATATCGCTTTTGAGCGGAGTGCTCCACATCTAAGTCCACAAAATTGCTCCATTATGACAGTTCGAAGCAGTCTCAAAATGATCTGCGCTTGCGATGATAGTGAATTCAGTATTTTAGATGGATCTCCACAAACTGATGGGATAAAATATGCTGCAAGACAATACAGAGTTTCCATAGTTGGTAATAACACTTTAAATATTACTAACTTTTAAAGCCTCTTTCAAAACTAGAATCGTGAAAAATTATTTTTCTTCCAATTTTAAGCTAGGTGTATTAGGTGGAGGCCAATTAGGTAGAATGCTTCTAACCGAAACACAAAAATTTGATATTTATACCGCTATTTTAGATGGTTCAAAAAATGCACCATGCGCCCAAATTTGCAATGAATTTCATCATGGTGATTTGCTAGATTTTCAAACAGTTTACAATTTTGGGAAACTGGTGGATGTGCTTACCATAGAAATTGAGCATGTGGATATTGAGGCACTTTTTCAGCTAAAAAAAGAAGGTTTGACAATTTATCCACAACCTGAAGTTTTAGAAATCATTCAACACAAAGGCAAGCAAAAAGATTTTTTTAGAGAGAATAAAATTCCAACAGCGGCATACGACCGTTATGAAAATCTAGATGGATTAAAAAATGAAACACGTTTTCCTTTTGTTTGGAAATCAGCGCAATTTGGTTATGATGGAACAGGGGTTAAAATTATAAAATCGATTTCTGATTTAGAAAACCTACCAAATGTTGCTTGTATTACAGAAAAATTAATTCCGTTTAAAAATGAATTAGCTGTTATTGTGGCAAGAAATTCAAATGGAGAAATAGCAACATATCCAGTTGTTGAAATGGAATTTCATCCGGAAGCAAATCAGGTCGAATATGTTATTTGTCCGGCACGAATAGATGAAAATGTCGCTAAAAAAGCGCAAAAAATAGCTTTGCAAGTTGCCAATGCGTTTGAACATGTTGGCTTATTAGCAGTAGAAATGTTTCAAACTGAAGATGACGAAATCATCGTGAATGAAGTTGCTCCAAGAACGCATAATAGCGGTCATTATAGCATCGAAGCTTCTTATACCAACCAATTTGAGCAACATGTTCGTGCTATTTTAAATCTCCCTTTAGGAAATACGGAAAGTAAAGTTGCGGGAATTATGGTGAACCTTGTTGGAGAAGAAGGTTATTCAGGAGAAGTAGTTTATAAAAATATGGAGGAAATATTACAAATAGACGGTGTGACTCCACATATCTATGGTAAAAAAGAAACGCGTCCTTTTCGAAAAATGGGACACGTAACGATCGTGAATAAAGATATGGTAATGGCTAGAAAAATAGCTGAAAAAGTAAAGAAAACTATTCGAGTTATTTCGGAATAGAGATTTGTTGATGGTTGTTAGTTGATGGATGGTATTGTCATTCTCGCGAAGGCGGGAATCTCATGATTCTTTGTAAATTTTCATGAGATTTCTTCATTTTGCTGCTGCAACAGTCGAAAAGACATAGTTCTGGTTGTTTGGTAAAATTGAATCTTTAAATTAAAAATTATGCAGTACAAAGGTGTTTTAAAAAAAATGATTTCTGAAAATGCTTCTCCGGTTCAATATTATTTGGATATGGATAATGATTTTTTAAACATGAATCAGCTTTTAGAAAAAAAACTCACAATTACCTTTGTAAAATACCAATGTTTAAGTTGTGGTGAGAACAAAAAAATCTTCCGCCAAGGTTATTGCTACGATTGCTTTTACAAAATGCCTCAAGCCGGCGATTGGATTATGCGACCTGAACTGAGTACTGCTCATTTAGACCAAGAAGATCGTGATCTAGATTATGAAAAAGGAATGCAATTGCAACCTCATGTGGTTTATTTAGCAAATTCAAGCAGTGTAAAAGTTGGTGTTACCCGAAAAGCTCAAATTCCAACACGTTGGATTGATCAGGGAGCGCATGAAGCCATTGAAATTGTTGAAGTACCAAACCGATATTTAGCGGGAATAACAGAAGTCGCTTTAAAAGAGTATGTATCTGACAAAACCAATTGGCGAAAAATGTTAACCAATGACATTATTGATGCCGATTTGAATAAAGAAAAGGAAGCACTTTACAAATATATTCCCGAAGAAGCAAAACCTTATTACATTGAAAACAATGGTAAAGAGATTCATATCGAATTTCCGGTCAATCAATATTCCACCAAAGTGAAAAGCTTGAATTTAGATAAAACTCCGAGTTATCAAGGTATATTGAAAGGCATCAAAGGCCAGTATTTGATTTTTGAAGATGGTACAGTTTTCAATGTGCGAAATTCTGAAGGGTATGTGGTTGAAATTAGCGTTACTTAATTATCTCTATCTCCTCTCCCGCCTTCAAACCAAACTTATTTCGAAATAAATACACGAAAAAGTACAGAACCGGTGTATCAGATAAGGCGACAAGTAGCTTGAATAAAAAGCCACTTAAAAGCAATTTTCCAAATAAATCCCATTCAATAATACCAAAAGTGCACAATAAAATAAGTACCGCAAAAGTGTCTAAAAATTGGGAAGAAATGGTGGAGAAATTATTGCGCAACCAAAGATGCTTTCCGTTCGTTTTCTTTTTCCAAAAGTGATAAATGCGAATATCAACAAATTGAGCTACTAAATAAGCAACGGCAGAAGCAAAAACAGCAAGAGCTGATAAACCAAAAACCTTGTGAAACAGCTCATTATTGATGGGAGACCAACTTGTAGCAGGTGCTGCATCGGAAACTAAAATTATGACCAAAGAAAACAACGAAGCAAAAATACCTGCGGTAACGACTTGATTAGCCCTCTTTTTACCGTAAATTTCAGAGATCAAATCCGTAACTAAAAAAGTAACCGGATAAGGTAAAATACCTACAGAAATTTCAAAATTATACCAACCTAAAAAATTAAAGGTAAAAAACTTTTGAAAAATCAAATTGGAAACCACCAACGACGCTATAAAAATTGCAGCCAAAATCAAGTAAATGCTAAAGGCTAAATTTTTATTTTTTTCAGTCATAGATAGTTGGTTGATATCACGAAATTAAGAAAAAATAAAATAGTTTCACTTTCTTAATTCAAAGTTGGACTTCCAACTTCCTTTTTTTTTCTACTTTTGTTACCTAACCAAAATAAAAAAAATGAAAGCATATATTTTTCCAGGACAAGGAGCACAATTTTCGGGCATGGGCTTAGAACTTTTTGAAAAATCGCCTTTGGCACAAGAATATTTCAAAAAAGCAAACTCTATTTTAGGCTTTTCTATAACAGATATTATGTTTGAAGGTAGCGCAGAAGATCTCAAAGAAACCAAAGTTACCCAACCAGCTATATTTTTACATTCTGTGATTTTAGCGAAAACTTTAGGCGAAAACTTTAAACCCGATATGGTTGCAGGTCACTCTTTAGGTGAATTCTCTGCCTTAGTTGCCAATGGGGTTTTGGATTTTGAATCTGCTCTGAAAATAGTTTCTCAACGTGCTTTAGCCATGCAAAAAGCCTGTGAATTACAACCTTCTACTATGGCGGCTGTTTTGGGTTTAGACGATGCAATAGTTGAAGAAATTTGTAAGCAAACCGAAGGAATTGTAGTCGCAGCGAATTATAATTGTCCGGGGCAATTGGTTATCTCGGGTGAAATTGATGCAATCAATAAAGCTTGTGAAACCCTGAAAGAAAAAGGAGCTCGTCGCGCTTTAGTTTTACCTGTCGGTGGTGCATTTCATTCTCCTTTGATGGAACCTGCACGTGAGCAATTGGCAACCGCCATTGAAAATACAAAATTTATGGAGCCTATTTGTCCGATTTACCAAAACGTAACTGCATCGGCTGTGAATAATGCTAGCGAAATCAAGAAAAACTTGATGCTTCAATTAACGGCTCCTGTAAAATGGACACAAACTATTCAACAAATGATTGCCGATGGCGCAACCGAATTTATTGAATTAGGTCCGGGAAAAGTTTTGCAAGGTCTGGCAATGAAAATAGATAGAACGGTTACCACAAGCGGAATGTCTTAATTAATTTGCATGTTTTTTTCACTTTCGTGGAATTTGATCTGCACTAAAAAAACTGTTTTATTATGAACGAAGGCACTATATATACCAATATAACCAATAAAGTTGCAACCATAACTTTTTTTCATCCAGCGAGTAATTCCCTTCCGGGAGATTTGTTGCAAAAACTAATTGCTTCTTTTGAAAGATTAAGCACCAATGACGAAGTGAATGTGATTGTTTTAAAAAGTGAAGGCGAAAAAGCCTTTTGTGCCGGTGCTTCTTTTGATGAGCTTTTGAAAGTTTCTACTTTGGAGGAGGGTAAACAATTCTTTTCAAGATTTGCAAAT
>RCMY010004286.1_pt1 | contig 12379 bp, 10 predicted proteins | sample 2041341 | NCBI WGS metagenome assembly RCMY01 (sample SAMN09708234, study PRJNA481090) | Marine sediment metagenome, whole genome shotgun sequencing project. | reverse complement strand
TCAGCAGCTCGATCAGGGTAAAACCCTTTTGTACATTTTTCATGGTAGTTCTCCAAACGTTAAAAACTTGCCCGATCCTGGGGAAGGTGCCCAGATAGTATCGGTATGATTTTTCATTCTCAAGACTTTACTCGCCTTTAGATCCGCACCGCCCTGCTTTTTTAACCCCTAGTCCTCTGTGGAACTGTTTTCGAGTATAAGTAGCGTTTTCTGCGATGTACATAAATGCTATTGTTAACGGACGACTCTTTGACTTAACTCAAATAATCAAGAACTCCTATTCTATGGGCGTACAAACTATTCAGCCACTCACAGGCCTGGCCCGGCGATTGGTCAACGACAGCATCCTCTCTTCCGACAATGCCACCCAGGCGCTGCATGCCGCCAGCAAGCAGAACGTCTCGTTTATCAGCTACGCGGTTCAGGAGAAGTTGGTCAGCGCTTACAAGGCCGCCACGGCGGTGGCCGATGAATTTGGTGCGCCGCTGCTGGATCTGGACGAGTTTGACCTGAGCTCCGCGCCCCTGGATCTGGTACCCGAGGAGCTGATCCGTAAACATAGCGCCCTGCCGCTGATGAAACGCAATAACCGCATCTATATCGCGGTGGCCGATCCGACCAATATCCAGGGACTGGATGAGATCAAGTTCCAGCTTGGTCTGACTGCCATCCTTGAAGGTGACCTTCGCGTTATAGGTCACCAGACTATCGAGCTCGCTGGTCACCGAACCTGCGCCGACATCATAGGTCAACGTACCGGTGCCACCTTGGTAATGATCTACATCCAGATACCTCGCCGGGCTGTCCGTGTCGATCGTTACGCGATCCTGACCGATATCCAGGGCATGGAAGACGCCTTGGGCGACATGGACTTCAAAGTCGCCGGTACCATGAAAGGGGTCACGGCGATCCAGATGGATATCAAGATCAAAGGCCTCAGCCGTGAAATCCTGGCCCAGGCTCTGAAACAGGCCCACGAAGGCCGTATGCACATCATGGGCAAGATGATGCAGGTCATCAGTGAACCGCGAAAGGAGCTCTCTCCCTACGCTCCGCGCATCATCTCCATGCACATCAAGCCAGATAAGATCCGCGACGTCATCGGGCCGGGCGGCAAGATGATCAAGCAGATCACCGAAGAAACAGGCGCCAAGATCGACATCGACAATTCGGGCCTGGTATACATCGCTGCCGTTGACGGCGAAAGCGGCCAGAAGGCCAAAGAATGGATCGAAAAACTGACCGAAGACGTCGAAGTCGGCAAGACCTACGTCGGCAAAGTCACGCGCATCATGAACTTCGGCACTTTCGTCGAAGTCCTGCCGGGCAAAGAAGGCCTGGTCCATATTTCCCAGCTGGCTAAAGAACGGGTTGAAAAAGTCGAAGACGTCGTCCACGTCGGCGATGGAATCATGGTCAAATGCGTCGAAATCGACAGCCAGGGCCGTGTCAACCTGTCCCGCAAAGCCCTCCTGGGCGGCGGCGACGAAGGCCCGTCCCATCGCAGCCGGGGTCCCCGCGGCGGTCACAACCACGACCGTCAGAAACGGTAGGGCTTATGGCAGGCAGAGGATTTGAAATCGTCACGGCCTATGAAGGCTGTGGCATCCATCTTCCCGTCCGCAAGACGGCCAAGAGTGCCGGCTATGACTTGGAAGCCGCAGAAACGACGGTCCTGGCACCGCATGCCGTCACCGTCGTCCCGACTGGGCTGAAGGCCTTCATGGAAGACGATGAATACCTTTCCATCTTCATCCGCTCCAGCTTGGCCTTCAAGAAGGGCCTCATGCTGGCCAACAGCACGGGCATCGTCGACAGCGATTACTACAACAATGCCGACAATGAAGGGCATATCATGATTGCCTATTACAATACCAATGATCAGGCCTATACCCTGGAAAAGGGCGAACGCATCGGTCAGGGTATCTTCATGAAGTACCTGACCGTCAACGACGACGCTGCCAGTGGTATCCGCACTGGCGGCATCGGCAGCACGGGAAAGTAAAAAAGTGAAAATGAGATAATATACCTATCTGGAGGGTTTTGCCTCCCCTGATAGGGGAGGTGGCCCAACGGGCCGGAAGGGTTGCACTGAAAAAACAACTTCTCAGCCAGCCTGCGGCTGCCAGCTCCCCTATTAGGGGAGCCTTTTTTTGAAAGGATGATGAATCAAGTGAGTATCAGCAAAGAAACACTCGTTTCTCGTAAAGAAATCATGAAGGGCCGGGTCCTGCACGTCACGGTCGATACGGTTTCCATCGACGACGGCCAGGGCGGCGAAAAGAAGACGGCCACGCGCGAAGCGGTCTGGCATTTCGGCGCCTGCGCCATCCTGCCGCTGACCAATGACGGCAAGATCATCCTCGTCCGCCAGTATCGTTATGCCGCCGCCCAGGCCATGCTGGAAGTGCCGGCCGGCAAAATCGAACACGACGGCGAATCGCCCGATTACTGCGCCGCCCGGGAACTGGAAGAAGAAGCAGGCGTCACGGCTTCGGAAATCCTGCCCCTAGGTTATACCTATACGTCGCCGGGATTCTGCAGTGAACGGATTTACCTCTATCTGGCCCGGGGCCTCCAGAAAGGGAAGCAGCACCTCGACGACGACGAATTCATGAACGTCGAATACTACACGCCCAAGGAAATGGAAGACCTCATCGATAAGAACGAAATCACCGATGCCAAGACTATCGCAGCTTTTGAAAAAGCCCGCAAATATCTGCCGGGATTATAAGGAGGGAACCCTATGAAATTCAATCGCATCATCGTCATCGTCACGGACAGCGTCGGCGCCGGCGATGCACCGGATGCCGAAAAATTCGGCGACAAAGGAGCCGACACGTATGGTCACATCGACGCCAATGTACCCTTGAAGGTGCCTAATCTGCGCCGCCTGGGTCTGGGCCGCGTCGCCCATATCCATGCGGAACCGGCCGATGTCGTCGGCTCGTATGGCCTCATGCAGGAAATCTCGGCCGGCAAGGATACGACCAGCGGCCATTGGGAATTCATGGGCAATCCCGTGGAAAATCCCTTCCCGACCTTCCCCGATGCCTTCCCGCCGGACCTGTTGAAAGCCTTTACGGAAAAGACGGGCTACGGCTACATTGGCAATGAAATCGCGTCGGGCACGGAAATCATCGAACGCCTGGGGCCGGAACATTTCCGCACGGGCCTGCCCATCGTCTACACGTCGGCAGACAGCGTCTTCCAGATTGCCGCCCACAACGACGTCATCCCCCTGGAAGAATTGTACCGCATCTGCGACATTACGCGCCGCGAAGTCTGTGTCGGCCCTTATGAAGTAGGGCGCATCATCGCCCGGCCGTTCATCGGGACCCAGGGCCATTTCGTCCGCACTGGTGACCGCCGCGATTACAGCCGTCTGCCCAAGCGGAAAATGGTCTTCTCCTATTTGTCCGAAGCGGGTTATGCCGTCGTCGGCGTCGGTAAGATCGGCGACATCTACGCCCACATCGGCCTGACCGAATCGTACCACACGGCCAACAACCACGAAGACATGGAAGCCCTGCGGACCCAGCTGGCAGCTCATCGCCAGGATAAGGGCCTGCTCATGGCCAACTTCGTCGACTTCGACAGCATGTACGGCCACCGCCGCAACGTCCAGGGCTATGCCGACTGCCTGGAAGCCTTCGACCAGGAACTGGGCCAGCTCCTGACGGAAATCCACGACGACGAACTGCTAGTCATCACGTCGGACCACGGCAACGACCCGACCTGGCACGGCACGGACCATACGCGCGAACGGGTACCGCTCCTGCTCTACAGCCCGGCCCTGAAGGAATCCGTCGACTTAGGGCTCCGCCAGACCTATGCCGACCTGGGCATGAGCATCATGGATAATTTCGGCCTGACAGGCCTTGAATTCGGTACCAGCTTTTTATCGGAACTGAGGTGATCCTATGTGGCCCATCGACTTCATCGAACACAAACGGGACGGCAAGGTCCTGACGAAAGAAGAAATCTCGCGCTTCATCACTGACTATACGGCAGGGCGCGTCGCCGACTACCAGGCGGCGGCCTGGCTCATGGCCGTCTATTTCCAGGGCATGACTTATGAAGAAACGAAGGAACTGACCCTGGCGATGGCCCATTCCGGCGATATGGTCGACTTGTCGTCCATTCCGGGCATCAAAGTCGACAAACACAGCACCGGCGGCATTGCCGATACGACGACGCTCATCGTCGCGCCCTTAGTGGCGGCAGCCGGCGTCCCCGTCGCCAAGATGAGCGGCCGCGGCCTGGGCTTCACAGGCGGCACGGCAGATAAACTGGAATCCATCCCCGGCTTCCACGTCGTCCTGCCGGAAGAACAGTTCCTGGAACAAGTGCGCCGCATCGGCCTGTCCCTTATCACCCAGTCCGGCGAAATCGCACCGGCTGATAAGCTGCTCTACGCCCTGCGCGACGCGACGGCGACGGTAGAGAGCATCCCTCTCATCGCCAGCTCGATTATGAGCAAGAAAATCGCCTCTGGTGCCGATGCCATCGTCCTCGACGTCAAATACGGCGACGGCGCCTTCATGAAGACCCAAGAACGGGCGCGGGAACTGGCCCGGACCATGGTCGGCATCGGCAACCTCGCCGGCCGGCCGACACGGGCCGTCGTCACGTCCATGGAAGCGCCTCTGGGCACGGCTATCGGCAACTGCCTGGAAGTCGATGAAGCCGTCGAAGCCCTGTCGGGCAAAGGCGGCCGGCGGCTCATGGAAGTCGTCGAAGCCATCGGCGCCCAGATGCTCATCGTCGGCGGCAAGGCCCAGGACGAAAGGCAGGGGAGAGCCATGATCCGCGACCTTGTCGCTTCCGGCAAGGGCCTGGCTAAGTTCCGGGAATTCGTCAAGGCCCAGGGCGGCAGTACGTCGTGGATCGGCAAGCGGCCCCTCACCAAGGCGCCCCAGGTCTTTACGGCCGTCTGCACCGATGAAGGCTGCATCACCCGCATCGACGGCCGGGCCCTCGGCGAAATCGCCATGGCTATGGGCGCCGGCCGGGCCCGCAAGGAAGATGCCATCGACCCCATGGTCGGCATCCGCCTGTTCAAAGAGCTCTATGACCCGGTCCGTCCCGGCGAAGCCCTGTTCACCTTATATGGCAAGGAAGGCGCCGATATGATGGCCCTGGCCCGGCAGGTCGCCGACCACATCATCGTCACAGCCGAACAGGCTCCCGTCCAGGAACCGGTCATCAGCGAAATCATCGTCTAAATAGAAAGGAATCCCATGAAAGAAACACGGCAAATCCCCGTCCAGAAGGGGAAAACCTATGATATATCCATCGTCCGCCTGGGCAGCAGCGGTGAAGGCGTCGGACGCTATGAAGGCTTTACGGTCTTCGTGCCCTTCGCCCTGCCCAGTGAAACCGTACGGGCCCGCATTACCCTGGTCAAGAAGACTTACGCCACGGCTTCCCTGGTCGAAGTCCTGAAGCCCTCGCCGGACCGGATTCAGCCCCAGTGTCCCGTCTACGACCGCTGCGGCGGCTGCCAGCTCCAGCACCTGAGCTATGAAGGGGAATTGAAGGAAAAGCGCCAGCAGGTCCGGGATGCGCTGGAACGCATCGGCCACCTGCAGGGCCTCGACGTCCTGCCGACCCTGGGCGCCCATACGCCCTGGCATTACCGCAATAAGATGCAGTTCCCCGTCGCCGCTGCCGGCAAGGGCAAAGTCGCTATCGGCTGTTTCGCTGCGGCTACGCACGAAGTCATCGACGTGACGGACTGCGCTATCCAGAAAGAAGGGAACAACGCCATCGTCGCCGTCGTCCGCCAGTGGATGAAGGACTTCAAGATCCCCGCCTATGACGAAGACGCCCGGACGGGCATCGTCCGCCACATCATGGGCCGCGTCGGCGTCCATACGGGTGAAATCATGGTCTGCCTGGTCACGGCCTGCGACATGGTGCCGCACATGAAAGACCTGGTCCAGCGCCTGCGCCGGGACATACCGGGCCTGACCAGCGTCGTCCAGAACGTCAACAAGCGCCACACCAACGTCATCTTGGGACCCAAGACCAAGACCGTCTACGGCAAAGGGACCATCCACGACTCCATCGGACCCCTGACCTTCCACATTTCCGCCCAGTCCTTCTTCCAGGTCAACAGCGAACAGGCCCAGCGCCTCTATGAAACGGCCCTCGACTTTGCCGACCTCAAAGGCGGCGAAACCGTGGCCGACGTCTACTGCGGCACCGGGACCATCACCCTGTTCCTGGCCCAGAAAGCCAAGCAGGTCTACGGCATCGAAATCGTCGCCCCGGCCATCCGCGACGCCGTCCGCAACGCCAAAGACAACCGCGTCGGCAACGCCCAGTTCATCTTAGGCGACGCCATCTACAAACTGCCGGAACTTATCAAAAACGGCGTCCGTCCCGACGTCATCGTCCTCGACCCGCCCCGGGCCGGCTGCGGCGAACCGGTCCTCAAAGCCATCGCCCAGAGCAAACCCAAACGCGTCGTCTACGTCTCCTGCAACCCGGCCACCCTGGCCCGCGACCTGGCCTACCTCGACCAGCACGGCTACCACACCACCAAAGTACAGCCCGTGGACATGTTCCCGCGGACCCATCACGTCGAGTCCGTGGCCTTGTTGACCAGAGCTCACTAATTGAATCGGGATTACCTAAACAGGACCTGCGCACATAACTGTGCACAGGTCCTGTTTCTGTATGCAAAAAATTATAGCTGAGACGAAAGATAAACAGAAACAAAACAATCAACTAACCCCTATTGGGGTTGCGTAGGGGCTGTCCCAAGCCTTTTTGGCCCGTTGCGAGATTTCATCAAAGCCCATTCTGGCATCATCATAAACTTTGGCTATTCACAGGATTCTCAGCGGGACGCCTTGTTCAGGACGTCCCCTACGAAATCGCATACAGGCGATGAGAGGGTTACTAATTTTCAAATCCGATTTTGTATAGAGTGTACAAGATGAATAAAATGGCCTGAACCCGCTTTTTTTGTTATAATAAAGGTATTATGCAGAAGGGAAGGGCTAGTGTATGGAATTAGAAGAATGTCGTCGGGAAATCGACGTATTGGACCGGGATTTGACGAAAATACTGGAACGGCGCATGCAGGTCGTCGCTGAAGTCGCCGCCTATAAGAAGGAGCATCATATGGAAATCTATGACCCCCGCCGGGAACGGCAGGTCCTGGATAAGATCGCCAATCTGACCGTCCAGAAGGAATTGTCGCCGTATCTGCGGCGTATTTATCAGTGCATCATGGATGAGAGCAAGAAATACGAACGGGAGCATATGGGGCTGTGAAGATGGAACAAATCGTAGTACGAGGCATTGCGGAACGCCTCTTATTTGAAGCGCCCGATTCGGATTACCGCGTCTTCCGCCTGCACGATGAAGACGATGATGCGACATATACCGTCACCGGCCACGGGACGAAACCCCTCGTCGGCGACCGCCTGGAAGTGAAGGGCCACTGGGTCCAGCATAAGCGCTATGGCCGCCAGTTCGCCGCTGACGGCTGGAGCCGCATCATCCCCGAATCGGTCGACGGCATCGAACGCTTCCTGGGCAGCGGCGCCGTCAAGGGCATGGGACCGGCCCTGGCCCACCGCGTCGTCGCAGCCTTTGGCAAGGATACCATGGCCGTACTGGAAAAAGACCCGCAGCGGCTCCTGGAAGTCGAAGGCATCGGCCCTAAGAAGCTGGCTGTCATTACGGAATCCTTCTATGAAGAAAAACAGGTCAACGACATCGCCTATGACCTGGAACAGCACGGCGTCGCCGGCCGTTATGCCAGCCGGCTCTTGCAGAAATACGGCGACGACGTCCACTACGTCCTGACGGAAGAACCGTACCGCATGATCGCTGAAATCGACGGCATCGGCTTCAAGACGGCCGACCAGATTGCCCTGGCCTACGGCATGGACCGGCAGGACCCGCAGCGCCTCAGCGCCGGCCTGACCTATGTCCTGCGGACGATGACCCAGAATGGCCACGTCTGTATCCCAGATACGGAACTGGTCCGGCGGGCGGCTTTCATCCTCCAGGCTGATGCCCTGGGGCTGCACGACATCCTCCGGGAAGCCATCGAAGTGGGCCAGCTCTGTACGGCCGATTTTGAAGGGACTTTGTACGTCTACACGCCGGAAGCCTATGAAGAAGAGGAATATATTGCCGGGCGCATCGGCGAAATGGGGAATATGAAGCCCCTGCCCATGAAGACTCACGTCCAGCTCTTCCTCGACCGCTGGCAGGATGCGCGCCATTTCGAGCTGGCCGACAAGCAGCGCGAAGCCGTAGAGAAATCCCTGCAGTCCGGCATGACCGTCATCACCGGCGGCCCTGGGACGGGCAAGACGACTGTCGTCCAGACCATCATCCGCCTGGCCGAACAGGAAGGCCTGCGCATCCTGCTTTGTGCACCGACGGGACGGGCGGCCAAGCGCCTGGCCGAAACGACGCAGCGCAAGGCCAAGACCATCCACCGCCTGCTCGTTCCCGACGGCCACGTCGGGGCCATGCAGGTCTTTGAATACAACGAAACGAAGATGCTGCCGGCCGACCTGGTCATCGTCGATGAAGTATCCATGCTCGACATGGAAATGATGTACCATCTCCTCAGCGCTCTGAAGCCGCAGTGCCGCTGCATCCTCGTCGGCGACGCCGACCAGCTGCCATCGGTCGGGGCCGGCGCCGTCCTGCACGATATCATCGCGTCCGGTCAGGTCCCGGTCGTCCGCCTGGATACGATTTTTCGTCAGAAAGAAGGGGGCCGCATCGTCACAAATGCCCATCTCATCAACAGCGGCCGCCTGCCCGTCGTCAATGAAGACACGGAATTCCGCTTTGTCGAAATCGACAACGAAGCCGACGGCGCCGAAAAGATAAGCGCCCTCTATAACAGCGAATTATTGGAAACGGGCGATAAATTCGCCGTCCAGGTCTTGTCGCCGATGTATAAGAACCCCTGTGGCGTAGATAACCTCAATCAGCTCATCCAGGAACGGTTCAACCCGCCGGCCGAAGGGAAGGCCGAACTGAAAGGGAAGAACGTCGTCTTCCGCGTCGGCGATAAGGTCATGCAGAAGCACAACGACTATGAAAAAGGCGTCTTCAACGGCGATATGGGTGAAATCTTTGCCATCCAGAAGGACATGGTCTATGTCCGCTATCCCGAACAGGATGTCAAATACGAAGGCCAGGAAGTCGATGAAATCACCCTGGCCTATGCCATTACCGTCCACAAGAGCCAGGGCAGTGAATACCACACGGTCATCATGGTCCTGGTCAACAGCCACGCCATCATGCTCCAGCGCAACCTCTTCTATACGGCTGTCACTCGGGCCAAGCGCAAAGTCATCCTCGTCGGCACCAAGCGGGCCGTCCAGACAGCCGTCCAGAACCAGCGCACGAGCCGCCGCTTCACACTGCTCATCCCACGCCTGCAAGGAGAACTCATCGTCTAGGGAGGGAAGACCATGTCCCTGATTACGCAGCTTTTCAACCTCTTATATCCGCCGCGCTGTCCGTCCTGCGGTGCCATGGTAGCCCATGATGGCGACTGGTGCCCGGCCTGTCTGGCTGCCATCTGGCATCCCCGGCGCATCAACAAGACGCCGGCTGTGAGGCACCTCAGCGCCTGTTACTGCCTGACCGATTACCGCGGCGCCATGCGCCATGTCCTGCACGACATCAAATATAACGGCAAGCCAGGGAAGTGCCAGGCCTGCCGGATCCTGCTCGACTGCTTCCCCTGGCCGGAACGGTTCGCCCGCATCGACGTCGTCGTCCCCGTGCCGCTGGCACCGGAAAAATTACAGCGCCGCGGCTTCAACCAGGCCGAAGCCCTCTTTCGCGACTGGGCCTCGGCCCGCTGGACCTGGTGCGACGCCTTGCAGCGCCTGCGGCCGACGAAAGTCCAATGGCAGCTCCGGCGGGACGAGCGGACCGAGAACGTCCACGATGCCTTTGCCGTCAAAGAAACCATCGACGTCGATAAAAAACACATCCTCCTCGTCGAGCAAAGATGCTTGGGATTGATACAATATTGGGAACGGTGTGCATAGCAGAAAAGTCCATATATAGCGAGGTCTTGGCAAACGTCGGCAGATAGCCGGCTTTTTTTGTGCTTGGAAATAGTGGAGTGACCTTAAGGCAAAGGAGAAGAAAAGGATGGCAATAAGAATACGGCAGTAACGATAGCTTTTTATCGTTACTGCCGTTTTTTTTTAGATTTTCTTTCCCCATTGAATACCAAACAGGGTTTCATCGTTTGGCCCCAGTTTTATAACTGCATGGTTATTGAGCAGAGAAGAAATATCTGGCCCTAAATTGTCTTGTCGATCAAATGCTATGAAGATTTGTTTTTCTCTGATGGTTGCATACAGTTGTAGTAGTTGCCGTAAGTTTTCATCGGAAATATTCGGAAATAATAAGGAATCGTGAGCAAGAGCCGGCAGTGGTGTCAATTTTAAAATGCTTAAATCGTAAATCAGCATTCCTTTATAATTGGTGCCAGTTCCTGAATCTCTCGGTGTTTCAAAGGTATAGCTGTTGCTTTTTAGCAACCGGAGAATAGGCGCATTGTCCTCACCATGAGATATGAAGTCGCTGATTTTCTCCATTTCATCATTAATACTTTTTTCCATCTGATGCAGAAGCAATGTGGTTCGTTCTTCAAGTGCTGTCTTTGCTTGCTTTTCGATTTTAGTTAAATTTTGCAGATTGATAAAATTATCGCATTCATTTTCTAAAGTAGTTATCTCATGATCGAGCTTAGTATAAGCGGTGAGAAATTCGTCACTAAATGCCATCGATGGTTTTAACTGTTCGATGTAATTTTGGATTTTATCCACTTGATTTTGGAGAGGTATTAGCTCTTGTTCCATTCTTTTCTTTGTTTCAAGCAATTCATCTTTGAGTATAGATTGTATCTTATGGTGAAATTTTTCAATTTTAGCTAGTTTCTCAATATTGGCATTGGGGAAGAATGTCAAGAGATTATTCAAATCTGCTTCCGTGGGTTGAACCCCAAGTTGAAGATTTAAATCGACGAGATGAATATCGTTTTTCTTCTGTTCCAGCTTTTTTCTGGCATCACGAAGATATCGTTTCAGTTCATTTATTTTATTAGCCTTTTTCACTTCTTCTGTATCAACAGAGGAATTATTGGAGAAGGCCAAATCTTCTTTTTCTTGACGTAATTCGGCTAATTTTGATTGTGTCTCATCATACTCTTTTTGTCGTGTAATAGCAGAGGCAATAAAGTTGTATTTTTGTGCTGTACGAAAGGCGGAGTGTTTATCTTTAGCGGATTTTAACTGGTCCTGTAAATATGAAATCTCATTATGGTGATTAAAAAGACAGAGCAAGACATTGATTGCATCCGTGCTGTTTTCTGATTCTCTGCTTTTCAACGGTTGCATTTCATCGATATTGCTTTTCTTATAGATACGGAAGAAGCGGCTGATTGTATTCCTGAATGAAACTCCGGGGTAATCCATTGCATATTGATGACAAAGCCATTGAGTGTATTCACGCCGGCTGATTTCTTTGCAGATGTCTTTTGACAGATATTCACGAATTACATCAGGATTTGATGTATCTCGTGAAAATCTATACTCTTGATTCGCAAAACAAAAGGTGAAAAATATTTCATGATTTCCTAATTCAATCACCGCATCGCTTTTTACATAAGATGAACCACCGAATGCAAAATCAATTATCAGAAGCATGGTGGACTTTCCAATAGAATTTGCTCCATTTTTATTACCCAACACTACATTTAATCCTGGGTGGAAGCTTATTGCTTCCTTTGGATGTTTTGGAGTTTTAAATTTGGAGCAAGATATTTCAATCAACATTTTTCTATTTCTCCCTTGTCATTTAATGTGATTTTTCTGAGGGCGTATAGACAATCCAGAACATCAACGAGTTCTACAGGCCCCTGAATGTCTCTGCATAGACGCAGAAGTTCGACAGGAGTCTTTGGAGTATCCAGGTTACATAAGATACAAGGCATCTTGGATAAGATGCTGTCATTATATGAAAAAAGTTTATTTGGTAAAATCATGAAATACCTCGCAAGATTGAATAAAATAGCAGACAACAATATCACAATAAATCATATTCTGTTTTGTTATACGGTGGATTTGCTTAGATATACTTTCATATATCGCAGTTTGTGAAAGTCCTTTATCTTCCAGACGCTGACAAATAGTTTTTATTTCAACACGTACTAACTCATCTGAATATTGCTTCTGGCGTGATAGGTTCTGCATGATTTGATTGATATAGAAAAAGTATTTTGTAACATTATTTTTCACGATTTCTGCCAGGAAAAGATTTTCGTTTTCATCAATTTTATTTGCAATAAAAGTTGGTTCGTAATTTA
>RCMY010004284.1_pt1 | contig 12384 bp, 11 predicted proteins | sample 2041341 | NCBI WGS metagenome assembly RCMY01 (sample SAMN09708234, study PRJNA481090) | Marine sediment metagenome, whole genome shotgun sequencing project. | reverse complement strand
GCAAAGGTGAAGGCACAGAGGAAGCTTAAAACATCCCCGAAATTCACTGCCCCAGACCACTGGAAGGAGATGAGCCCTACCCCGATCATGGCGATGGTTGCTCGGACCACATCTTTTTTATTCAGCACATGACCATGGAAAAGCACCCCGATGAAGGGCACCACCGCCACATTCACTGCCGTAAGAAAGGCATTTTTCGATGGAGTGGTGAGTTCCAACCCTAGTGTCTGGAGCAGAAAGGATGCATAGAGAAACACTCCCAGAAGAACGCCGTTTTTCAGCGTACGTAAAGGGATTCTCCGCATCTTTTTAAAGGTCACCACGCCCAGAAGAAGCGTGGCCACAAAAAATCTTCCAGCTAAAGTTTCATACGTTGTCAAATAGCCAAGGCCAATGGCACTGGCTATGAAGCCAGATCCCCATATGATGGAGACCAGAAGAAGTCCTACTTCTCCCTTCACATTTCTCAATTCGCTCACCCTACTCTCTCGTAATAAACTAGAATATAGTGTATCATTTTTTCCTTCCTTTTGTCAGTGGTCTTTTGTTTTTTTATATTGAAAAGTCTCTGAAACCCTTTAGATTCCAGAGACTTGCAGAAAATATCCTTTGTTTTACAGATTCTCATTCTTCAGTGCATCCACGGGATTGTCTTTATGCACTTTTTCCATGGCATACCGGCTGGTGGCAAAGACCACAATGAATACACTGCCTACCGCAAGGAGAAGGGCTGTCCATGGCAGGAAGAAGGCAAAATCGATGCCATTACTCATAGACATATAAATGAGGTACGTCACTCCAATGGCTACTGGAATGCCGTAGAGGATACTTTTGACGCCATACAGCATACTTTCAAAGCGCATCATCTTGTCAAAGGCTCTCCTGGTCATGCCCACAGCTTTCAGCATGGCAAACTCCCGCCGTCTCAGCTGGATGTTTGTGGAAATGGTGTTGAAGACGTTGGCGGCTGCAATGAGAGAAATAAGGATGATGAACCCGTAGGAGAAGATGTTCACTACCGTAATCATAGACCTTTCCTGCTCCAGGTAAGCTCCATGGTTTGTGAGTCTATGGGTGGGTAGAGAAAGACCTTCCAAAGTCTCCACCATATCCTCATAAGCGCTCTTATGGTTTTCAGTCTTAAAGAACAGCTCCATGGGCCTGCTTTCCTCTTCTGTCATGATGGTTCCCATCATATGGAGTGGAAAGAACAGCTTCAGCTCATGGGAATCATTGAAATAAGCCATGGGGAGAGTTTCTATGCGGTCTCCCACGGAAATCTCTTTTACCGTCAGCGCTTCAGTAAGACTCTTCAGTACTTCCTTTTCCTCCTGATCTCTGTAGACAAGCTGACCATCCTTCATCTCTCCAGTATAGTAGATACTGTCTCCAAAGCTCTTCAGTTCATAAAGGTCCATCATAAAGCTGCCCGTCTTCAATGGCTCAAAGGTCACGTACTTGCTGATATTCGAATCATAGAAGCTTCCTTCTCCATAATATAGTGCTGGCACTTCTTCTTCTTTAAGGTACTTCTTCTCATCGAGACCATTGTCTTTAATGAGCGCTTCATAGTTCTCCGGATCGAGGAAAGTGAGATTCACATACATCATAGACTTACCATTATCAGGCACATAGGGTCTTAGCTCCATGTCTTTCGTCACGTCCACATAGCGGTCTGTCACCACCTCTTTCGGAAGAGAAGCTTCCATAAAGGATTTGCTGTAGACAAGAGACTTTTTCTCCACACCTTTTGAGGCGCTGAGTAAATCCCGGAGCTCTTCTGCATTGTAATCTTCTGAGAAGATGGTGTATGTAATATCATAGCCTTTCTCCCTCATCACCTCGCCCATGCCACGTTCGATATAAGCCGTGAAGCTGGAGGCAGAAATAAAGAGAACGATGCTCATGAAGAGGGAGACTACCGTTGCACGGTATTTCCGTCTGTTTCTTTTGAAGTTCTTGGCTGCCAGCAGGCCACTGAATCCGAAAAGTTTATATGTGATTTTAGAGGCCTTCACCTTCTTCGGATCGATGCGGATGTCCTTGGAAAGCCTTATGGCATCGATGGCAGAAACTCCTGCTGCTTTCTTTGCAGGGATATATGCTGAAATCAGAACCGTGATAAGCCCCAAAAGTGATGCCACAAGAAGAGGCATCCAACCGATTCTTAAAACCAGTTCGGTTTTTACACCAGCCTGCCAAAGATTCAAAAAAAGATGCTTCGAGAAGAAAAAGGTCAGGCCAATCCCCACAATACCAAGAAGGATTCCTAGAGGAATGCCCACAGCGCTTAATATCAGAGCTTCGAAAAACACACTGTTCATGATCTGTTTCCTGGTTGCTCCCATGGATTTTAACAGACCATACTGCTTTGTCCGCTCGCTGATGGAGATGGAGAAAGCATTATAAATGAGAGACACAGACCCAAACATGATGATGACAGAAAGCACCGCCACCATACTGTAAAGTACCGCATTCAATGTATTCTCATTGGAGCTTCCGCTGTATCTTAGAAGGTCATGGTTATACGCGATGGTTTTATTTGGAAATGATGCTTCCATGAACGCATAGGTGTCTTTCATAGGGTCGATCTGTAAATACGCCTGAAAAGAATCAGGACCTGCACCGTCGGGCAGAGTCAGCGCCGTATACCCTGGCGCATCCTGCCGCTCAAAGGAAGGTCTTTCATAAAACCCTACCACCTTGTAGGTTCTCGCCTGAAGATCTGTAAGCTCCTCACCGACAAACAATGATTTGTCCTGATAGACCCTTTCTCCTTCGTACAGTCTCTGTCCTAAAGAAAGGGAAAGCAGTTCCCCTTCCTTGTAACGGAGACCTCCATTATCCCCCAGATGCTCTGGAAGGAGAATTTCCTTGCTGTTTTCAGGGAGCCTCCCACTGGTCAGATGCACCGGCATGGTTTGAGAAAATCCTTCTCCCATGGCCCCCACATAAATATAGGGCTTATACTCGTTCCGGATCCCCTCCACCTTGGCATAACCCAGGTTCTGAAGCATCACAGTGTTTTTCACTTTCTCATGGGGCACTACTTTTTCCAGGTCCATGGCGCTGGCTTCATAAACACCGCCATGGTAGTGGCCCTCCTGTTCCTTCACCACCTCCAGAATGTAGGTCTGAAGGCTGTATACAGAACTTGTCACCGCAGTAAAAAGTGAAACAGATAAAATGATGCCGATGATGGTCACAAAGGTTCGGACTTTATTTTTCTTGAGATTTGCCAGTGTCACCTTGTGAAGGATATTCATCTTCTCACCACCTCATCCCGGACAATCTTTCCGTCTTCGATGCTGAGGATTCTATTGGCCTGCAGTGCAATGTTCTCATCATGGGTGATGAGGATCAGCGTCTGATTGTATTTTTTATTGGATTCTTTCAAAAGAGAGATGATCTCCTGGCTGTTCTTGGAATCCAGATTCCCAGTAGGCTCATCGGCCAGCACCACAGCCGGGGCATTCATCAGCGCCCGTCCTATGGACACTCTTTGCTGCTGTCCGCCGGAAAGCTGGTTTGGCAGATGATTCTCACGCCCCTTTAGTCCCAGGGTCTCTGTAAGCTCTGTGAGCCTCTCACCGCTCACCTCTCTGCCGTCCATGAGAACGGGAAGAGTCATATTTTCCGTCACATTCAGCACAGGAATGAGATTATAGAACTGATAGATGAGCCCCACCTGTCTTCGTCGGAAGATGGCAAGCTTCTCATCGTTCTGGGCATAGACGTCCGCCCCATCCATATAGACCTTTCCGGAAGTAGGCTGATCCACGCCGCCCAGAATATGAAGCAGGGTAGATTTACCGGATCCCGAAGGTCCAATGATGGCCACAAAGTCCCCTTTCGCCACTGAAAATGATACGTCGTCCAGCGCTTTCACCATATTATTTCCCTCACCATAGGTTTTGGTAAGATGTTCCACTTTTAAAATTTCCATAGGTTCCTCCACTTTTCTTGATACTATCAGTATACAAACTGAACCTTACAGCTTCATGACCCGAAAGTGACAGTTCCGTCACTTTCGGGTCATGGGATGATTTTATGATTTATAGATTCTCAAGGTGAACTTCGCGCCGCCCTCCAAGGCATTTTCCGCCTTCAATGTTCCGTTCTGCTTTATGAGGATCATGCGGGACAGCGCAAGTCCAATCCCCACACTGTTCTCTTTGGCGTTTTTACCTTTATAAAACCGTTCAAAAAGATGCGGCAGATCTTCTTCCGGAATACCAGGCCCCTGATCTTTCAGAACCACCTCGGTAAACAGCACGTTTTCTCGGGCTTCCACCAGAATCTTCTTCCCGGGCTCCATATGTTCCATGGCATTTTTCATAAGGTTTGTCACAGCCTCTGCACTCCAGGAAAGGTCTCCTTGGAAAGAAGCGCCTGGTTCAAGGTGAAGAAGCACCTCCTGATCTCTCAGCTCCAAAGGAATCCGCAAGGGATCCAGCGCCTTGAGCAGAAGGTCTTTTACCTGGACTTCCTTCTTTTCAAAAACAGCCGTATCTGCATCCAGCTTCGCCATTTTAAGAAGAGACCCGATGAGCCAGTCAATCTGGCGAAGGTGACGCACCTCTTCCTGAAGAAGACTCCGTCTTCTATTGACTGGAAGATCCTCTTCCTTCATCCGTTCAGCCAGGAGAAAGAGAGTCGTTAAAGGCGTCCGCACCTGATGGGAGATGTCTTGAAGAGCTTCCACCAGATGGACCTTCTCTTTATGAAGAGCGCTCTGGTTTTCCTGAAGCTTCAGATTCATCTTATGAATCTGAGTCCTTAAGATGGAGAGCTCCCCTTCCTCATACTGGGAGATGGGGGTGAACTGGTCCTGGAAGAGCACCTGGTCCACTTCCTTTGTAAGCAGATCAATCTTTTTATATCTTCTGCCGGTGAAGTAGAGATAAGACATCATAGAAGCACATCCATAGAGGGCAAGAATCAGAAAAGCCTTCTCCGGAAAGAACACAGTCAGGGTGAGCAGCGCTGCAAGAAGCAGACACTGAAAAAGAAGTAGAACACGGATTTCCTTATTCCGAAAAATCTTCATCATTCTTCTACCTTATAGCCTAGGCCCCGCACTGTTTTGATGATCTCGGGATTCTGAGGGTCCTCTTCGATTTTCTCCCGGAGCCTCTTGATGTACACCGTCAGGGTATTGTCACTGACAAAGTCTCCCGCCGCATCCCAAATCTCCTCCAGAAGTTTTGACCGTGACAAAATCATACCTTTATGGGAAAGAAACACCAGAAGAAGCCGATACTCCAGGGCTGACAAAAACACCTCTTCTCCACTTTTCCTCACTGTACCTTTTACTGTATCCACAGAAAGGTGCCGTATTTCCACCACGCTTTGCGCTTTCCAGCTTCTTCGGAGCACATTTTTGATTCTGGAAAGAAGCTCCATGGGCCGGAAAGGCTTTTTCACATAGTCATCGGCTCCCATGTCAAACCCTGCTACGACACTGTACTCATCTCCAGAAGCTGTAAGAAAGATCACCGGAAGGTCTGGCTCCTTGTCTTTGATGGCTCTACATAACGCAAAGCCATTACCTTCTGAAAGAGAAATATCCAGAAGACACAAATCAAATGAAAAAAGCGGCAGAAGCTCCAGCGCTTCCTGCTGTCCCTTCGCATTCTCCACCCTGTAGCCTTCTCTTTTCAGAATTTCCACCAAGTTCTCTACAATGGCCTTGTCATCTTCCACCAGTAGAATTGTATTCATCTCTGTCACCTGCATTTCTTTTAATTTTATACTTTCTCTTACTGTACCACAGGAAGTGGTGTTTCCATCTGAAAAAGTTCTTAGAAAGTCCTGAATTTAGAGTTCTTGAACAGTCAAATATACAGTTTCTTTAAAAAGGAGCGTAAAAAAACAGAGGAAAGATCTGATCTTTCACTCTGCTTTAAAATTGACTACATGACCTTTGCTTCTTCTGTCTCCAGCGCCATACATTCTTTGCAGGTGCCTCGGAAGTTGTAGATTTCCTGATCCACCTTGAATCCATGAAGATCATCTGACAGCTCATCCACATTGACCTTGATGTTCACATCAAAGATCTTGCCGCAGACATCACATTTGAAATGCCCGTGCTCCTTGGGATTATAGACGTCATATCTGGCTTCATTGCTGTCAATGGGCAGCACTTCAATGAGTTTATGCTCCAGGAATAGATTCATGGTATTGTACACCGTAGCTTTGCTCAATGTAGGAATCTCATGAATCAGCGCTTCGTAAATGTCGTTTACGGATGGATGATTGTGGTGATGCATCATATATTCAAAAATTCTCTTTCGCTGATAAGAAGGCTTAACCCCCTTCTCACGAAGGTAAACATCTATGTTGTTTACAATCATCTTTTCACCTCAATTTATAATGAATTTAATTTAGTTTAATTATAGATTAAATTCAGCACAATTACAAGTCTTCTTTGACATTCAAGGTCTTAAGAGAATCTTATTTTTCTTCCCTTATTTTTCTTCCTGTTCTGCCATGAGCCTTTGGCTCACTTCTCTCATACGTTCATCAATGACCTCTGCGGGAGAAACCTTGGAGATTCTTGAATAGCGGTAGTTGGCCGCTGCCGCTTCGATGATGATGGAAATATTTCTTCCGCTTCTCACGGGAACCACCAGCTTCTTCACTTTGACCCCCAGGATCTCCTCAAACTCATCCATCCCCAGACGGTCGTAATCCCCATCATCTCTCCAGTGCTCCAGATGGATGATGAAATCAATGCGCTTATTGGGAATCATGGTGGAAAGGCCGTAGAGAGCAGACACATCGATGATGCCAAGACCTCTTACCTCCATCATGCCGAAGGTGATTTCAGGACATCTGCCCCGAAGGACTCCATCCACAGCCCGGATATCCACAGCATCATCTGCAACCAGTCTGTGGCCTCTTTTCAGAAGTTCCAGCGTTGCTTCACTCTTGCCGATCCCGCTGACCCCTGTGATAAAGACTCCCATGCCATATATGTCCACTAAAGTACCATGCAGCCTTGTCTCTGGCGCTATCTCGTTGGAGAGATACATGGTCAGCCTGGAAATGAAAATGGTGGAAGAGAGCTTGGTCCGCAGCACCCATCTTTTGTTTCTTCTGGCTGCAGATAGAAGCTCCTCATGGGGCTCCAGATTCCTGGTCATGATGATGCAGGGAATCTCATGGGCCATGAACTTTTCCAGTCTTTTCTCACGGAGCGCAGGAATCAGTTCATCCAGAAAACTCCATTCTCCCATGCCGATGACCTGAACACGGTCTTTGGAAAAATAATTGTAGAACCCTGCCAGCTGAAGACCTGGACGGTTGATGTCATTGATGGTCATTTCGCTGTTGATGGTTCCTTCCTGAAGCACCTCCAGGTCAAACTCCTTGATGAGATTTCTTACTTTAACGGACATAATGGCCTCCTACTTCTTTCCTTTGTAATAAACACCCTGAAGACTGCCACGCATACTCTGTCGGATTCTCTTCAGATATTCTTCGCGGTAAGCCGCTCGTTCTTTCTCTTCTTCTTCGGTCAAATCTCTTTCTCTTGTCATTTTTGTAAACTCATTGATTTTTGCCACGAGCTCGTCGTGTGGTATCTCTTCGTACATTTTATTCCTCCACATATGAAAATTGCTCTGCAGTGAAGCAGAGCAATCATAATCATTTAAGTTCCCGACATGCCGTTCACCTATGAATCCATACCTGCCCTCAGCAGGTGGGTTCGCCTCAAGAAAATTATCTATCTTCTTACGTTCCTAGGAAAAGGTAGCTACCATTTAAGCCTGATATCATTCTCTCTGTTAGCAATCCCGGATCTATAATGTAGGTTGAATATATAGGCTACACGAACACTTCAGGATTTCTTGATTAACTTTATTATAGCACAAATCCTGTATTTTTCAATAAAAGCTCCGGACCATTTTCTTAATATTCAAATAACATTAAGGCTTTACATCTCCAGTTCGTCCAGAATATCTTCCAGATCCTTATCCAGATCTCCCTTGGAGAACAGCATTGCCACTTGGATGGTGTCTGGCTCTTCTGGATCCATTTCATAAGTCAGGTACTGTGCATCAACACCTTCCTCATCAATGAGCTCCTCGAAAACTTCACCCAGATTATCCACAGCAAGATCAACCAGATAGTTCATCAGGTACTCCTCAGAAGCTTCTGCGTCTTCCTCATCGGTGATTTGCCCTTCAGCATAAGCCTTGGCTGCTTCCATTTCTTCGTCGTCAAAATCATAGAAGGCTGTAGCCACGATGAGCCCTTCCTCTTCTCTGATGATGTCTACGTCTGTGAGACCGTTGTTTTCCAGATATTCTAAAATATTGTCCTTATTCATTCTTACCACCCTCATTGTACAGTAGATTTTTGTATTCTTTTTTGACCTTCATGAACTCTTCATCACTTTCAATGGCATTGAGTTCTTCCTGTCCTTCTTTATTTACATCCACACGGTATACATATTCATCGGCACTATTGTCATCCAGTGGTGCCAGAATTAGATACTTCTGTTCATCCAGATAAATCTCCGCCACAGCTTCCAGCTCTACAACGTTGCCTTCTTCGTCTTTGAATTTTAATATAGTTTTCTCGTCCACGTGTAATCAACTCCTATCACATTTAGATGATACCATTTTGAGCTCCTACTATTCAAGAAGTATTTATCCTGCTGAATTCAAAACTGCTGAATAATCTTCCTGATGCTCTTTCTGCACCGCACGAAAAAAGGAAACTGCTGTCTGGAACAATCGTTCACTCGGCAGTTTCCTTTTTTAACAATTTTACGCCTTCTGGATGATATCCTTCACCTTCATGAGTCTTGTGATGGTACCACGCTCGTTTTCATCCAGCTTCATGCGGATGAACTTGATGGTTTCCTTCAACTCAGGGATGGTTCTGTATTCCAAGGCATTTACTCTTCTTCTTGTCTTTTCAATTTCGTCTGCCATGAGCTGACAGGACTTTTCCACTTCCGCCAGCTCCAGAAGCTGGGGCATGATGGCATAGAGCCTGGAGATGGCATCGTCAAGCTCTGAAGAGGTCTGGGCATATCCGTAAGGATAGATGCTGCCAGGGTCATCCTGAAGTTTTCTGACGAAGTTCATCACAGGAACGTTGACGCTCATGACGTTTTTCTGGCGGATGTCCACAGTGATCTCCTCTTTCGGGATGGCCACCGCTTCTTCCAGAAACTCCGGGCTCATGATGGCGGAAGAGACGAGAAACTCCTTGAACACTTCAATGAGCTCCTTCTCCACGTTCTCACGGAGCGATTTGTTTCTTCGGATCATCTCAATGAATCTTCTCATGAGCTCATCCTGCTTGTCCTTGAGTAGCTTATGACCTCTGGAAGCAGTAACCAGTCTGGCTTTCAGCTTGGTGAGCTCCATACGGGTTGGATTCACGTTCAGTGTAGCCATGATTACTCAACTCCTTCAGCGGCCTTTGGCATATACCTCTCAATATATTCATCACGGATTCTCTTCAGCTCGTTCTTTGGCAGAATGGTGAGAAGTTCCCACCCAAGCTCTAAGGTATCAGTGATTTCTCTGTTGGTTTCATATCCTTGGCTGACATATCTCTTTTCAAAAGCATCCGCAAAGTTCGCAAAAGCCTTGTCAGATTCAGACAGCGCAGACTCTCCAAGAATGACAGAAAGCTCTTTCGCTTCCTTACCAGTTGCATAAGCTGCAAACAGCTGATTCATGGTATCCGCATGGTCTTCTCTGGTCTTGCCGCGGCCAATACCCTTATCCTTCAGACGGGACAGGGATGGAAGCACGTCGATAGGTGGCTCAATGCCTCTCTTGTAGAGGTCTCTTGAAAGAATGATCTGTCCTTCCGTGATATATCCGGTCAGGTCAGGGATTGGATGGGTCTTGTCATCTTCAGGCATGGTGAGAATTGGGATCTGGGTGATGGACCCAGCTCTTCCCTTGATTCTTCCCGCTCTTTCATAGATGGTGGAAAGGTCTGTATAAAGGTATCCAGGATATCCACGTCTGCCTGGCACTTCTTTTCTGGCAGCAGAAGTCTCACGGAGCGCTTCTGCGTAGTTTGTCAGGTCTGTCAGAATAACAAGAACCTGCATGCCCTGCTCAAAAGCAAGATACTCTGCACAGGTCAGTGCCATTCTTGGGGTTGCAATTCTTTCGATGGCAGGGTCATTGGCAAGATTCATAAAGAGTACAGCACGGTCGATGGCGCCGGTCTTTTTAAAGTCGTCAATGAAGAACTCTGCTTCTTCGAAGGTAATACCGATGGCTCCAAAGACCACCGCAAACTTGTCTCCCTTACCAAGAACTCTCGCCTGTCTTGCAATCTGCGCTGCAAGCTCTGCGTGAGGAAGTCCTGAACCGGAGAAAATTGGCAGCTTCTGTCCTCTAACCAAGGTATTCAGACCATCGATGGCTGAGATACCAGTCTGGATAAACTCCGATGGGTAGTCTCTGGAAACGGGGTTGATGGGCACACCATTGATGTCCATACGGGCTTCTGGAATAATTTCAGGTCCACCATCTTTAGGACGGCCAAGACCGTCGAAAATACGGCCGATCATGCTCTCAGAAACGCCCAGTTCCAGGGGCTTTCCAAGGAATCTTACCTTTGTGCCTTTGAGGTTGATACCGGTGGAGCCTTCAAAGAGCTGAACCATGGCTTTGTCGCCATTGATTTCAAGAACTCTTCCTCTTCTCTTTTCTCCGGTCTGCAGCTCGATTTCCACAAGCTCCTCGTACTTGACGCCTTCAACGCCTTCTACAACCATCAGGGGTCCTACAACTTCTGTAACGGATCTATATTCTTTAAGCATTTAGGATCCCTCCTTCTGCAATGAGATCATCAATAACCTTGGTCAGTTCCACTTTGATGTCCTTAATCTTTTCAATGTCTTTTTCTTCCAGATACTTCGCTCTTGCAATACGGTCTCTTACTTCAAGATTGATTAAATCATTGAGGTAAATGCCGTTCTTCAGAGCTCTCTGTCCTTCATGGTAGAAGTGCAGCACAAGATCCAGCATAAGGTTCTGCTTGTCCAGGGAAGAATAGGTATCCACTTCGTGGAACGCATTCTGCTGAAGGAAATCTTCTCGGATGGATTTTGCCGCTTCCAGCTTCAGTTGATCTGCTTCTGAAAGAGAATCACGTCCAACCAGTCTTACAATTTCCTGTAGGGAAGATTCTTCCTGTAAAAGCGCCATAGCCTTTGTTCTGTTGGAAGAGAATTCGTTGTCCACATTCTGATCCATCCAGCCGTCTACTTTACTCTGATACAAGGAGTAAGAGTTCATCCAGTTGATGGCAGGGAAGTGTCTTCTGTAAGCAAGGCTTGCATCCAGTCCCCAGAACACTTTAACGATTCTAAGGGTTGCCTGGGATACTGGCTCGGAAATATCTCCTCCTGGAGGGGATACCGCACCAATGATGGTGAGAGCGCCGATTCTGTCATCAGAACCGTAGCATTTTACCTTACCTGCTCTTTCATAGAACTCCGCTGCACGGGAACCAAGATACGCTGGGTATCCTTCGTCACCAGGCATTTCTTCCAGTCTTCCGGACATCTCTCTAAGAGCTTCTGCCCATCTGGAAGTGGAGTCTGCCATGATCGCTACACTGTAGCCCATGTCTCTGAAGTATTCAGCAATGGTGATTCCGGTATAGATAGAAGCTTCTCTGGCTGCCACTGGCATGTTGGAGGTGTTTGCAATGAGCACGGTTCTCTTCATGAGAGACTCTCCGGTCTTTGGATCCTTGATTTCAGGGAATTCCAGAAGCACGTCGGTCATTTCATTTCCACGTTCTCCGCAGCCTACATATACAACGATCTCAGAATCCGCCCACTTAGCCAGCTGATGCTGCACAACGGTCTTACCGGAACCGAATGGTCCTGGAACTGCAGCAGTTCCTCCCTTTGTGATGGGGAAGAAGGTGTCGATGACTCTCTGCCCGGTGATGAGCGGAGCATCTGGGTTGATCTTGTTCTTATACCCACGTCCACGTCTTACTGGCCATTTCTGAAGCATGGTGATTTCCTCACCGGACTCCAGTACACAGACTGTATCTAGTATTGTGAATTCGCCTTCCTTGATTTCCTGCACTACACCACTCTTGCCATAAGGCACCATGATTTTATGAAGTACAACAGAAGTCTCCTGCACTGTACCCAGCACATCTCCCTGAGAGACTGCATCTCCAGGCTTCACTGCTGGAGTGAATTTCCATAGTTTTTCTCTGTTCAGGGATGGTACAACCACGCCCTTCTCCAGGAAGTCACCCACTTGTTCCATGATCGCATTAAGAGGTCTCTGGATTCCGTCAAACATGGACTCGATAAGTCCAGGTCCCAGTTCCACAGATAGTGGCTCTCCTGTGGTGTACACAGGCTCT
>RCMY010004282.1_pt1 | contig 12384 bp, 16 predicted proteins | sample 2041341 | NCBI WGS metagenome assembly RCMY01 (sample SAMN09708234, study PRJNA481090) | Marine sediment metagenome, whole genome shotgun sequencing project. | reverse complement strand
CATCGCCGAAGACAGTTCGGAAGGGCTGTTCTACGGCGGTGGCCTCGAGCTCCTCAAGGACCAGTTCGTCGCTGCTGTCGCCGTTGGTGTGTTCTCGTTCGTGGTCACCTTCGCGATCGCCAAGGTCATCGACTCGACCATGGGCCTGCGGGTCGACGAAGACGCCGAGTACCAGGGCCTCGATCAGAGCCAGCACGCCGAGTCGGCCTACACCAGCTGAGTCACTTTTGTGTCTGAGTTACTTCGGGGTCGGGAGCAGCTGTAACGCCGGGTTACTTCGGGGTCGGGAGCAGCGGTAACTCAGTCGGAGTCCCTGGCACGACCGCCCCACTACCACTGCCACTGCCCTCACCATTCGACCAGCGCACTACGATCGGGAACGCCATGAAACTCATCACCGCCGTCATCAAGCCCTTCAAGCTCGACGATGTGAAAGACGCACTCAAAGCCATCGAGGTCACCGGGATCACCGTGTCGGAGGTGCGCGGTTTCGGCCGCCAGGGCGGCCACACCGAGACCTATCGCGGCGCCGAGTACAAGATCGACTTCGTTCCCAAGGTCAGCCTCGCCACCGTCGTCGACGACGCCCGCGTGGACGACGTGGTCGATGCGATCGTCAAGGCGGCGGCGACCGGCAAGATCGGCGACGGCAAGATCTGGGTCACCGATGTCGACCGAGTGGTGCGCATCCGCACCGGCGAAGAGGGCATCGACGCCGTCTGAGTCCCTTTCAGCGACGGCGGTCGGAACGTTCCGATCGTCGCTGACGCATGTTCGCGAACTCGCCGCGCACAGCGACCACACCGGCGACGATGATGATCCCGCCGATGATCACGACCGGCCACGCGATGCCACCACCTGTCGCAGCTTCGGGCACGGCTTCCTCGACTCGCATCGCACCATCCTCTCGTTTGTGTGACGATTTCTGCGGACCCGTACTCAGATATTGCGACGCAAACGCCGCTTCGTCAGGACGGCTGTTGCATCTCGCGGAGCGCGGCCAGTGTCTGTCCGGCGCCGGCGTCGACTCCTTCGAGTGCCTGCAGGATTGCGACGAGATTGCGGTCACGCTCGTGCACCAAATCGCGAATCGAACGGTCGCCCGCCTGGACATCAGACTGATCGGCGATCATGTCGATCAACTCGTCGGTGAGTTCCGGCGTGTCCATCAGCTTGGTCCACGGCCACTTCAGCGCAGGTCCGAACTGCGCCATGAAGTGACGCATCCCGCCCTCTCCCCCGGCGATCCGGTAGGTCTCGAACGTTCCCATCTGCGCCCAGCGGAGACCGAACCCGAACCGGATTGCGTCATCGATCTCCTCGGTCGTGGCGATGCCGTCGTTCACCAGCCAGAGCGCCTCGCGCCACACGGCTTCGAGGAGCCGGTCGGCGATGAATGCATCGATCTCCTTGCGAACATGGAGCGGGTGCATGCCGAGCAGCCGGTAGGTGTCCATCGCTCGGTCGATCGTGCCGAGCGACGTCTGCTCACCGCCGACGATCTCGACCAGCGGCAGGAGGTAGACCGGATTGAAGGGGTGGGCGACGACGAGCCGTGACGGGTGCTCCATCGACGACGCGAGGTCGGTCGGCTTGTATCCCGAGGTCGACGAGGCGACGAGTGTGTCGGTGGCTGCGGCTGCGTCGATCGCTGCGAGCGTGTCGTGCTTGACGTCGAGCCGTTCGGGCACCGACTCCTGGATCAGCCCGACGCCGTCGACCGCAGCGTGGATCGAGTCGACGATCGTCAACGAGCCGACGTTGCCGACGTCGAGGCCCAGCGCGTCCCATGCAGCCACGGCATCCGCCATCACCGCGTCGAGGATTGCCGCTGCAGCAGTCGACGGGTCGAAGGCCGCGACATCGACACCCCGCAGCCGCAACCGTGCGGCCCACGCCGCGCCGATCACGCCACACCCGACGACGGCCGCCCGCTCCGGCAGCACGGTCACGAGCAACTCCACGCCGAGGATGACGTGTTACTCGTGCTCCCGACCCCGGAGTAACGCTGGCGGACGATTGCCTGCGTCACGGAAGGGTCTGACCCCGATGTGACTGGGTCAGCCATGGCGGGTGAGCTGCATCTTCTCGCGGACGTCATCGGCGGTCATGATGTCGACGTTCATGCCGCGCAGGATGACGACGGCCCGCTCGACGAGTGACTGGTTCGTCGCGAGCTGACCACGATCCAGGTACAGGTTGTCTTCGAGCCCGACGCGGACGTTGCCACCGGCGATCGCGGCGAGTGCCACGTACTCGAGCTGTTTGCGACCGATCGAGAACGCACTGAACGTCCAGCTGTCCGGGATGTTGTTGACCATCGCCATGAACGTGTTGATGTCGGCCGGCGCTCCCCACGGGATGCCCATGCACAGCTGCACCATCACCGGGTCGTCGATGAGGCCCTGGTCCACGAGCGACTTGGCCTGCCACAGATGGCCGGTGTCGAACACCTCGATCTCCGGTCGTACACCGAGCTCCTGGACCTGACGGGCCATCTCGGCGAGCACCGACGGCGTGTTCGTCATCACATAGTCGCCTTCACCGAAGTTCATCGAGCCACAGTCGATCGTGCAGATCTCGGGAAGGATCTTGCGGACATGGTCGAGCCGTTCGGTCGCTCCGACCATGTCCGTGCCCGCCTCGGCCAGCGGGAGCGGTTGCTCGACTGATCCGAAGGTGACGTCGCCGCCCATCCCCGCCGTGAGGTTGATGACCGGGTCGACATCGGAGGCGCGCACCCGGTCGACGACTTCTGCGTAGTACCCGACCTCGCGTGACGGCGCACCCGTGAGCGGATCGCGGACATGGATGTGCACGACCGCGGCCCCGGCGCGGGCTGCCGCGATGCAGTCGTTCGCGATCGCCTCAGGGGTGAACGGAACCTTGTCGGACTTGCCGACGGTGTCGCCGCTGCCGGTGACGGCGCAGGTGATGAATGAAGCGGTCATGTGGTTCTCGATTCATTGGTTGTCATGAGGGATGTCACAGATGGTGTCCTGACACCATCTGACGCACCGCAGGCGGTCATGGGTCGAGTGGGTGACGACGGTTTCGTCGGAGGACGCGCAGCCGGGACAGCACGTCGTCGCGGTCGAGGTAGCAGCCTCGCAGCACACGACGACCCGCGCCAGGGTCGAAGGCATCTCGGCCGTGCAGCACGCGTCGGTTGTCGAAGCCGACGAGATCGCCGGGCTCGAGGCGGTTCGAGAGCATCAGGTCCGGGTCGTGCGCGACGGCGGAGAAGACTCGCATGGCCTCGTAGGCGCGCGGTACGTCGGCGACGTCCATGTGCGGAGCGAGCCGAACGGGGTAGAACGCACGCAGGGTGAGCGGGCTTCGGTCGGTTCCGTGGTCGATGATCGGTCCGATCCAACGGTGATCACCGTCCTTGGCCCGGTTTGCAAAGACCCAGTCGAGCGATGTCAATGCCTCGTAGTGCTCGCCATGGTCGACGCGCAGCCGTTCGACCACCGCAAGGCCGTCGGTCATCCGCGAAGCACCACCCGCCACGGTGTTCTCGACGCAGTGGAGGAACTGATAGCCGGGCGGCGTCTCCCGGGTCGGCAGGTCACTGTGCTGGCCGAGGTTGGCGCCCGTGTTGGCCAGCGAGTCGGCCTGTTCGAAGACCGCTTCGACGGTGAACACGTCGCCGAAGTTCGACCCGCGGATCGGTCCGAGCCGACGACCGATTCGTACCATCTCGTCACGGTCGGTCGCCGTGCCCCGCAATCGAGCCAGGCCGTGGCTGGCCAGTGCTGCGACCCACGCCTCCAGGGCATCGTCGTCGTGCAACACCTCGGCACCGTCGAAGCTCGGCGGTTGGCCGATCGACGCGTCCCACGTCACCAGTTCAGTGACCGCATCGGGAACGTGGTGACCCTCCGCGATCGACCGCAGCCAGCCCGGGTGCACGGTCGATGTCCGACCGTCACTCCAGGTGAGTGCGAGGGCTCCGTCGGCGACGGCGGCATCGACGAGCACGTCGGGGTGCGGCAGGGAACCCGGGTCGATGGTCGACTCGCGCGTGACCGGGTCGATGGCCACGGTGTTCTCGAAGAGCCACAGTGAGTAGCACTCGAGCGAGTGACCGTCGGCCCATCGGACCGTGACAGCGGGACCGTCGCGTTCGACAGCAGAGATGGAATGCCATCGGTACGAGTCGAAGTCGGGCGTCAGCACCTCGGTCATCGGTGAGAACTGTAGCCACCGCCGTCGATCGGCCGAGACCGAATGGTCGTCAGCGCCGTGGCGTGTCGAGGGTGCGCACCGTCGAGCTGAGCGGAACGGCACTGCGGTCGACGGGGAGCGTCCCGAACAGTCGGTCGCCGCTGTTCGAGGTCACGCCGAGCCAGTGCTGCTCGTTGCGGAAGTGATGCAGACGGTGATTGCGGTCGAGGCGTCGGTAGTACCTCGATGTCGGTTGGTACCGGGAGTGCACGAGCAGATGCACCCATTCGTAGTGGAGCAACGCAAGGAGTCCTGCTGCCATTGCCGACATCGCAGTGCCCCAGATGAGCGAACTCGATGTGGCCGTCGCCCACAGATCGACGGCATAGGCGATTACGGCCATCGGGACGACGATCGCTGCGCACGACCCGATCGCGTTCGGGCGGCGGAGCAGCAGCCACAGCAGATCGTCCGGGTCTCGATGGTGCCGCTCGTGGGATTCTCTGGTGCCGAGCGCTTCCCCGAGCCACTGACCGGGCCGAGCGTGCAGCAGCCAACGGTGGATTGTCCACTCGACCGGGCCGACCAGGACGAACACCGAGGCGATCACCGCGAGGTCGAACCACGACGATCCGCCGAGCGCCGTTCGACCGACCACGACACCGAGCAACGAAGCGAGAATCACTCGTGACGACGACGAGCCGCCGAAGGTGCGCCCGACCTCGTCGAGCGTGGTGAGTTCACGCGCCGTCGCCATCGAATCGACCGTACCCGAGAACACGCAGCGCCTCCCGTCGGGCCCCCCATCACCGATCTGGTCGCTGGTCCGCTTGCAGCTCTGGTCGGCGCTCTGGTCGGCGCTCTGGTCGGCGCTCTGATCGGCGCTCTGGTCGAATGGAGTGGTCCCTGCACCGCTGGCCTACAGTCGGCGACATGACGACGGTCGAATCCGAGCTTCCCGCTGCACTCCTTGCCGACAAGGACGGACGTTGGACCGCACAGTGGAAAGAGCTGTATCACGAGGTCATCACCAACGACCTGTGCACCGGCTGTGCCGGCTGCGTCGTCACGTGCCCGCACGACGTGATCGGCTACGAGCACGAAGAAGGCAAGTACATCCCCTTCCACCTCGAAGAAGAAGGCGGACTGGACGACTGCGTCCACGGCTTCGGCTCCGGCGGTGGCTGCACCACCTGCACCCGTGCCTGCCCCCGCTTCCGCGCCTGGGAACCCGCTGCCGACATGCACCTCTTCGGCCGCATCCGCGAGCCCGACGAGATGGCCGGCATCTGGCGCCAGCTCTACCTCACGCGCGCCACCGACAAGACCGTTCACGACAACGGTCAGGACGGCGGTCTCGTTTCAGCGCTGCTGATCTGGCTGCGCGAGAACGACTACGTCGATGCCGCGCTCGTGTCGGGCGTCGAAGACGACGATGCATGGAAGGCCAAGCCCGTCGTCGTCGTGACCAAGGAAGAGATCCTCGCCACCGCCGGGTCGCGCTACACGTACTGCGCGAATCCGCTCGCCCTTCCCGAGGCCCGCGAACGCGGCTTCGAACGCCTCGCGCTGGTGGGGATGGGCTGCCAGACGTCCTCGCCGCCGGTCATGTGGGACCGTAAGGCCGGCAAGGTGTCCAAGCCGTTCGTGGTGAACATCGGCCTGCTGTGTTCCAAGACGTTCGACGACTCGATCTTCGAGGAGCTCTTCGAGGCCAAGTACGGCCTGAAGAAGCAGGACATGCTGAAGATGAACATCAAGGGCGTGTTCCAGATCTGGATGAAGGACGGCTCGTATCACGAGGTGAACCTGAAGGAGTGCCACGCGTGGACTCGTCAGGGTTGCACCACGTGTCCGGACTTCGCTGCCGAGCACGCCGACATCGCGACCGGCGGCATCGGCGAGGACAACGACTGGACCCTCACGATCGCCCGCACAGAACTCGGCGAGGAGATCATCGAGCGGATGATCGCCGATGGCGTGATCGAGGCCAAGCCGGCGCAGGAGGACGAGACGGCGATGCGGCTGTTGCGGCTGCTGTCGATCGTGAGCCGTCGCCGGTGGCCGAAGAGCGCCGACCCTGCACCTGCCGTCGGTGTGCCGCCGCCCAAGAAGAAGGTCGCAGCCACCACGACCCCCGATCCGAAGCCCGACGAGGCCAAGCCTGCCGACTGACTTTTCGTGAGCTTCATGCCGTCAGTGACTGCAACAAGCTCACGAAAATCGCAAAGAGGATGAAAGAAGGGGCAACGGCCTCGGCGTCGAACCGCCGGGATCGTTGCTGTTCGACCTACTCCTTGCAGGCGGCGAGATCGGCTTCGAAGAGCTCGATCGCAGTGCCCGGACCTGCGTCGTTCGCGGTGGCCGTCATCTCTTCGAGCTGGTCTTCGGAGTAGCCCTCGACCTTGTCGAACATGCACTTGCCCTCGGCCTCGGTCAGGTCGCCCTGGTTCACCGAGGTCTCGATGATGTCCTCGACGATGCGCTTGCGGCCCGGGTCGGAGTTGCAGGCACTCAGACCGACGACTGCCACGGCCAGCACGGCGACCACTCGGCGGACGTGGCGCTTCGGCGACGTCGGCGCATCAGTACGCATGCTGATCTCGGGGTTGGCGAGCTCGGAGTTCACAGTGATCGGAGGCTACTGGCACGATGTGACGATGCCGCTCCACTACCTCGACAACCCCGCCCTCAACTGGGAAGCCCAATCCCTGCTCGAACTGATGGAGAAGATCGGCGCACCGGCACTCGATTCCCAAGAGCCCGCCGCCGCGCGCACCACGCGAGCCGACCTCGCACCTGATCCGACCGAGGACTGCCACGAAATCCGCGACGTCGACGCTGACGGCGTGCCGTGCCGGTTCTACCGTCCCGAGCCGGGTGACACGACGCCCGGATTGCTCGTCTTCTACCACGGCGGCGGCTGGGTCATCGGCGACCTGGACAGCCACGACAACATCTGTCGATCACTCGCCAATCGCAGTGGTCACGCCGTTCTCAGTGTCGACTATCGACTCGCTCCCGAGTTTCCCTTCCCCGCCGGGCTCGACGACTGCCGCAACGCGACCGAGTGGGCACACGCCCATGCCGACGAACTCGGGATCGACCCGAATCGGATCGCCGTCGGCGGTGACTCGGCCGGCGCGAACTTCGCAGCCGTCATCGTGCACGAGACGTCGGTACCGATCAACTTCCAACTGCTGATCTACCCGGTCACCGATTGCCGCATGGGCAGCGGCTCCTATGAACAGAACGGCGACGGGTACTTCCTGACGAAGAACGCGATGAAGTGGTTCATCGACCACTACCTCTCCGGCGAGGAGGGCGACGCGACAGACCCACGCACCTCACCGTTGCTCACTCCTGATGAACAGTTGGCGCAGAGCCCCCGAGCGCTCGTCATCACCGCCGGCTTCGACCCATTACGCGACGAGGGTGTTGCGTACGCGAACCGGATGTCGTCGCTGGGCGTGCAGGTCAGCCACGTCGAGTTCCCCGGCCAGTTCCACGGGTTCTTCTCACTCCCCCACATGCTCGGTGACGCACGCACGGCACATGCCCTCGCCGCCGAGGCGCTCGTCCTCGGACTCGCTGTTCCGGCCACCGAGTCAGCGTGACGAAGCGGTCACGTTGTGCCTGGCACAACGTGACCGGCGAGTTCGACGGCGCGGTTGAACACTGCGTCGAGCATCGGTTCGGTCAGCCGTTTGGTGAAGGTGTTCTGTTGGCTGACGTGGTAGCTGCAGAGCAGCGTCATCGGACGACCATCCGATGACGTGACGGACACCTCGACACCGTGGCCGAACTTCGGTCGCGGTCGCACCCCGAAGAAGTTGCACGCTGCCTCGTAGCCGAACGTGCCGAGGCAGATCACGACCTTGGCGGCGCTCAGCGCCTCGAGTTCGCGGATCAGGAACGGCCGGCAGGCATCGCGTTCGTCGGTGGTCGGTTTGTTCAACGGCGGCGCACACTTCACCGCCGAGGTGACCCAGGCGTCGCGCAGTTCGAGGCCGTCGTCAGACGACACCGACTCGGCCTGGTTCGCGAGGCCGGCCTTGTGCATGGCGCGAAACAGCCAGTCGCCGCTGCGATCGCCGGTGAACATCCGACCGGTGCGATTCGCACCATGCGCAGCGGGCGCGAGGCCGAGCACGACCACTCGTGCAGCCGGGTCACCGAAGCCCGAGATCGGCTTGCCCCAGTAGTCCTCGTCACGAAACGACGCGCGCTTCTCGACCGCAACCTGCTCGCGCCACTCCACGAGGCGAGGACAGAACCGGCATCCGTGGATCTCCGTCGTGATGACCTCGAGCGGCGTCGCGGCTGCTGCTCGTCTCTTCTGGGCCGCGTTCTTTCCAGTTGCGTTCCTTCGGGCCGCGTTCCTTCGGGACACGTTCTTCGAGGGCACGTTCTTCGACGACGTGTTCTTTCGGGGCACGGCAGGATCGGGCACGGACATCGACAGTAGGTTGGCCCTCGGTAGCGTGAAAGGCACCCATGGCAACGACAACACGCAAGAAGACGGCCACGACGGCCTCCACCAGCACCACGAATGACCGGACGAGCGCACGGCCTCCGACGAAGACCGGGTCGCGTTCGAAGGCGGCTCCGAAGAAGCGGGCAGCCAAGCACGTGCCCAAGCCGACGACGATCCTGCTGGTCCGGCACGGCCAGACACCGACCACCGGCAAGATCCTGCCCGGCCGCGCCAAGGGACTCCACCTCGCCGAGCAGGGCCACGAGCAGGCCAAGATCGCTGCACTGCGCATCGCCGAACTCAAGATCGACGCCGTGTACAGCTCGCCCCTCGAGCGTGCCAAGGAAACTGCCGCTCCGATCTCCGAAGCCTGTGGGCTGAAGACCAAGATCGAGCGCGGGCTGTTGGAGTGCGACTTCGGCGACTGGACCGGCAAGGAACTGAAGGATCTGATGAAGCTGCCCGAATGGCAGACCGTGCAACGCGCCCCGTCGACGTTCCGCTTTCCGAACGGCGAGAGCTTCACGGAGATGCAGACCCGCATGGTCGGCGCCCTCGACAAGCTCCGCGCCCTGCATCCCGGCGGCACCATCGTCTGCGTCAGTCATGCCGACACGATCAAGGCCGCCGTTGCACACGCCATGGGAACCCACATCGACCTGTTCCAGCGCATCGTGATCAGCCCCGCATCGGTCAGCGCCATCACGTGGCACGCCGGCGGTCCGATCGTGCTCACCGTGAACTCGACCGGCCGCCCGCTGACCGAACTGAAGCCCGCCTGATGAGCATCTTCTTCGAATTCGACGACGTCGACGCCTTCACCACGGGCACCGTCGGGGTACCGGGCAACCGGACCTTCTTCATGCAGGTCCGTGCCGAAGGCCAGTGGGTCACGATCAAGTGTGAGAAGCAGCAGACCGCAGCGATCGTCCAGTATCTGCGCAAGGTCCTCAGCGACCTGCCACCGCCCGAGGATCGTCCGATGCCCGGCGCACTCGAACTCGCGCAGCCGATGGAAGCCTCGTTCGTCCTCGGTCCCGTCGGACTCGGCTACGACCGATCGAACGACAAGGTCCTGATCCAGCTCGAAGAGGTCGGTGAACTCGACGAGGACGGCGAGTTCGTCGACGACGATCGCGGCCACGTCCGGCTGTACGTGAGCCGTGGCCAGGCTGCTGCCTTCTGTGACCACGCCGATCGCGTGGTCGAGTCGGGTCGCCCTGATTGTCAGTGGTGCAACCATCCGATCGACCCGGACGGGCACGCCTGCCCGCGCATGAACTGACGGTTGCGTGACCCAGGAGCACCCGGACGACGAGTCCGGAGCTGACGACCTCCCCGACAGCGATCGGTTCGACGACGAGGGTGCCGAGTTCGACCACCTCGGTGGAGACGACGACTTCCATGACGATCAGGAAGACGACGACGAGTTGGATGATGACGAGGGTGACGGCGTCCGGCTCCGGATCGACCAGATCGATGACCCGATCGAGCACCTGCTCCGGGGCGAGATCGAGGTCGAAGGACGCATGCCGTACAGCAGCAATGCGACGTTCCTGGTCCACGTGACCCACGACGGCAAGTCCCACCCGGCGATCTACAAGCCGATGCGTGGCGAGCGGCCGCTCTGGGACTTCGAACCCGGCCTCCACCGGCGCGAGGTCGCGGCGTACCGGATGAGCGAAGCGCTCGGAATCCACGTCGTGCCGCCGACGGTCCTGCGTGACGGTCCGGTCGGCGAGGGGTCCGTGCAGTGGTTCGTCGCCGGCGACTTCACCGAGCACTACTTCACGATGATGGAGTCGATGCCCGAGCTCCACGATCGCTTCCGGGCGATGGCGTTGCTCGACATCATCTGCAACAACACCGACCGCAAGAGTGGCCACTGCATTCTCGTGCCGGAGCGAACCGCCGAGGACGGCACGGTGACCCCGGCGTCGGTGTGGGGCATCGACCACGGTCTCTGTTTCGCCGCCGAGTACAAGCTGCGCACCGTCATCTGGGAGTTCGGCGACGAAGACATCCCCGAGCCGTTGCTCGACCGCGTCAACAAACTCGTCGATCGCATTCCACTCGACATCGCCGCGCTCCTGAGCGACGACGAGGTCGAGGCGATCCAGGGTCGTGCAGCCTGGTGCGTGAAGCATCGCCGCTTCCCGACCGACCCCACCGGCCGCCGGTACCCCTGGCCCCTCGTCTGACTGCGTCCCCACCCCAGCGGACCGTCGGGGCCAGGCACAACCGGTACTGCAACGGACCGTCGGGGCCAGGCACAAACGGGACTTCTGGGTCTCGAGCGGAGATGACCAGTCACAGCGCGGCCGACCGTCATGCATCGGCCACTGTCCGTTCGGAGGAGTTCGGCTCGATCCGTGGGAGGATGCGGGCATGTCCGACCACGACCGACGTCTCGACGATCTGATCCACGCTGGAGATCTCGACGGGTTGATCCGCATGATCGACGACCGCTGCGCAAGCGCCGACTGGGACGGGCTGCTTCGGCTACGCGATCGCTCGCGCAGCGCGGTCAAGACGGGTCGGCAGCTGTGGCCGGCCGCCACGCTTGCGGAGTACCGCCTGGCTCTCCTCGCTCCGGCTCGACACGTCGCCGCGGTGCTCGACGAGACCGACGGCTTGTCCGGTCAGTTCACGATCGGCCCGTTGACCGAAGTCGCCGCGCAACACCACACGTGGGATGCACTGCAGTCCGAGCTCGATCCGTCGCCGCGCGCTGCCTTCGTTGCTCATGAACGGATCATCCGTGGCGAACTCATCGACGCTGAGATCGCCGACGTCCTCGACATTCCGCTGGCGCTCGAAGGCTGGGAACCGCAGTACGCACTCGCAAAGTATCGAGACAACGATGCTGATTTCCCGGCGCCTCGGCTCCCCACGGACTGGGAAGAGATCGAGACCACGAACGACGCCGAGCGCCTCGACGACGACGTCGAACTCGCCGTGCAACAGCTCGTCGAGCCGTGGGTGTCCGGCTCGAACGGCACCGTCGAGGTGGCCTGCGTCGAGGGGGACGTGGCCGATGCAATCGGCGCCCTCGGGCCGCGTCGGGCACGCATCTGCGAACTCGACGTCCGCACCTCGATGGCCTGGATGGCGTGGGCCGGTGCAAGCGGCGGCGCGCACGGCAGGCGTCGCGGCGCGGCGACCGGAAGGTTCGGGGCGTGGTGGATGCTCGGTGCCCTCGGTGACTTCACCGACGACTGGCCGGTCGACCCCGACGCACTCGGACAGTTCGCGAACGAGTTGAACTGGTACCGGTGGGACGCGTTCGAGCCGACGCTCGGCTGGACCTTGCAGTTGGCGATCGAGGACGAGGCCGAAGGCGTCGCTTGGGCGATCAGCGCTCGCGACTCGGCCTGATCGTCAGACGCCGCGAGCGGCGATGGCGTCTTGATCGATCGGCTCGATCATGATGCACTCGCCGGGGCATTCTTCAGCTGCATCGACCGCGGTCTCGATCTGGCTGTCGGGGATGCGTGCGACGCCCTTGCCCATGTCGGGACCGTGACCGGCACCCTCTGCGCCATCGAAGATGATCGTTTCACCGAAGTGCGACGACTCTTCTTTGACGACCCAGAGCCCGTCGTCACGAGCGACGAACACGTCGGGACAGATCTCTGAACAGATGCCGTCGCCGGTACACAGGTCTTGATCGATCCACACCATCAGCTGAGCCATGACCTGCAGTGTAGAGAAGGTCGTCCACGGTCACCACGTCG
>RCMY010004281.1_pt1 | contig 12386 bp, 11 predicted proteins | sample 2041341 | NCBI WGS metagenome assembly RCMY01 (sample SAMN09708234, study PRJNA481090) | Marine sediment metagenome, whole genome shotgun sequencing project. | reverse complement strand
TATATTTGTTTTTAGATTCATCCAAACTGGTATCCAAACCTTTTTGAGCGGTTAATTTAAAAACAACATAAATTAATAAAAGCAATAAAATTCCGTAAATAATAAAAAAAGGATGATAAAATGACAATAAGATCAATCCGAATATAATTTGCAAAACTGCTGCGGGAAAATCAATTAATATTTTCGAAAGTCCTTTTTGCACCGTAAGTGTATCAAAAAAGCGATTTGCTAGTTCTGGCGGATAATAATCGCGTAATTCACTCATTTTTATTTTAGGAAAACGATACGCAAATTCAAACGAAGATCGAGTAAATATCTTCTGTTGTACGTTTTCAATAATGCGCATTTGCATTAGTTGTAAAACCCCTACAAAAGCAACACCTAAGGTAACCAAAATTACCAAAACAAACCAAGATGTACTTATTTGAGCACCTTGAATTAAATTTATAATAGCCTGAATACCAAGAGGTAAAGATAAGTTTACGATACCTGCAAAGATGGCGTAGTAGAAAATTTGCAAAACGTCTCGTTTATTTATTTTGAGCAAACCTATTAGTCTTTGCCAAGTGCTAAGAATATCTTTTTTCATTATTTTATTTTTTGCAGCAGGTTAAACTAATTTTGAAAAAAATCAGTATTTGATAATTCGATGCTACAATGTGTAAAAATACTAAAATATTTAACGTAAAATTGTCGATATATAAAGCCTTTTACAAACAAAAAAGGAGATGGATTAATTTTCATAAACTAGTTTAAAGTGCAAATATAATAGTATTACTATCATTTTTCAAATAAATTGTGCGATTTATTCCTTATAAATCAAAAAATAATCAAACATATAATTGAAAAACAATTAATTAAGTCAATTTCTACAAAATTATTTTATTATTAGTAACTTGCTTAAAAAAAGATATGCCAATTTATATGGATCGGCACGATGTGTCGGAAGAAGTGACCGCTGAGCATGTGGCTCAATTACACCAAGAAGATTTAAAAATCGAACAGCAATTTAACTGCCGTGGATTGACCTATTGGTTTGATGACAAGCGAAAAACAGCTTTTTGTTTGGTGGAGGCGCCAAATATGGACGCGGTTCATGCCATGCATAATCATGCGCACGGCATATTGCCACACAGTATTATTGAAGTCAATGAAACTATTGTAGAGTCTTTTTTGGGTAGAATTGAAGATCCTGAAAAATCAAATAATACCGAACTCAATATTATTAATGACCCAGCATTTCGAGTTATTATGATTATTGAATTGTCTAAAAATTTATTGGATAAAATAGAATCGAATCAATATAGTTTATTTCAGCAAAAAGTACATCAAGGTATTTCGAAAAGTATCAAAAAATTAGATGGAAGAATCGTGCAAAGTGACAATGAAAATTATTTAGTTTCCTTTAAATCGGTTACGAATGGCGTTTTATGTGCGCTTAAAATGCAGCAAAAATTCAAATATATTATTCCGAAATTTGAAAAAAGACATAAAGATTTAAAAATCGGAATTAGTTGTGGTTTGCCGGTTACCAAAAAAGGAAGTTTTTTTGAAGAAGCGGTTGTATTAGCAAGCAATTTATGCAAAAATGTAAAAGAACATGTGGTCATAACCTCTGAAGTAAAAGCATTGTACGAAAGTGAAAATAGAAATGCCATTATCGATAAAGATTTAATCCGCACTTTAAAACCTTCCGAAGAAATATTTCTTCAGCAAATCACTGCAACACTTCATACCTTTTGGAATAAATCTAATTTTGGTGTGGAATATTTTGCCAAAGAATTAGGCTATAGTAAATCACAATTCTATCGTAAATTATTGCAATTAACCGGTAAATCGCCGAACGTGTATTTACGGGAATACCGATTAAAAAAGGCTTTGGAACTGTTGCACAAACAATCTGGCAATATTTCTGAAATCGCTTATGAAACCGGTTTTAATAGTCCGACTTACTTTTCGAAATGTTTTTTTGAAACTTACGGAATTCTTCCTTCTACCTACATTTATCAGTATATATCTTAGTTTTTATCTTTCGTAATTTGAAAAGCTTTAAAATTATAGTTTTTTGAATCATTTGTGGGGTTTCGTCGTTTTTAATCTTTTTAAATTTGAGCTATAATTTAAAAACAAAAACAATGACTAAAACTCTTTTTGAACGATTAGGCAGTAGCAAAGGTATCGCTAAAATTGTCGAGGATACTATAGAAAACCACATGAAGAATCCCAACGTAAATGCAAGATTTCTTCCGTTCGTCGAAAAACCCGAACAGTTGGCAATTATTAAAAAACACACCATTGATTTCTTCAGTGCAGGTAGCGGTGGGCCAGTAACATATCAAGGTAGAGATATGGTAACAACACACAAAGGCATGAATATTAGTCCGGCAGAATATGTTTTTGTTATGGATGATATTTTTGCCGCACTAGATAAAAACTCCGTTGATGAAGAATCGAAAAAAGATGTACTCGCTATTTTATGGTCTTTAAAAGGAATGATTATTGCAAAATAACGGTATAAAAAGCGCATGATGAAATGCGCTTTTTTTTCTTTTTATCAATAAATAGTTCCTCTTAATAAGCCATTATAACTATTTCCTCCACATCCTTTAGGCCTAAATTCTTGTGTTCTCCTATACCATTCCAACCACGATCTTTGAACCGCTGTGCAATTTTTTCTGCGGTTCCTTCATATTCTTTGGTGTACTTGGATAGTTTGGTATCAATTCCTAAACTATTAAAAAAGTCCTCTGTTTTGTCAATACCTTTACGTGCTTTTTCCTCCAAAGTGCCCTCTGAAATATTCCAGATTCTTTTTGCATATTGAGCCAATTTCTCCTTTTTAGTTTCCAAATTATAGATATAATGACTTGGTGCCAAAATAGCTAAAGTTCTTGCGTGATCAATGCCAAATAAAGCAGTTAATTCATGACCCATCGCATGAATTGCCCAATCTGTTGGCACACCTTTTTGAATTAGTCCATTCAACGCCATGGTGCAGCACCACATAAAATTGGAAGCAGCCTTATAATCAGAGGGATCTTTCATGACTTTTGGTGCAACTTCGATAAGTGTTTGCAAAATACTTTCGGCAAAACGATCTTGTAAAGTTGCTCCGATAGGGTAGGTCATATATTGCTCTAATACATGCGTAAACGCGTCTGCAATTCCATTTGCCAATTGCCTTTGTGGAATAGATTTTACAACTTCAGGATCTAAAATAGAAAATACCGGAAACAATCCTGCTCCGCCCATTCCCAACTTTTCTTGGGTTTCTTTGTTCGTTATTACAGCTCCTGAATTCATTTCAGAACCCGTTGCAGGCAAAGTTAAAACGGTTCCAAATGGCATTCCTTTGAGAGTTGGTTTTCCCTCGGTTAAAATATTCCAAGGGGTTGTCCCTTTGTATAACGCTGCTGCGGATAAAAATTTCGTTCCATCAATGACAGAACCACCTCCAACTGCCAACAAAAAGGTGATTTTTTCTTTTTTTATAATTTCTAAAGCCTTTAATAATATGCTATATTCCGGATTAGGAGGGATCCCTCCAAATTCAAAAACTTCAAATTTTTCTAAAGCCTTTTTTACTTGTTTATAAATTCCATTGCTTTTGATGCTTCCTCCACCATAAAGGATTAATATTTTTTCATTCTGAGGAATTTCCAAAGAAAGTTTTTCAATTTGTCCTTTTCCGAAAAGTATTTTTGTCGGATTTTTAAATTCAAAATTATTCATTCTTTCAATTTTTAGATTTTTTTGACAAGAACAAAAATAGTTAAAAATGTTTAGAATTTTAAAGTAGAATGTTTCATCATTAAGCTTATTTATCGTAATTTTACGATAAGATTAAAAAGATATAAAATGAGTATAAACATCAAGATATTAGGAGTTGGTTGTGCTAAATGTGAGCAAACAACAGCCATCGTTAAAGAGGTTGTTCAAGAAAATAATATTGATGCAATTATAGAAAAGGTAGAAGATGTAATGAAAATAGTAGCATATAATGTTCTCTCAACACCGGCTATAATAATTGATAATGAAGTTAAAATTAAAGGAAGAGTACCCTCCAAAGAAGAAATAATTGCGCTTTTGATCAATTAAAATCAACCTTTTCTTCGATAAATATTAATGCTTGATTAGGTTTAAAAAATCGAAAAAGAAAGACATAAACCTTATCTTTCGAGAGTTAAATTAGATAGTTTAGAATATTTGATGGCAAGCCCTTTTAGTAGAGAACCTTTTGTAATAGGAACTTAAGAAGCCTGTTTAATGCATTTTTTTAAATGAAATCTTGTATTTTGATTTATAATTTTAAAATAAATTAAAATAGAACTCCTATATTTGCAGCAGTTTAAGTCCGCACTTTGTTTTACCGACTCTATGGAACTTTGGTAAAATTTTGATGAAATTCATTGTAGATAACTTTCTTTGTATCTATTTCCGTATTCCGAATTAACTTAAATACTTAACAATTAAAACATTAAAACAAGCGAATGGCAAAATCCCAACAGACATTTAATAAACTCGAGAAAGAAAAAAAGCGTTTAAAGAAGCGTGAAGAAAAAAATAAGAAGAAAGTAGAACGTAAAGCAAATTCTAACAAAGGAGGTAGTTTTGAAAGTATGCTTGCTTATGTCGATGAATATGGCAATTTAACAGATACGCCACCAGATCCTTCGAAAAAATTAATTGTTGATGTCGAAAGCATAGAAATTGGAATTCCAAAAAAAGAAGATAGACCAGAAGAAGAAAATCTACCAAAAGAAGGTAAAGTTTCTTTTTTCGATAGTTCTAAAGGTTTTGGTTTTATCATTGACAGTATTTCTCAAGAAAAATATTTTGTACATGTGAGTGGTTTATTAGAAGAAATTCAAGAAAACGATAAAGTGACTTACGATCTCGAACGCGGATTGAAAGGAATGAATGCGGTTCAAGTAAAAAAAATATAGACTTTATCTTTCCAACCTAGTTAGAATAATATAAAATAAGCTTTCGTAATTGATTACGAAAGCTTTTTTATTTTCAAAAATGAAAAGTAATTTTGTGAATACACTTTATTAACGCAAGAACCATTAACTTAATAACCCTGACGGTTAAAATATGTATAAAAACCGAAAGTCTTGCGCTAAAGTGCATAGCTTCAACTAAAGATTGTAAACATTGAGCAAGATAAATCCAGATAAGTATTCGTTTATTCATCCAAATAAAATTCCTTTTTTTTATGGCTATGTGATCGCTATTATTGGTTCTATAGGGGTTTGGGCGAGTATGCCGGGTCAAACCGTCGGAGTTTCTGTTTTTACAGATCCTGTAAAAGATGCGCTTGGTTTGACCAGAAATCAATTTAGTAATGCGTACTTGATCGGTACTTTTTTGAGTTCTTTAGTTATTGGTCGTGCCGGAAAATGGTTTGATCAGTATGGTGCGAGATATGTTGCAACTGCTGCCGCTTTAGTATTGGCATTCTCTTTATTATTAAGCTCATGGTCTGTTGTAATGAGCGATTTCATCAAAAATCTATTGAATAGTTCGAGTTGGCTGATTCCATTTACAGTGATTTCTGTATTGTTTTTTATGATTCGCTTTAGCGGACAAGGAGTTTTGACGATGGCATCTCGTAATGTAATCATGATTTGGTTTGATAAAAATCGAGGTAAAGTAAACTCTTTCAGTAGTATAGCTATTTCTTTGGGATTCTCTTCGTCACCAATTTGGATGTTTAGTTTGATCGAAAATTTCGGATGGCAAAAAGCATGGCAAATTCTAGCACTTGGTTTAATCGTGATAGGTTTTATTTTATTTCAATTTTATCGTGATAATCCAGAAGCACATCAAATGTTACCCGATGGAGAAAAAATTGACGATACAAATATAACGGATACCATAAAAATTGTTGGTAAACAATTTACCTTAAAAGAAGCCAAAAAAACCAGAGCTCTTTGGATGTATGGGTTAACAATGGCATTTCAAAGTTTTTTTTATACTGGTTTTACGTTTCATATAATTTCAATTTTCGCTAGTAACGGGTTTTCGCAAGAGCAGGCCGTAGCCGTTTTTATTCCTATTTCAATCATTTCAGTATCTATTTCTGCTATTTTTAACGCTTTAAGCGATTATTTAAGTCTGAAAATATATTTATTCATTCAAATTATTGGTGGTTTTAGTGCTGCTATCGGATTCTTATTTTTAGCAGAACCCTTCGGATTATATTTGCTTATTGCAGGATTGGGAATTTCAGGTGGATTCTTTTCCATTTTAAATGCGGTTGCTTGGCCACGTTTTTTCGGCAGAAAACATCTCGGTGCGATTACCGGAAAAATAATGAGCTTTTTAGTTCTTGCCAGTGCTATTGCTCCGAGCTTATTCAGCCTCTTGTTTACCCAGTTCGGATCGTATAAATTCATAGGCTATATCGCCTTATTATTTTTAGTCTTTTTATTTCTTGGTTCTATAAAAGCTAATAATCCACAAAAAGCTGTAGATTAATATTTTAAACTAGTTTTATTTAATGAATTGTTTACTGTAAATAGTCCGTAAAAAGTCTTCTTTTTTAATAAATACGGAAGTTAAAATATCATTAAAATACAAGAAAAACAGAAAAATATTTTCAATACTAAATGTTGCATTTTAAAATAAATGTACTTTTGTGCTGCAAGAAAAATAAGTTTTAGAAATGGCTAAAAATGATGCCTACGCTGCTTTAAAATACAAAGAATTCAACATTTTTTTATTGGTTCGATTTGCCATGGTTTTTGCCTGGACCATGCAATTTGTTGTCATTGAATGGGAAGTGTACAGCATGACCAAAGACCCTTTTTCTCTCGGAATTATTGGTTTAATGGAGGTGATTCCAGCATTTTCATTGGCATTATTTGCCGGACATATTGTCGATCAAAAAGAAAAAAAAGGACTTTTAATCGCTTGCATATTGGGATTTTCGGTCATAAGTCTCGGACTTTTCTTTATAACTTGGCCACGAATGGTAGCTGATTTATCCACGAAAGTGATATTATACTCCATTTATCTTTTGGTTTTTATTGGTGGAATTATTCGAGCGTTTTTAGGACCAACGATATTCTCCTTATTTTCTTTAGTTGTACCTAAAAAAGTATATCCAAATGCGGCTACTTGGAGCAGTTCTGTTTGGCAGATGGGCGTTGTGGTTGGACCGGCAGTAGCAGGTTTTTCCATAAGTGGAATTGGTGTTCATTGGTCTATGTGCCTTGTTTTTGCTTTTTCATTAATTTCTTTACTAGCCTTATCCAAAATCTCAAAAAAGCCAATTTTAAATCCTAAAATAGGAGAACCAGTTTTTCAAAGTTTAAAGGAAGGAGTGAAATTTGTTTTTGGAACAAAAATTATTCTCGGAGCAATAACCTTAGATATGATCGCAGTTCTTTTCGGTGGAGCGATTGCATTATTGCCCGTTTTTGCACAAGATATTTTAAAAGTAGGTTCAGAAGGATTTGGCATTTTACGTGCTGCACCAGCCGTCGGTGCTCTGATTACCATGTTTGCTTCTGTACATTTTCCGTTGCACAAAAAAGCAGGTATCAAATTATTGGTAGCAATTTTTGGATTTGGTCTGGCAATTATTGTATTCGGACTCTCTACTTGGTTTTGGGTTTCTGTTCTTGCCCTATTTTTTACTGGTATTTTTGATGGAATCTCCATGATAATCCGCCAAACCATTTTACAAATAAAAACACCAGATCATATGCGTGGTCGCGTGGCTTCGGTAAATTCAATGTTTGTTGGTTCTTCCAATGAACTTGGTGCTTTTGAAAGCGGTCTTACAGCAAAATGGATGGGTACAGTTACAGCGGTTGTATTTGGTGGCACGATGACCTTAATCACAGTGATTACCACTGGAATTGTTTCTCCTGCCTTTCGAAAACTCGACTTGCAAAAAGATATGGAAGTACACGAAAAAGAATAATCTAGTTCAATATCTCTGTAAATAAATCAATTAACGGCTGGTTGGCATTATTTGGGTCAGGTAAAGAACTGTCACCGCGATAAATACCAAATAATTCTTCGTGATAGGCATGATAAGAAAAATGAATGTTTTTCTCTTTTGCGATAGAAACCATATCTCGTACATACGTCAAACCACCTTTGTCATTTTCAAAACAAGGATAACCTAAACCAAATTCGCCCATATACAAAGCGACATTTTTTGCATCAGCCCAATCGGTAATTTCTGTGATTACAGATTCTAAATATTCTTTGTTTCTACTATAAATAGGAGAATCGGAGCTGTTAAAATCAATTCTCAGTTTACAATCTGCCGTGCTCGAAATATTTTCGCCTTTTACATAGCCATTAATTTGGTAGCTATAATTTAGTTTTGGACGGAATGCTAAAGAACCGTTATTCAGGTTGCAATCACCAGTTGCATTTTCAATATAAAAACTTTGTGTATCTGAGTTTCCAATTGATGCAATCCCATAAGAGCCGGAATTATTGCTACTCCAATAATACCAATTGTTCAAATCATTCAAGTTTTTTTCTAAAATAGCTCGAGTAAAATTACCATTTTCATCAAATTCATTGATGATGATATCATCAAAATATACTTTTCCTCCAACGGAAGCACCGACCAAAGTTGGGTAGCCAATTTTAATTTTAGCGTCGGTTATTTTATATTTATTTCCTTCGATATATGTCCAATCCGTATTTCCGCTTGCCACTTTCGGATTATCAAAAGTCGCCGTGTACCATTCTGAATTTGAATCTTCAAGAATGCTTTCATCGGGGTAAGCGCCACCTTCACCCAGTTTGGCAAATTCTAATAGTTGATGTGAATATTTAAACGGTTCATAGCCATGAAATTCATAAATAGTCTTATCATCTTGAATTTCAGGAAAATTCAAATTGGCATTGGGTACAAAATTTCCTTTGACATAAATAGCACGTTCTATAAAAAGTAAATGATTTTTATCTACTTTTCTAACTTCATCCGTAATTTTTTGGGCTAATTGCGACCATTGCGCAACGGAATTTGTTGGTACGGGTTCATTGACAAATCCATAACCGCCAATAAATTTTTCTTCTTTATATCGCTCGTCAATGGCTTTCCAAAGTGCCGCTAATCGATTTTGATTTTCAGTATTTGTCCATAAAGCATCTCCCTCTCCTTGTGATTGGTAACCACCTTGTGGAGCATGCATATTTAAAATAAGGTAAATATTATGTTTTTTTGCCCAAGCTATATTTTTGTCTAAATAATCCCAACCTGTTTGTTTGTATTGATATGGATTACTATCATCTTCAAAAGTTCTATAATTCAAATAAAATCGAATCATATTCATTCCCATATTTTTCACACGCTCAAAATCCAATTCATTGTGATGCGTTTTAATAGGTAAAGGAGAATTATTCCAAATTTCATTTCCGAAAGCGACACCTTGCAAATAAACAGGATTTTTATTTGAGTCAACCAGTTGATTATCATCTAATTGCAATAATTCATTTTTTCCTTCCGGAATTGGATTAGGTTCTGTATTTTCTTCATCTTGACAAGAAAAAAAAGAAACTAATAGTACAACTATAAAGTAAAAGGATAATTTTTTCATGCAATATTATTAAAAATAAAGTTACGAAAATGATAGTAAACTTTATTTTACCCACCATTTTTTATGGTGTTTTTGGTTATCCTCTAAAGAGAAAATTACACCAATTTCTGGCGTAATAAGTGGCATATTCAACCTTGTGGCTTCTTTGGTTACACGCTCAACAGGATCGGTCCACGCATGCAGCGCCAGAGAAAATGCGCCCCAATGAATAGGCATCATGACTTTTGCTTTGAGATCTATTCCTGCTTGCGCGGATTGCTCTGGCATCATATGAATAGCTTCCCACTTTTCATTGTATTGTCCGCATTCAATCATCGCAAAATCAAAAGGACCATATTTCTCTCCAATTTCTTTAAAATGAGAATCATAACCGCTATCTCCACTAAAAAATAAACGTTCATTTTTTCCATTAATAATCCACGATCCCCACAAAGTTGTCCAGCGATCGGTAAGTCCTCTTCCTGAAAAATGACGTGCGGGGGTAAAAATCAATTGAATATTATTTTGCTTCGTTTCTTCCCACCAATTGAATTCATGCACACGATTGGCGTCGACTCCCCATGAAATCAAGTGAGCTGCAACACCCAACGGAACATAAAAATTACTTGTTTTAGCTTTTAATTTTTGAATAGAACCATAATCCAAATGGTCATAATGGTCATGAGAAATTAAAACAGCATCAATTTGCGACAATTTTTCGATTTCGATGGGTAATTCTTTACTGTAACGATTATTTCCTAACCACGGATGCGGTGCCGGAACATCCCCAAACATGGGGTCAATCAAGATATTTTGTCCGTCCATTTGTAATAAAAAAGTAGAATGTCCGAACCAAATTAATTTCGTTGAATCTTTATTCTTTGCTATTGTAAGGGAATCTACTTTTTGGATAGGAATCTCAAAATTTGGCTCTCTGTTTGGAACACCTTTTATAAAATTGATCATCGTGCTAATAATTTGTGAAACGCTCATGTCCATATTGGTAACACTTTGATTCACAAACTTTCCATCCTTAAAATTCACATTTTTTTTATAGCTTTCTATTTTCTCTTTCGAGGATGAAGCACCAAATTGCGGACTTATATTCACAAACAAAACACCTATTAAGCCGAGACTAAAGATGGTGGTTACAATGATTATTACCATTATTTTAAGAATTTTTTTGATTTTTTTCATGGCTTGCAAAAATACCGAAATAATATCATTTATCTTATCTTTGTTAGTCGGCGACTCATTTTAAACTTTATGATATGGTAAAAAAAATAAACTGGGAAGATATTCCTACAGAACAAGTAACTCCGAAAATGGAACGAAAATTAGTCTATGGAGAAAAAATTATGATTGCTAAAATGAAATTTAAGGATGGTTTTAAAGTTCCGTTGCATCAACATGAGAACGAACAAATAACCCAAGTAATATCGGGTACGATTCGTTTTTGGCTGGGTCAAGACAAAAAAGAGGTGTACAATTTAAATGCTGGCGATGTTTTGGTAATTCCGGGAAATCTGCCTCACGAAGCATTGATGCTCGGCGATGTTGAAGAAATTGATACCTGGTCGCCAATTCGAAAAGATTGGTTGGACGGTACAGATGATTATTTAAAATAATAAATATATACCCGTTTTTTTTCTGCGTTAATCTGCGGAATCTGCGGGAAATAAACAGAAAGCTAGAGTCTCTAGCTTTAACATTCTTTATGGACAATCAAAAATAAAAAAATGGATTTTGGTTTAAAAAATAAAATAGCGTTTATCGGAGGATCTAGTCAAGGTCTCGGTAAAAGTGTTGCTTTAGAATTAGCAAAAGAAGGAGCACATGTCATTATTTGTGGAAGAAATAAAGAAACTTTAGAAAACGCAAAGAAAGAAATCGAAAAGGTTGGAAGTGGAGAAGTTGTGTCTCTTGCTGGTGATTTATCCTTATCCGTTGATCGGGACAAGATGATTGCACAAGTTCTTGAGCATTTCAAAAAAGTCGATATTTTGGTAACTAATACAGGTGGACCACCCAGTGGTAAATTCGAAGAATTAGAAGCAAAAGACTGGCAACAAACCTATGAATTACTTTTGGGTAGTGCTGTTGCTCTAATTCAGGGTTTTTTGCCAGGTATGAAAGAACAGAAATCAGGAAGAATAATTACGATAACCTCGCAAGCAGTTAAACAACCCGTTTCAAACTTGATTTTATCAAATTCAGTACGAGCATCGGTAGTTGGTTTAATGAAAACTCTGGCTAGTGAATTAGGACAATATAATATCACGGTTAACAATGTCATGCCAGGCTATACCAAAACAAACCGATTGACCAGTCTTTTAGAAAAAAATCCGGAAATGAAAAAAGCGGTAGATGAAATTCCACTACAAAGATTTGCAAATCCGGAAGAGTTTGCTGCCGCCGTTGCATTTTTGGCAAGCGAAAGGGCGAGTTATATTACTGGTGTTTCTTTACCTATTGATGGTGGTTGGATTAAAAGTGTTTAAAAAATGATAAAAATAGACTTAGAAAATAAAAAGATTCTCGTTACCGGAGCTTCTGATGGAATTGGCAAAGGTGTTGCCGAATTTTTAATGCAAATGGGAGCACAAGTGGCTGTTCATTTTAATACGAATCAAAAATCTGCTGAAGAATTGGTAAAACATTATCCGAAAAGTCATTCCAAAATATTTCAAGCAGATTTATCCAAGAAACAAGAGGTAATTCGCTTATTTGAAGAAGTGGAAAAAGAATTCCGAGAAATCGATGTCATTATTTTAAATGCCGGTGTTTTTTTACAGCATCCTGTAAAAGATTCTATCGAAGATTGGTACAAAA
>RCMY010004280.1_pt1 | contig 12386 bp, 11 predicted proteins | sample 2041341 | NCBI WGS metagenome assembly RCMY01 (sample SAMN09708234, study PRJNA481090) | Marine sediment metagenome, whole genome shotgun sequencing project. | reverse complement strand
AACGGCGGGCGCTTCGCGAGACTGCCCGCATGATCGAACAGTTCGTCGAGATCGCCACCCCTGACAGCACGGCGGAAACACCAATGGTCACCTTTGTCGTGCATCCGGATTCGGGAGCGCCGCACCCCCTCGTGTTGTTCTTCATGGACGCCCCCGGCATGCGTGAGGAGATTCGCGACATGGCACGGCGCCTCGCCACAGCCGGCTACTACGTGATGGCTCCGCAGCTCTACTACCGCGAGGTCGCTGAGTACAACCTGTTCGAGACCGGTGACCGAGACCGCATGGTCGAGCTGATGTCAGGCCTCCGCAACGACATGGTCGTGAGCGATTCGACAGCGTTGATCGCGCACGCTGCAGCTGACCCAGCAGCGAGCACCGAACGGGTCGGCGCCACGGGCTACTGCATGAGTGGACCGTTCGCCGTGTACCTGCTCGGCCAACTCCCGGATCAAGTGGTGGCCGCTGCATCCTTCCACGGTGTGCGTCTCGCGGTCGACGCCACCGATTCGCCGCATCTCCAACTCTCCAACTCGCGCGGGGAGGTGTACGTCGGCGCTGCCGAGACCGACAGCTACGCCCCGCCGGAGATGATCGACGCATTCGAGGCAGCTCGGATCGAAGCGGGATGCGCAGGTCGCACCGAGTGGTATCCGGGTACTGAGCACGGTTTCGCCTTCCGCGAGCGTCCGCTCTACGACCGGGACGCATCTGAACGCCACTGGGAACGCACGCACGACCTCTTCAACCGCAACCTTCGTTCCTGACCGCCCCGGAAGCGCTGACGGGGATTCCGAAGCGCGGGCGCGGTACCGTCCGGAGATGAAAGCAGCCGTGCTCAACAGTGTCCCCGGAACGCTCGACATCGAAGAGGTCGAGATTGGCGAGCCCGGCCCGCGTGAAGTGCTCATCCGCACCGCCGCGGCCGGGATCTGCCACAGCGATCTTCACTTCATGGAGGGCAAGTACCCGTTCCCGTGCCCGGCAGTGCTCGGCCACGAGTCGGCCGGAGTCGTCGAAGCGGTCGGATCGATGGTGCAGTACGTGCAGCCCGGCGACCACGTCATCACCTGTCTGTCAGCCTTCTGCGGACACTGCTCACAGTGCACCGACGGCCACCTGTCGCTCTGTGAGAACAAGGGAACCGAACTCGTGCGCAGCCCTGACGAGTCGCCGCGTCTGAGCCGCAATGGTGAGACGGTCAACCAGTACCTCCACCTCTCGTCGTTCGCCGAGCAGATGCTGGTCCACGAGCAGGCGTTGGTGAAGATCGACAAGGACATGCCGATGGACAAGGCCGCCCTCATCGGCTGCGCTGTCACGACCGGGTTGGGTGCGGTGTTCCGTACCGCCAAGGTGGCGCCGGGCCAGTCCGTTGCAGTGATCGGCTGCGGTGGCATCGGACTCTCGGCGATTCAGGGCGCCCGGATCGCCGGTGCCAACAAGATCATCGCTGTCGACATGGTCGCCTCGAAGCTCGAACTCGCTCAGGAACTCGGTGCCACGCACATCGTCGACGCAAGCAAGGGCGACGCCGTGCAGGCGGTGCAGGAACTGACCGGCGGCGGTGTTCATCACGCATTCGAAGCCGTCGGCATGAAGCAGACCGCTGAGCAGGCGTTCCAAATGCTCCGCAACGGCGGTCAAGCCACCGTCATCGGCTTGATCCCACTCGGTACCAAGGTGGAGATCCACGGCGCCGACTTGATCTACGAGAAGACGCTGACGGGGTCGAACATGGGGTCGAACCAGTTCCGCACGGACATGCCGCGCTTCATCGAGATGTATCTCGACGGGCGCCTCAAGCTGGACGAGATGGTCTCGAAGACGATCTCCCTCGAGCAGATCAACGAGGGCTTCGAAGACATGAAGCAGGGCAACGTTGCCCGCAGCGTCATCATCTTCCCGTGAACTGAGTTGGCGCAGGTCGGCGCAGGTCGGCGGTGTGTTTCAGCCGGCGGCTGTCTGGTGACGCCCTGGCGGGACCGAGACCGACGTGTCATTGTCGGCTGCGGCGTCGGCAGCTCCCGAGGCACTGTTGCTGTGCGCCGTCGGGCGCGTCGGTGGCCGCGGAATCATGGATGGGCTCGTGCCAACGACACTCGGTCGTGTGGGGGTGACCCGCTCGGTGAGGTCGGGGCGGTCGCGTGTGGGCTTCGCGCCCGGCTTCGTCGGCCCGCTGGGCTTGCTCGACGGTGTTGCTTCGGGCCCGAGGTCCGCGAGCACGCCAGGCGTGTCGTCCTTGTGCGCGTACCGATCGACGTACTTCTGTCCTGAGAGTTGAGCGATCTCGAACATCACGGCATCGGTGAACGCTCGGAGCGTGCGTGGGTCGGCAGGGTCGCCGAACTCGTGTGCCCACATCGGCTTGCCGAAACGGACGGTGACCGGCAGATTTCGCTTGAGCATCACCGAATCGGGTGGCTGCACAGCGAGCGTGCCTTCGTGCCCGACCGGGACAATCGGTGCATTGCAACGAATCGCCAACCGGGCCGCGCCGGTGCGGCCCTTGTGAAGATTCTCGCTGCGCGACCGGGTCCCTTCCGGATAGATCATGAAGAGGCGACCGTCATCGAGCACCAGCGCTGCGGTATCGAGTGCCGCCTGCGCTGCATCGCCGCCCTCGCGATTGATCGGGATCATGCCGAGGGCCGGGAAGATGTGCTTGGTCTTCCAACTGTCCATGTACTCGCCCTTGCCAATGGCCCAGACCCGGCGAGGGAGTGCAGCAGGGACAAAGATCGAGTCGCAGAACGACAAGTGATTCGGCGTGATCAGCGCCGGACCGTCGGTCGGGATGTTCTCGCGTCCTTCGACCGTGAAATCCCACATTCGGTTGGTCATGCGACGGATCCCGTTGAACATGGCCTTGCTCAAACGGTCTGACCCGGGGAGCTCCGGAGCCGGCTCGAAGTCGAACTGCATCTGGTCGTGCTTGGTCGTCTTGCCCATCAGCGCAGCGCCCGTCGGATCGGCTTGCCAGTCGGAGCGATCGGCAGGTCGTCGAGGAAATGGTATTCGGAGGGCCATTTGTATCGACTCAAGTGTTCAGCAATGTGCGCTCGGAGTTCGGCCTCGGTGGCGGTTCCAGCGACATGCGCAACGACCATCTCACCGCTGATCTCGTGGGCCTGCCCGGTGACGATGGCGCCAGTGACACCGGGATGTCGGATGAGTGCAGTCTCGACCTCGGCTGGGTACACGTTGAAGCCGGACACGATGACGACGTCCTTGATGCGGTCGACGAGGTAGAGGTAGCCCTCCTCGTCGAAGATCCCGACGTCACCGGTCCAGAACCACCCGTCGGAGGTGAGGACGGCGTCGGTCATCGTCGGGTCGTCGAGGTAGCCGTGGAACACGCCGGGCCCCATGACGACGACCTCGCCCTCGTCGCCGATGTCGACAGGCGAGCCATCGTCGTCGACCAATGCCACCGTGACACCATCCATGACCTTGCCGACCGACGAGGGACGAATGTCGAAGCCGCGTCCCCAGGTGACGATCGGCGAGGTCTCGGTGAGGCCATAGCCCTGAGACACCTCGACGCCGTACCGGTCACGGACCGTCTCAAAGACTCCCAGCGGCAGCGCAGCAGCGCCCGAACCGGCGTACCGGACAGTGGCGAGCGAGTCATCTGGAGCGTCAGCCTGTGCCCACCGCTGCCACATCGGGGGTGCGCCGGTGAGCAGCGTGACGCCGTGCTCGCGAATGAGGCGGAGGCTCTCGTCAGCGTTGAATCGCCGTTGAAGAACAGTGCAGGAACCGACGCTCAACCCGTAGAGCAGTACGACGTTGAGCCCGAAGATGTGCGCAAAGGGCAGGCAACCGAGCGTGACATCTTCAGGTGTGAGCGGGTCAGCACTCTGGCTCATTGCCTCTTGGACCCAGCGCAGGTTGTGGTGGCTCAGCACCGCGACCTTGGGGGTGCCGGACACGCCGCTGGTCGCCATGTAGAAGGCTCGATCGTCAGGATTGACGTCGACGATGCCGGGGTCGGGCGTGGTGACGGCAACGCTGGCGAGTGTGGTCATGTCGAGTGCCTCGACACCGATCTCATCGTCGATGCCGAGCAGCCCCTGGCCTTCGTCGCCGACGAGCAGCAGACGCGGGCCAACGAGGTCGACGCGCAGCCGCAATTCTGCGGGCGGGCTCAGTGGGGTGATCGGCATCACGATGGCACCGAGTCCGAGGATGGCGAGCGACCCTGTCGCGAAGTGGACCTCGTTGCCGGCGGCGAGCGCCACTGCATCGCCCCTGGCCACTCCCAACGCTGAGAGCTGTGCACGCAAAGCCGATACGCGGTCGCGGAGTTCACCGAACGTGACGACCTCATCGCCGTCGATAAGTGCCCGCCGGTCGGCCTCATGTCCCTCGATGACCTTCGCCAAATTCATCTGACCCCCAAGCCGATGTACTGCTCGTGACGCGTGTCGATCACACGGCCGAGACCTCAGTATGACACGGCCGAATTTCCTTGACGAATGAAACGTGCGACGATGGCGGCGGAGGACACCACATGTCACAAAAAAAGTCAGCGGCAATCTTCGATCTCGACCGAACGCTCATCAGCGGTTCGTCGTCGACGGTCTTCATGCGCCACCTCACCGAGGCCGGCATTGCCGACATCGGCAACAACCCGCTCATCGATGTCGCACAGTTCGCACTCAAAGCGGTCTATGACATCGCGGGTGAGTCGCGACTGCTGATGCAGCCGGCGAAGCTCGCTGTGCGCGCTGCCGTCGGCTGGAACGTCGGCGACGTCGAGGCTGCATGCGCCAAGGCGGCCAAGGAGATCGTCGAGATGGTGCAACCGTTCGCCGCGCCGCTGATCGAGGAGCATCGCGCCGCTGGCCGGCTGCTCGTCCTCGCCTCGACATCACCGCTCGCGTTCACGAGCGTGCTCGCCGACGAGTTGGGCTTCGACGCCGTCATCGGCACGTCGTGGGCGAACGACGGGACCGAGTACACCGGCGAACTCGACGGTCCGTTCGTGTGGGGCCCAGCGAAGGCCGACGCCGTTGAGCAGTGGGCCGCCGAGAACGGCGTCCGGCTCGACCGCAGCTACGCCTACAGCGACAGCTACTTCGATGCACCTCTCCTCGACCTGGTCGGCCACCCCGTCGCCGTCAACCCGGACGCTCGTCTTGCGGCGACGGCCGCGCTGAAGGGCTGGCCGACACGGCATCTCGACAAGAGCGAAGGCGTCATCAAGGTGGGTGGGCGCGAGCTTCAGGAGTGGACGCGTCCGCTGATGCGCCCCGAGATCGTCGCCCCCTACGCAGACATCACCTTCACCAACGTCGACAAGATTCCGTCCGAGGGCGCAGCGATTGTCGTGTTCAACCATCGCTCGTACTTCGACCCGACCGTGGTCGGGTTGCTGTTCGCGAAGGCGGGTCGGAACGTGCGTGGCCTCGGCAAGAAGGAAGTCTTCGACGTTCCGATCATCGGCCGGTTGATGCGTGGTATGGGCGGCATCCGCGTCGAACGCTCGTCGGGTTCCGATGAGCCGCTGCAAGCCGCTGCCGCAGCACTCGAAGGCGGAGAACTCGTCATGATGGCTCCCGAAGGAACGATTCCTCGCGGGCCAGCGTTCTTCGACCCGGTCTTGAAGGGACGGTGGGGTGCAGCGAAGCTCGCCGCCCAGACCGGCATACCCGTGATCCCCGTCGGGCTGTGGGGCACGGAGCTCGTCTGGCCGCGCAGCGGTCGCCTGCCGAACATGAACCCGACGACCCGTCCCAAGGTGACGGCCGTGGTCGGCGACCCGATCGAGCTGAGTCACACCGACCCGGACGCCGACACGCGCAAGATCATGGCGGCCCTCGTCGACCTGCTGCCGGACGAGGCTCGCGTGCAGCGCACCCCGACCGACGAGGAACTGATGCGGACATTCCCACCCGGCTACAAGGGCGACCCCAAGGCCGAGGCGACCCGTCGCCCCGGTACTGACACCTGAACACGTCGACCCACGAAGTGATACCCGCGAAATGATGCGCAAAGAAATGATGCGCACGAAATGGTGAAGGACTACTGATGGCAACGAGAGAACGAGAAGTCGACAACGCCGAGCGAATGAGCGAGCACGAAGCGCTCATGTGGAGCATCGAGAAGGACCCGTGGCTGAACCCCAGCGGCGGCTCGATCATCTTGCTCGACCAGCCGGTCGACACGAAACACTTTCGCCAGCAGATGCGCGCCGCAATCGCCAAGACGCCGCGCCTGTATCAGCGCGCCGTGCCTGGCTTCGGCCGCATCTCGACCCCGGCCTGGGTGCCCGACGCTGAATTCGACATCGACGCTCACCTGCGTGAGGTCATCCTCCCCGCCCCTGGTACCGACCGTCAACTGCTCGACCTGGCGGCACAGCTCTACTCCGAGCCGCTCGACCGCACCCGCCCACTCTGGCGCTTCGTCACGATCAGCGGGCTGGAAGGTGGCCGGGGCGCGCTCTGGGCGCTGATCCACCATTCGGTCAGCGATGGCATCGGACAGATGCGGATGGCCGAGATGTACCAGCACATCGAACGTGGCGCACCCGTTGCCGACGAGGTCGACCTCGAGCAGATCATCGCTGATGCCGTCGATGCTCACTCGGCCAAGGAGTCGGGTGGCAACACGGCCGAGAGCTTGGTCTCGACGATCCGCAATTCCGCCGGGCACGTGGTCCGCCGTCAGGTCGGCATCGGTCGTCGGGTCGCCGGGGAGGTCGCCCTCTGGCCGGCCGACCCGCGTCGTATCGGCGCACGGGTCGACAAGACGGTCGAGACGGTCAAAGCGGCCGCCGCCCAGCTCGGACCGAAGGGAGAGGGGTCGGCGCCCGGCTCGGAGCTGTGGGCCAACCGGTCACGTCATCGCCACCTCGAATGGGTGCGCGTCGACGTCGAGCAACTCAAGGCCGCGGGCAAGGGGCTCGGCGGGTCGATCAACGATGTGTTTCTCGCAGGAATGGTGGAGGCCACACACCGGTATCACGTCGAGCACGGCAGCCCGATCGAGACCACCAACACCAGCTTCGTGCTCAGCACCCGAACGGACGGCAAGGCGGGCGGGAACGCCTTCACACCCGTCCCGCTGACGTTGCCCGCCGGACCGACCACGATGAAGCAGCGGGTCGCGTCCGTCGTCTCGACGATCGAGGAAGCAAAGGGAGCAGCCCAACGGACTGGAGGAATGACTGGCCTGTCAGGCATCGCGAACTTGCTGCCGATCTCGGTGATCACACAGGCGGCACGCGCCGCAGCGCAGCGCATCGACTTCGCCACGTCCAACCTGCGTGGCGCTCCACGGCCGCTCTATGTCGCTGGTGCCAAGGTGCTCGCCACCATTGCCATGGGCCCCGTGGCAGGAACGGCCGCGAACGTCACGGCCATGTCGTATGACGGCTCGTTCGACATCGGCATCTTCCTCGACCCCGAAGCGATCATCGACCCGGACTCGTTCCGGACGCACATCGAGGAGTCGTTCGCTGACCTCATCGCCGCCGGGCTGCCGGCAGCGAAACCAGCCGCCAAGAAGCGGGCGGCCAAGAAGCCGGCAGCCAAGAAGCGGGCGGCCAAGAAGCCGGCGGCCAAGAAGTCGACGGCCAAGTCGAAGTCCTGAACACGGTCGTGGCGAACGAGCACGAAAACGGCCATGAGCATCAGGGCCACGAAGACCACGAACACCACGGTCACGAGCCTCACGGTCACGCGAACGACCAGGGGATCAAGGGAGCCCTGCGTTACCTGCGATGGCTTCCGCAGATGTGGCGGTCGCCGATCAACGACGCGGTCATCGACCTCATCGGCCCGCAGCGCGGTGAGCGCGCGATCGACATCGGTGCTGGGATGGGTGCCGGCGCCATGCGGGCAGCTGCGACTGGCGCCCACGTGCTGGCCGTTGAGCCGACACGGTTCGTCCGCCGGGCACTCGGGTTGCGACGTACGTTCAGTCGACGCCGCAGCAATGTCGAGGTCGTCGACGGGTCAGCGGAGCAACTTCCGGTCGCCGACCGAAGCGTGGACGTCATCTGGGCGGTGAACACGATGCACCACTGGGTCGACGTGGACCGCGGCGTCGCAGAGATTGCTCGGGTACTCCGGTCGGGCGGACGCATGCTGCTCGTCGACGAGGTGTTCACTGATCCGGCGCACCCGGAGTTCGAGCGATTCGGCTCGGACCACGGCCCCGAACATCACGGTTTCACGATGGTCGACGCTGACGCGGTGGCCACGCTGTTGAGAGCAGCCGGGCTGACGGACGTCGCGGCGTCGAACGAACCAGTAGCTGGCCGACCAGCGCTTCGCATCTCGGCCGTCGGTCGCCCCAGCAACGAGGACTGAATTCGCACGAGCGAGTTCAACGCCGTTGGTATTCGAGCGTTCCTGAGCGACCGTCGTTGGTCTGCGCCTGGATGACGTAGAACATCGCCTCGCGGGCCAGGCGCTGCGCAGGATTGCGGAGGTCCATTCCGCGACCGCCGCTTGCTGCGAGGAGTGCCGTCGTCGAGCGTTGGCCGAGCTCCAGGCATCGGGCGCGGTGTGTGCTTGCAGCGGCGATTCCGGCCTCGTCGAAGTCGAGGACGAGCGGGAGCAGTTCCTCGTCGTCGGTCCACCGTGCGCCGAGCTCCGTCTTGAGGCTCGCGGCGGCGTCGGCGGCCGAATCTGACGGTGAGCGCGCACCGTGTGCGAGGAGCCGGATGGCCCGATCGGCGACGCCGAGCACGGCGGTCTGGCCGATCGATGCGGTCCGCCGATCGGTCGCCCGCCATTCGTTGGCATCCATGATGGTGATGACGTCGCGGTCAGCGACGACACAGCCATCGATTCGCAACGCGACGGTGCCGGTTGCCGCAAGCACCGGGAGGGGGAGTGGTTGCGGTTCGATGCCCCCGGTCGAGTCGGCGGGGATCAAGGACCAGACGAGCTGGCCGTCCTCTGTCTCTGCAGCGATGGCGAACTGTTTGGCGATGCCCCACGAGGTGGTCCAAGGCGCGACCCCATCGAGCTGCCAACCACCATCGATTCGGCTCGCTCGAAGCGGCGGCGAACCGACCCGGCGGGCATGAGCGAACGCAACGCCAGCAATCTGTTCGCCGGCGCACAGCTCCGCCAAGAGCGGATCGCGGAGTTCGTCATTGCGCGACGAACGCAGCGTGCGGACCACACCGTGGTGCTGGGCCCAGACGAAAAAGGTCGACCCGCATCCACCTGCGATGTGAGCCATCGTGCGTCGAGCGACCGATGCTGAGACGTCGGCTCCACCCGCAGTGGCGGGCCCGAGCATGCCAAACAACCCGGCGTCGGCGAGTGCGTTGAAGTGGCTGACGGGAATCTTGCCGTCGATGTCGACCTGCTCGGCTGCGGGTGCGAGCAACGAGTCGGCGACTGTTGCCGCCCGGTCGGCGACGCTCAGCGGCGTTTGATCCACTTCGATGTCTCGGAGATGTCATCGACGGGGAGACCGGCGTCGACCCAGCCGGTGAAGCCGGTCTCGATGTGGGCCACGTTCGTGAACCCGATTTCCTGGATGACCTTGGCCGCCAGCGCAGAACGCCAGCCACTGGCGCAGTGGAAGATGTACCGACCGTCGAGCTGGTAGCGCTCCTGGTGATACGGGCTCTCCGGATCGAACCAGAATTCGAGCATGCCTCGAGGTGCTGACACCGACTCGGGGATCACGCCCTGCTCGACGCGCTCACGCATGTCGCGGATGTCGATGATCATCGCAGTGCCAGCTTCGACTTCAGCCTGCGCCTCCTCGGCGGAGAGTTCTTGGATCTCGGCCTTGGCCTCGGCAACCAGATCGTGCACGGTGCGTCTCGTCATGGCCCGACACTAGATGTTCGTGAGTCGATCCTGCACGAGATCGCGCTGACCAGCGGAGAGTGGCCGATTGGTCTTCACGCTCACGGTGGTCACGCCCGTCGGATGGAGTTGAGTGGCGAGCTCAGGGAGGAACACGACGCCGGTGAGGCCGATGTCGTTCGTGGCATGAGCGAGGCGTCGGGCGGCACCGTCCTCGACGTCTGCCCATTGCGCCGTCGGGATCATGATGTCCGATGTCGCGGCGATCTGTGACGAGTTCCTGACGGTTGAGATTGCGCCGTGGCCGGCATGCCAGGTCCCACCGTCATCGGTGCGCAGGCGGACCGATGTTGCGCCCATGAGGTCGACGGTGCCGCTCGCTTCGACGCCGTCGACGGTGAAGACGACGATGTCGCCAACGGCGTAGCGGTCTTCGAGGAGCGCCATCGTCCCCGAGAGGAGGTTGCGAATGATCTCTTGGCCGGACAGCGCGAGTGCCAGGCCGACGAAGCCCGCGCTGGAGATCGCGTACGCCGGGTTCACACCCAGGATCTGCAGTCCGACGAGGACCGTTCCGACGGCGATCACCATGGAAGAGAAGTGGGCGAGCATCCGCGCCGCGGCGTCGGCACGCTGACGCTTGCGCACATCGATGTCTCCTTCCATGTCGCCGAGGCGGCCGAGGCGACTACGCCATGTGCCGGGCCGAATCGCAGACCTGCGAACGGCGCCGCGGGTGCAGAGTTGGATGCCGCGCCGGGTGAGCCAGGCGAGGGCGAGGGCGAGGAACAGCAGGACGAGAAGTTCCATCGCCAAGAGCATCGAATTCATATCGAGTGAATATACTTCACTCTCAATGGATCGTCACTGCAAGATTTGGTCATGGTTGTGACGTCGGTCCCCGGGAAGCTCGATTCCGATCCCGCGACCTGCCACACTCCCTCCATGGAAGTTGAGCCAACCAGTGCGGCCGTCGCCATTGGCTGGCGTGAATGGGTCGGTCTGCCCGAGTGGGGCGTCGACTCGATGAAGGCAAAGATCGACACCGGTGCACGGACCTCTGCACTCCACGCCTTCGACCTCGAATTCTTCGAACGGGACGACGCCGAGTGGGTGCGTTTCGGCGTCCACCCATGGCAGCAGTCTGATGGTGACTCGGTCGTCGTCGAGGCGCTCCGGCTGGACCATCGCACGGTCACCAGTTCGTCGGGCACCACGTCCGAGCGGCCGGTTGTCGCCGCCACGCTGGTCCTCGGCGGTCGCGAGATCACGGCAGAGATCACGCTGACACGACGCGATGAGATGGGGTTCCGAATGTTGGTCGGCCGCGAAGCACTGGAGCAAGGGTTCATGGTGGACCCAGGGGCGTCGTACCTCGGTGGAAAACCCCGGAACTCTGTCCGGCGCCGAAACCGAGGTCGGGCGTGACCGCCCCGACGGCTTCCACCCGGCGGGCCCCGCGGCGCCCCTCGTTCAAGATCGGCGATCTGGACGTCGCTCCAGGTCGCTCCGGTACGGGCGAACTCCCGGTTTCGCGTCTGGTCACCGGCACGCACATCTCCCTGCCGCTGCGCGTCATTCACGGAGCGCACGATGGGCCGACCGTCTGGCTCAGCGCCTGTGTGCACGGTGACGAGGTCGCCGGTGTCGAGATCATCCGACGGGCGCTCGAGACCGTGGATCCGAAGAAGCTCCGTGGCTCGATCCTCGCCGTTCCGATCGTCAACGTGCATGGCTTTCTCAGCGGCGATCGCTACCTCCCCGACCGGCGCGATCTCAATCGATCGTTCCCCGGCTCTGCGACGGGTTCGCTGGCCGGGCGGATTGCCAACCTCTTCATGACGCAGGTCGTCGAGCGGTGCGACGTCGGCATCGACTTGCACACCGGCTCGGATCACCGTACGAACCTGCCCCAGATCAGGGCCGATCTCGACGACCCGGACACCCGTGTTCTTGCTGAAGCCTTCGGCGCACCATTCATGCTGCACGCCAAACTCCGCGACGGGTCGATGCGCGCCGCCGCAACCGCTGCGGGAGCCACCGTGCTGCTTTTCGAAGGCGGTGAAGCGTGGCGGATCGATGAGCCCGCCGTTGCGGTCGGCGTTCGCGGTATCGGGCGTGTGCTTCGCCAGCTCGACATGACCGATGACGAGTTGCCCGAGCTTCCTGTGGCGATCGAGAGCCGCAGCAGTGGCTGGATCCGGGCCCGCAGGAGCGGCATTGCCTCCATGCATGTCGGACTCGGCGACCGCGTCGAGAAAGGCGCCACGCTCGCCACGATCTATGACTCCGTCGGTGTGCGAGTCAGCTCGATGAAGGCCACCCGAACCGGGTTGGTCATCGGCCATTCACATCAGCCACTCGTCAACCAGGGCGACGCCATCGTCCACATCGCCGACATCGGGATCGATCAGCTCCCGACTAATCACCGTTCCCGACGTACCAGTAAGGACTTCTCATGAAGCTCGCCATTCTGTCCCGCTCTCCCAACGCCTACAGCACGGCTCGGTTGAAGACCGCAGCCCTCGAACGTGGCCACGAGTGCAAGGTGCTCAACACGCTGCGCTTCGCCATCGACCTGTCGGGACACAACGAACC
>RCMY010004278.1_pt1 | contig 12387 bp, 8 predicted proteins | sample 2041341 | NCBI WGS metagenome assembly RCMY01 (sample SAMN09708234, study PRJNA481090) | Marine sediment metagenome, whole genome shotgun sequencing project. | reverse complement strand
ATAGTCACGGTGTCAATTCGCGCAGATATTTTTGCTCAAGACGCCAAATGTACGGCGGCCGATTATACTAAAAAACTGGCAACTACCTATTTCCCGATTCGTTTTCAAGCACAATCGGCCGACGGTCAAATGCAAGAGCTCGGTAAAGTAACAGCGCTAAAATTTCAAGACCTGATAGGAAAACTGACGCCTAGTATGACCGTTTCGCATATTGAACCTTATGTTTTTGAATGGCAAAAAGCCGATGTAAAGCATCAAGCAAAAGCCTTAGCCAATAAAACCAACACGCAATATGTTCTAACACTCGTGATAGATGATATTTCAGTGCAGCGCTTTGCTAGCGCTGCATTTAATCCTTTTCAAACCGCACAAGCAGTGCGCAGCTTTGACTTTACCTTAGCCCTAGTAAATGGCGCAACCGGACAAGAAATCTATACCCAAAGCTACACTAGCAATGCGCCTTGGGAGTTTGCGTTTAACCACAGTGTAGATGTGGCCTCAACACAGTTTTGGCGCAGTCAATATGGCCACACCATGCAAAAACAAATACAAAAAAGCATTACTGACCTTGAAGAATTTGCAATTTGCCAGCCTACTATGGGCCGCGTGCTTGCGGTGGCTAACAACCAACTGCAAATTAATTTGGGCCGTTCTCATCAAGTACAAGCAGGTGACCAACTTACCTTATTTAATGTCAAACAAATTAGCGATACCTTTGGTCAAGAATACCGTCAGTTTATGCTACATCCCTCAACCTTAGTGGTAAAACAGGTATTTAGCGATACCGCGACCGTAGAAGCCTTAGATCAAAGGTTACTCGGTGACGTGCAACCGAATGACTATGTAGCAAGGCAATAACCTGATATCTTGCTAAGCATATTTTGCAATTGCAACTGGCTGTTGCGTAATATAGCTGACGGGTTTTGTTTAAGCAAAGTGAATAAAGTACGCCGCAGGCACACTGTTGTGCTTACTCCTAACGTACGTAATGTTAAGATATTGGACTAAGATTGACAGTCGCCATTGCGAAATTTGATGCTGAAATCTAATCCTAACAAAATTTATTTTTGAACAAAGCAATAGGGTCATTCCTTTTTAAGAATCTTTTAGGATATACCAAATGAAAAAATCTTATGTCATTGCCCTTGATCAAGGTACCACCTCTTCTCGTGCCATTATATTTGACCATAACGTCAAAGTCGTTGCCATGGCCCAAAAGGAATTTACCCAAATTTATCCGCAATCTGGCTGGGTAGAGCATGATCCTATGGAAATTTGGTCAAGTCAGCGATCGGTTTTAACTGAGGTTTTGGCCAGATCAGGAATTGACTGTGAGGAAGTTTCAGCCATTGGTATTACCAACCAACGTGAAACCACAGTGGTGTGGGATAAAAAAACTGGACGTCCAATTTACAACGCGATTGTTTGGCAGTGCCGCAGAACGGCAGAAAAATGTGATGAGTTAAAAAGATACGGGCTAGAAGAACACATACACCGCACCACTGGACTAGTTACTGATGCTTATTTTTCAGGCACTAAAGTAAGTTGGATCCTTGATAATGTGCAAGGAGCAAGGGAACGAGCACAGAAGGGTGAGCTGCTATTTGGCACTATTGATACTTGGTTAGTTTGGCAATTAACCCGTGGTGAAGTGCATGTCACAGACTACACGAATGCCTCACGCACCATGTTGTATGACATCAATAAACTACAATGGGATCCAACTATACTGAAGGCCTTAGACATCCCTGAAGCCATGCTGCCAAATGTCAGACCTTCTTCTGAAGTTTACGGCGAAACTATACTTAGCACATCAAAAGTCCCCATTGCTGGCATAGCAGGCGATCAACAAAGTGCTCTTTTCGGCCAGCTATGTATGAGCGAAGGCTTAGCAAAAAACACCTACGGAACCGGCTGTTTTTTGCTCATGCATACGGGTAAAAAGGCGAAACAGTCAAAGAACGGTCTACTGACCACTATTGCAATAGGACCCGACTGTGAAGTTAATTACGCGATTGAGGGTTCAGTATTTATGGGCGGCGCCGTCATTCAATGGTTACGAGACGAATTAGGACTGATTAGAAGCGCTGAGGACAGTGAATATTTTGCCCTAAAAGTGGATGACAGTAACGGTGTGTACCTTGTTCCCGCATTTGTAGGCTTGGGCGCGCCGCATTGGGACCCGCACGCCAGAGGAACCTTGGTCGGTTTGACTCGAGGGGCAAACCGTAACCATATTATCCGCGCGGCACTTGAATCGATTGCGTATCAAGTGGCCGACCTGCTAACTGCCATGCAGCAAGATTCTGGCTTGCCCATTGCGCAAATTAAGGTTGATGGAGGAGCCTGCGCCAATAATTTCCTTATGCAATGTCAAGCCGACTTCACAGGTATTACCGTAGTGCGTCCGAAACTCATCGAAACCACTGCCATGGGAGCCGCTTTTCTTGCGGGTTTAGCCACAGGATTTTGGGAAAGCACTGAGCAATTAAAGGATTTATTTGCGGTTGATCAAGAATTTAATTCGCAAATCTCTGATGAACAAAGGAAAAAAATGAAATCAGGCTGGAATCGAGCCGTTGAGCGCTCTCTTAAGTGGGCACAGTAGGATCTTTTCTATACCACAACTTTTGGCTGCGCCACAGGCGCATTAGGATAGTCTTGCAGCACTCTATCAACATACTCTTTACGTTTTTGTTCGGCTAGATCGCCAAACAAAATGTGGCAAGCCTCAATAATGCCTGGGGTATTGATAATTTCAGTCTTCCTCAACACCATTTCAATTTTAGAACGACGCCGTAAAAAATCTTCCAAATTTGTAATCATCTCTCTTCTAGCGGCATAGTGCACCTCGGCTCGCAAGTATTCTGCGTTACGCATTAGTTGCTCAGCTTGGCTCGGGTCGCGCTGAATCTCATCTAATATTTGTAGTGCATGAATGTCATAGCGACGCCACAACCTAACGGTAAGTTTTTCAGAACTATAACTGGGTGTCATATCGTCTAAGCCAATCAATCCGGCTCTATACTCAAATTCTTTTTTAATTTCATTTGAAGATTCGCCATACCAAATAGTGTCTTTTTGTGGCAGTGAAATACCTAACTCTTCTATAAGATCAGCAATTTCTTCACCAACATTAATACAATCGGTCAGCTTGCCGCCAAAAATACTCAAATACTTATCTTCTTTATTCACATCTATAGCATGCTTACGTGACAACTGAACCCAGTCAGCAGTGCCTCCAGAGCCTTTCACTGCAAGTGGTCGAACGCCCCAGCGTTCAGAAATAATATCGTCTCGGCTAAGAGGCTTTTGCAAATCTAGCAGTGCATTAACATTATTAAGAATAAAGTCCCTATCTTCTTCCGTGACTGATGTCATTGGGTTTTCGACTTGAGTATCGGTTGTACCCAAGCACGTCCTTTTTCCCATAGGGATGACAAAAAATAAACGGCCGTCGGATGCAAAAAAGGCTAATACTTTATCCACCTTCGTCAGCTTATTAACAATTAGATGAACGCCTTTTGAAAACAAATGGCGATGTTCAGTATTTTGCTTGATTTCATCATTATACATATCAACCATAGGCCCACAGGCATTAATGATTACTTTTGATTGTATGGTAAATTGTCGACCGGACTGTTCGTCAATGGCTTGTGTATGCCAAACCCCATCTATTTTCTTGCTACCGTGTGCACCAACATAATTCGTCACAATAGCACCATTATCCATTGCACTGCGCACAAAGTTAAATACAAAACGAGCGTCATTGTCATGTAAAAAAGCATCCGAATATTCGAAGCCTCCTTGTGCATTTGATATATTAATAACTGGCTCGGATTCCTTTATTTTTTGGGAGGATAAAAAGATCGGCCTTTGCGTGAAAAATCGGCCCATTATCCAATACATACAAGTGCCCATGAATACAAACCACGCAGGAAAACGAAAGCCTTTTTGTAATGTCGTTAAGAAACGAATTTCTTGGACGGTTGAGGGGTAGCTGCGCATTAAATGATTACGACTTTTGCACAGTTTGTTCACCAAAAGAAATTCGCGGTTTTCTAAGTACTTAATACCGCCCCAAGCAAGATTGGATGAATTAGAAGACGTTTGCCCGGCAAAATCACCCTTATCAATCATTGCGATGCTGGCGCCTTTCCTAGATAAAGAAGCGGCAGAAACGGCACCATTGATACCAGCGCCAATCACCAGCACGTCAAACACTTCATCCGATAGTTTCTTTATATTGGTTTCTCTTAACAGCATAGATCTTTACCCTGGTTGATTAGTTTTAGTGTAACTCAACACGGCAGGCCAAATATTAAATACATTACATATGAATTACAATTATTTCAAAGCTTGATTGCTAAAGGGTTAAACCCCATAATGTCGATTCGTCCCCGTAGCTCAGCTGGATAGAGCGTTTGCCTCCTAAGCGAAAGGTCACAGGTTCAAATCCCGTCGGGGACGCCATTTTTAATTCATTTTTACAGGAACCTATTTATGACCATTATTCGTAAACATACCAATGAGAAATTAAGCCGCATTATCATTCATAACGATACAGTGTATTTGTGCGGCCAAGTCGCCTTGGATATGACCGAAGATATGGCAGGTCAAACCAAATCGGTTTTGGCACGAATTGATGAACATCTAGCAGAGGCAGGTACTGATAACTCAAAGATTTTATCAGCACTTATTCATGTTAAAGACAATAAAGATGTACCCTTATTTAATGAGTTATGGATTAACTGGTTACCCGAAGGCAAGGCGCCTACACGCTCGTGTGTACAGTCAACTATGGCACGAGATGTTATTTTAGTTGAAGTGACGGTTACTGCCGCTTTATAGACGGATAGTCGCTTAATAGCGCCCCAATTAATAAGGGCGCCATTTACGATATACCTAATATTCTGCCGGTGGTACGTAAGGATGATGTTTAAACTTACGCAAATTATCGGGCAAGATTGGATTGTAAGGCGTATCGTAAGAAAAAGAAGCTTCTTCTTCGGTCCAAATATTGACGTGCTTCCCGCCTACGAATCGCATTAGCGATACGCCTCCCCAGCGCGAACCAAATGGGCCATGAGCAATTTGTGGTGGACGCCAAAAATAGGCACCAGGATACATAGTGCCGTGTGGTCCTGTTGTGGTTCCGGCAATTACATAAGCTTCTTCAACACAAGGATGCTTTTCTTGAGGGCCTTTGCCAGATGTGGGCGTGGCTTGAGGTAAAATCAAAGATAAAAATGTTCTCTCCCCTGAGTCTGGATCGGTACGCAAATTTTTACGCGAAATGCCAAGATGCTTTAAATTGGGATCATTAAGTGTCATATCCCACGGCATAGCCGCAACATCTAAGTGGCGAATAGCACGATTACTCATTTCTGCTGAGCCATCCCCTTGCGTATTGATAAGAGTCGGTTCTCGGTTATAAAACGCAATTAGCACACAGCCTTTTGGAGAACTCATTTCATGTCGCGTCCAGCCCGCAGGTAAAAAAGCATAACTGTCTTCTTTATAAACATGCCCGTCCATTTCGAGTGAACCATGCAGCACATAAAATTCTTCGTCCGCTTGAATATGTTCAGGGCCACTAAAAGACCAGTCAGCGGGATAGCGCATAAGGATTGAGCAAGCACCATCTTGCGGATTTCGACTCAGCATTTTATAGTCAACATCAGGACGGGCTAAACCACCGCCAATGCGGTTCCAAGGTAATTGCTGCGATTGAATAAATTCAATGTGACCGCGTTCAAACATAATATCTCTGCCTAGTAAATTTACATTCGTTAATTTTATAGGATACCGCTTGCCATACATTGACTATGGTCAATTGCTGGGTATTTACTGTCTACACTATGCAAATACAATCTAGTAGCAGAACTTAAACGCTTTTTTTTTCGTGTGCGCTAAAATAACATATCTTTTTATCACTAAATCTCTTTGTTCTAACTCTCTAAAGCGACAATTGACATACGTCAATGTGCCACAAATAGAACTTGCTTTATTCTAGTGCTGAAATAATTAAAAAATAAGGTCACATGATGGATTTCTTTGTAACGTATGAATTACCAATACTACGTTGGGTGCATATTGTCGCTATGGTCTACTGGCTTGGCGGTGAATGGGGAGTATTTCAAACTTCTTATAATGTAATTAACAGAAAGTTAGATATGAGCGAGCGAAAGCGTCATATGGAAACGGCTTATCGCATTGATATTTTAGCACGCACGGGGATATTATTACTATTCCCGCTTGGCTGGCATATGGGTAATATTTGGGGCGTGCAACCTTATGGCGGAGTGTGGATAACCGCAATGTGGATCTTCTTTGCAGGCTGGCTAGCGCTGTGTTGGGCGGCGTTTATACACCGTGAAACAAACACCGGATTAAGCTTAACAAAGGCTGATGAATTTGTTCGTTACTTTTTCATTCCTGCCATCGCTATTGCGTCTATTATGTCGTTAGTGGGAGACGGTCCTTTTAACGCTGCTGACGGTCAAAAATGGTTCTCAATTAAAATATTGTTATTCTCAGCGGCTTTAGTAATAGGCTTATTATTGCGCTATATTATGCGTGAGTGGACAGAACTATTCCGTAAACTAGCGGTAGAGGGTGACAACGCTGTGGTAGAAGATAGATTAGATAGAAGTATTCGCTTTGGACGTCGTTTAGCGTATTTTTATTGGATTATTATTTTATCAACGGCTTTCTTTGGTGCGGTAAAACCTCTCTAAGCACACGTATTTATATTGCTACACTATAAATATTAATGACAACTAAGCCCTAAATCTATTGGATTTGGGGCTTTTTTATGTGTTTACCTCATAATGCTGAAAACAACACAAAGTAAACTTATCGCCTCAATATATTTTACATTCAGTACGTTTCAGGCAGATTGGTTTAAACCTAAAATACGCGAAATACTTGCACTAACTCGGCAAGGCTATAAGACCGTATTATTTTGGCAAATGGGGCACACTGTAAAAATGGAACGTAATTGTCGGGAGGATTGCCAGAGCTTAGCAATTTGGCGAAGACCTTGTAAGCATGGTTTTTGCTGTCATATGCACGCTTTGCGCACAACACTCGTGTAAGCAAATAATATCAGTCTTGAAAGGAATATTAAAAATTTGGGCATGTTGCGAATGTTCAAGTGAAACATTGTTAAAAACGGCCTGGGGCCTTTGCCGCCGTTAGTTTGAAACGCGCTTGAAATTGAAAAAAGCTCCGTCATTCCCGAGAAATCGGGAACCTCGTGACAACAACTGTAAGGCTAATTATTAACTAGATATTTAAGTTGAGATACAAATCGTCCCAACCCGGATTACATTCATTCATCAACTGATTTTTCCATGCACGCTCCCACTTCTTAAGACGTTTATCTCGAAGTATCGCATTGCTCATATCGTCAAACTTCTCAAAATAAATTAATTTATTAAGATTGTATGCTGCGCTAAATCCCTTAACTAATTTATTTTTATGCTGATAAATACGCTGGGTGAGATTGCTTGTCGCACCAATTTGCAAAGTGGTATTTCGATTGTTCGTTAAAATGTAAATGCATGGTTGTTTCATGATTGAATTCCTTTTCAATTGTTGGCTTACAATAGTATGTTTTTTTAGTTTTGAAAAGGACAGTTTTTCGCTTGCGAGATGGTTTTCGAGGTTCCCGATTTCTCGGGAATGACCGTGGTTTGAAAAAACATAGGTGTTGAGTTACGCAAGCAATCCGCCTTTTGCAGTCTTTAGCTATCATACAATTCAATTGCTAGTACTGTTCAATATAAACGCTTTTCCCTCTACACTTTTGGGTGAATGTGGTTATACACTAGCGATAATTTCACCCTCGACAAATTGTTATAATTGATTATAGTAATGCCTATTAAATAGGAGACCAATATGAACGCTAACTCCCCTTCCGACATCTCTTTTTTAGAAGAAATGCAAGATGTTAAACCCATTGGAGACGTCAATAAAGTTGCCTTAGATAATAAGCACACTGAAACCCTAAGCCAACGCCTAAAACGCGAAGCACTAGAGAAACAAGTCGCGCTCGATGATAATGGGCTTAGTGTTGATTATGTGGTACCGCTAGATCCGCACGACTTTTTATCATATAAAAAAGATGGTGTTCAAGAAGGCGTATTTAAAAAATTAAGACTGGGCAAATATCAAATAGATTCGCGCTTGTCTTTGCAGCGCCTGAAATTTGACGATGCTCGCTTAATATTTTACAACACCATTACCGACTGTCACGAACGTGGTATTCGGACATTATTGATTGATCACGGACTTGGACTTCACTCAAAGCCTTTTGCAGGGTTTATGAAAAGCTATGTGAACCAATGGCTAGGAGAAATGGACGCGGTAATAGCCTTTCACACGGCTTTGAAGCAACATGGCGGCCTTGCTAGCGTGTACGTACTGTTAAAAAAACATGCCGAGCAAAAACAAATCAATCGAGAAATACACCAAAAGCGCAGCTAATGTGCTTTTGGTGTTAGTCCACTATTAATCTAAAAAGGCACGCGCATTTCTAAACATACGCATCCATGGACTGTCTTCTTGCCAGCTTGGGTCTTGCCAAGAGTTTGTCACGGCTCTAAACACCCGTTCAGGATGCGGCATCATAATAGTGGCACGTCCATCTAACGAGGTTAAGCCGGTAATCCCCTTAATAGAGCCATTTGGATTCGCTGGATATTGCTCAGTGACCTTGCCGTAGTTATCAACGAAGCGCATGGCGACTTGCTGCTGCTCTTCCAGGTTGGCAAGTTGCGAACTGTATGAGAACTCAGCCCTACCTTCACCATGCGATACTGCAATTGGCATGCGTGAACCCTGCATACCGGCTAAAAGTACAGAGGCGCTGTCTTGTATTTCAACCATACTGGCGCGTGCTTCAAAACGCGCAGATTGATTTTGCACAAAACGCGTCCAATGTTCGGCACCCGGTATTAGGGTCTTTAAATTTGAGAGCATTTGACAACCATTACATACGCCAAGCGTAAACGTATCTTGGTTGGCAAAAAACGAGGTAAACATATCGCGCAAATATTCATTGTATAAAATCGTCTTTGCCCAGCCCTCACCTGCGCCAAGCACATCGCCGTATGAAAAGCCGCCGCAGGCAACTAAGCCATGGTAGTTATCCAGTTTTTTGCGTTTAGAGACTAAATCGCTCATGTGCACGTCAATACTGTCAAACCCGGCTCGGTTAAAGGCGGCTGCCATTTCTACATGTGAATTAACGCCTTGCTCACGCAAAATGGCTAATTTCGGTTTACTGCCTTTATTAATGTATGGCGCGCTAATATCTTGGTTAATGTCAAAGGTCAGTTTTGCATGCAATCCTGGGTTATTAACATCGGCTTTTATCGCGTGCTCTTGTTGCGCGCAATCAGGATTGTCGCGTAGCGATTGCATCGCTAATGTCGTACTTGCCCATGCTAAACGGTATGCGGTGCGTGTACTATCAATAATCGTTTTATTATTATAGGTAAACTGAATATTGTCGTGCAGGGTCACCTTACCTATTGAATGCGTGCAGTCTGACAATCGATGCGCAAGCACCGCTGCATTTACTTTCGCAAGTTTGCTGATATCCACTTGCATAACCACACCAATTTCTTCATTAAACAGCGTACTCACAACATTGGCGCTAGTAGGCACAATACCGCTTAAATCAATCTCAATGCCTGCATTACCTGCAAACGCCATTTCAACCAGTGTGGTAAACAATCCGCCGTCACTGCGGTCGTGATACGCTAACAGTAAATCTTGTTGAATAAGGGTTTGAATGAGATCAAATAAATTGCGTAAATCTTGCACGCTGTCTACATCGGGTACGTTTTGGCCCAGTGCACTGTAAACTTGCGCTAAGCACGAGCCACCCATGCGCTGTTTGCCGCGCCCTAAGTCAATCAAGAGCAATTCGCTATCGATACGAGTGTTGAGCTGCGGCGTTAAGGTTTTGCGCACATCTTTTACTGCACCAAAGCCGGTAATCACCAATGACATTGGCGAGGTCACGCTTTTATCTTCAACGCCCTGCTCGGTTTTTTCTTGCCATGCGGTTTTCATCGACATTGAGTCTTTACCTACGGGGATAGCCAAGCCAAGCGCTGGACACAGTTCTTCACCCACCGCTTTTACCGCTTCATATAAGCCAGCGTCTTCACCCGGATGACCCGCTGGCGCCATCCAATTTGCCGATAGCTTAATACGTTTAATGTCACCAATATTAGCTGCAGCTATATTGGTCAGCATTTCGGCTACCGCTAAGCGCGCCGATGCGCCATGATTGAGTAAGGCCACTGGCGTACGCTCACCTATGGCCATAGCTTCACCGTAATATGAATCAAAAGAGGCCGTGGTTACGGCTACGTCGGCCACCGGCACTTGCCAAGGACCTACCATTTGGTCGCGCGCAACCATACCCGTTACGCTGCGATCGCCAATGGTGATAAGAAAGGTTTTTTCAGCAATAGTCGGCAATGCTAATAAACGCTCAACCGCTTCGTTTATAATAATATCTTGGGTTTCAAACACATCGCCAGCGGCACGAGTTGACTGCACGTCTCTATGCATTTTAGGCGCTTTACCTAGCAATACATCAAGTGGCATATCAATTGGCTTGTTACCAAATTTACGGTCGCTTACCGTTAAATGTTGCTCGCGCGTGGCTTCGCCTACGACGGCAAATGGCGCTCGTTCGCGTTGGCAAATTTCAGTAAAAAGTGAAAGGTTTTCAGGGGCTACCGACATCACATAGCGTTCTTGTGATTCGTTACACCAAATTTCAAGTGGTGACATGCCTGATTCATCGCAAGGTACATCGCGCAGCTCAAATACGCCACCACGGCCGCCGTCATTAACTAATTCAGGGAAGGCGTTTGACAAGCCACCAGCACCCACATCATGGATAAACTGTATAGGGTTGTTGTCGCCTAATTGCCAGCAGCGATCAATCACTTCTTGGCAACGGCGTTCCATTTCAGGATTTTCGCGCTGCACCGAAGCAAAATCTAAATCTTGATTACTTTGCCCTGACGTTACCGATGATGCAGCGCCGCCGCCTAAGCCAATATTCATAGCGGGGCCACCCAGTGCAATTAATTTTGCGCCTGGGGTAATTTCGCCTTTTTCAATATGCTCACGTCGGATATTGCCTAAACCACCGGCCAACATGATAGGTTTATGATATCCGCGAACCTCTATACCATTGAAACTATTCACCTGTTGTTCGTAGGTTCTAAAATAACCCAAAATATTGGGGCGTCCAAACTCATTATTAAATGCTGCCGCGCCTAATGGACCTTGTGTCATAATTTCAAGCGCATCAACAATACGACTTGGCTTGCCATATACTTTTTCCCAAGGCAGTTGCTGCGCGGGTAAGTGTAGGTTAGAGACACTAAATCCAACCAAACCTGCTTTTGGCTTAGAGCCTCGACCAGTTGCACCTTCATCTCTAATTTCGCCACCCGACCCAGTGGCTGCGCCAGGGTATGGCGATATTGCAGTAGGATGATTGTGTGTCTCAACCTTCATTAAAATATCAATCGCCTCGTGATGATAGTCGTATTGGTGAGTAATAGGATCGGCAAAGAATCGTCCTGCAGTGTAACCGTCCATTACCGCGGCGTTATCTTTATAAGCTGAAGAGACAAACTCTGGAGTGCGTGCAAAAGTATTTTTTATCATCTTAAACAACGACTTTGATTGCGCTTTACCGTCAATGGTCCAATCGGCGTTAAAAATTTTGTGACGGCAATGTTCGGAGTTAGCCTGAGCAAACATATATAGCTCAATATCATGCGGATTTCGTCCAAGCTTGTTAAAGCTTAAAAGCAAGTAGTCAATTTCATCTTCGGCTAAGGCTAAGCCTAAGTCTTGGTTGGCTTGCTCAAGGGCCGTGCGACCGTGCGCTAAAATATCAATTGATTTTAAATGCGTCGCATCGCTATGTACAAACAAACAACTCGCGTCGTTTATATCGGCAATTACCATTTCAGTCATGCGGTCGTGGACTTGACTGGCAATCTGCTCACGCTTTTGCGTCAAATCGTCACCGTAAAACTGATAGCTAACCCCTCTTTCGATACGACTGACTTTTTCAAGCCCACAATTACCCGCAATATTCGTCGCTTTACTTGACCAAGGAGAAATAGTTCCCGCTCGCGGCGTAACAATGATTCTTAGTGACACATTAGCGTCATCTAAATGAACACCGGTTTCATCCTTAGGGCCATAGCTTAGTAAGCCTTCAAGCGTATGCTGTTGGTTAGACGAAAGTTCGCTGTGCAGTTCAACAAAATGCACATATTTGGCACAAATGTCAGTGACCTTAATACCCTGTTTACTTAATTTTTGAATCAG
>RCMY010004275.1_pt1 | contig 12390 bp, 8 predicted proteins | sample 2041341 | NCBI WGS metagenome assembly RCMY01 (sample SAMN09708234, study PRJNA481090) | Marine sediment metagenome, whole genome shotgun sequencing project. | reverse complement strand
CTAGCTGTTATTAGAATCTGGAGAGTGTGTATGAATCAACATCAATATTCGGCAATCGGATACTGCATACCCTGCTTGTTCGGAACTGCTCACACGCGAGTCTGGAGAGTCGACGTCAATATAAAGTGCTCGATCCCGGTCACTTCAAGTGGTGTATTGATACTGAAGTCCGTTAGGGAAAACATCAGGTAAGGCATGCGATTGACGCTTAAAGTTCGTTCATACTGCGATCAGCCACCTAGGGATCAGCAAGTGCGCAGTTTTGATTCTTTCCCTGTCATCGTGGGCCGATCCAATGCCTGTGATTATTGTCTGGATGATGCAAGCCGGTACATTTCGTCAAATCACGCGTTGATCCTGCTCGAAGGGGGACAACTGCTGGTTCAGGACACCAGTGCAAACGGAGTTTATCTGAATGGCGCCGCAGAGCCTGTAGGGCGTGGTCGAAACGTAATTTTGAATAACGCAGACTCATTGGCAATCGGTGACTACACGCTGAGTGTGGGTATTGTGAACGCAGCGTCACCGGCAGGAGCAGTGGACGATCCGTTCGCCGATTTTGACTCTGGAACATCCAGCCAGAGTTCAGCCGCAGCACCGGCTACGTACGATCCCTTCCGTGGTGACGAGCCTGACTGGACACCACCCTCGGCGCAGTCGAGCGATCCCTTTGCCAATGATCTGGACATTGTCGACACTCCAGGCCGAGGTCGTTCAGATCCTGCAACATCGAGTGATGGTGGTTGGGCGGACTGGATTGACGATGCCGACAACAGCGTCGATAAACCGGGCAGTCCACCACGACAATCTGATGGGGCTCCACAGACATCAAACGATGACGATTTTTCGTGGATACCTGGCTCCAGTAGTGAGACTGTTTCCATTCCCGATTCGCTTCCCGTCTCCCACAAGCCCCTTGAACCACACCGATCACGCCCGCAACAAGCTGCCAAGTCAATCAGACAATCTACCAGGGCATCATCAAATCCTCCGCAGGATAGGGCGAACCTGAACGCGCGTGCACAACATTCGCCCCGAGTGGCAACGACGCCATCGCGCAACCCCTCCAGACAACCTCCGGCAACACCAGCCAGTGGGCACTCCGAGAACGTACTTACATCGCTGGATGCCGTGCTGAGTGCCGCATCGCTGAGTAAATCAGACTTTGCTCACCTTGATGACACAGAAGTATTAGCACAAACGGGTAGGTTGCTGGCACAGATGGTCGATGCAATGATGGTACTGCTGCAATCACGGACAGAATTGAAAAATGCAATACACAGTGACGTAACGACGCTATCCAGAAGCGGTAATAATCCGTTGAAATTCTCGTTTGATGCAGCTGATGCGCTGACCAAGTTGTTAGCGCATGATACGGAAGGTTACATGAGCGCAGACAGTGCCGTAAAGGAGGCAGTTGATGATCTCAAGCTGCATCAACTGGCTATGCTGGAGGGCATGAAATCCGCGGTGAAGTCACTGTTGTTGCAGTTCGATCCAGACAAGTTGGCCAGAAAATTGGAAAAAACCGGTGGCATTTCGGCAAATTTTCCCATAACGCGTGAGGCAAAGTTGTGGGAATTATTTTGCGAACAATACGATGCTATCCACGAAGAGGCGGTCAATGATTTCAGTGAGTTATTCGGCGCCGAGTTCCAGAAAGCCTACGAGAACCGAGTCAGGAAAATGGGTAGAAATCCTGATTTCTAGTTGATCAGTACGAATAATTGAGCGGAGAAATGCGTGCAGGGACTCAGGGAATTGGAAAACACAGAAAGCCCGGTAACCTGCACATTCATGAGGTTCGTAACCATCTTGGCAGTCACTAGTCTGTTGGCTGGCTGCGGCCTGCTGCAAAAGGTCGGCATCCTGTCAACTCCAGAACCGCCGGAGGTACCGCCACCCGTTCCGATTTCTTTATCCCAACAGCCATTTGAACTGCACCTTACGCTTTCGGCTAGTTCCGACCTGAATCCAGATACCCAATCAAGACCTTCGCCTGTTCAGGTGAGAGTATTCATCACAGAGGCTCAATCTGAGATTGGTAGCAAGGGGTTCGAAGAGATGTTTGATTATTCCGGCAACTTCATGGACCCGCGTCCATTGTCAACCGTAACGTTGCGACCCGGCCAAACGAAGGATCTTGTATTGCCCGCCTACAAGTCCCAGTCCATGCTGGTCGTGGCCGTAGCCTATCGCGACCCCTTCCAGTCCCTGTGGAAAGCAGTAGCAATGCTAAGCCCGCAAGATATTGTGTCCGCGTCAGCAACAATCGGCGCAGCTACCATCACCATAAAACCGAGTCCATAGCTGCCGTGAATTTCATTGCAACAAGGCACCTTCCAGCATCAGCTGCAAAACTGGCAGAGTCTGAAAATAGTATGGGTACGGAGCACGTTTTCCACCAGCCCAAGCGAGGTATCCGTGCAAAAAAATGATCGTACTTTGTGGACAGAGGGCATGTTCCTCGGTCCCCAGCATTTCCAGCAACACGATCGCTTCCTGTTGAACAATGTGGCGTTGGTGGTCCGGGGTATGGGTGTTCACGCTCATGGACTCATTGACTATGAAATGGACTCGAATGCACTGAATGAAGGAAAATTCGCTTTGAATCAGCTTGCCGGATTTTTCCCCGATGGCACCCCGTTCAATCTGCCCGAGGATGGCGAACTGCCCACACCGATCGTTGTCGACAGCGATTGTCGTGATGCCGTCCTGTTTCTTGCCATTCCATTCGAGGATCAGCAGGAAAAGGATGCCGTCGAGTCTCGTACCGCTGCCTCGTTTTCCCGCTATGTGATCAATGACCGGTTAGTCAGCGACCGACACAGCCCGGATTCAGACAGCGAAGAGACTGTATTTACGGCGCAACTATGGACCCGGCTTACTCTGGCAGGCGATCAGCACACGGCCTTTCACACCATTCCCCTGGCCAGGGTAATCGAAAAACGTGACGACGATCGCGTGGTTCTGGATGAGTGTTTCTACCCGTGCGCCATGTCCCTGCAGGCATCGAAACCATTACAGAAATTTACACGAGAACTGTCGGGCCTGGTCAACCAGCGCGCGACTGATCTTGCTGGGCGTATCGGCTCTACTACGGCCAGTGATTCATCACAACTCAGCCAACTCCTGCTGTTACAAACACTCAACCGGGCCGCGCCGCTGTTAAAGCACATCAATGAAGGATTCACGATGCACCCGGAGGAGCTCTATCGTGAACTGATTCAGTTGGCAGGTGAGCTGGCAACGATTACGCAGTCGAGCAAGCTGGCCCCCGAATTTACCGAATACCTGCACCGCGACCAGTACAAGAGCTTTGACCCGTTGATCGAAAACCTGCGACAGAGCCTTAACTGGATACCAGATTCCAAGACCGAATCCATCCCTGTGCTACATGTAAAGGCTGGCATCTATACCGCATCCATCAAGAACTTAAGCCTGTTCCAGAGCTCCCGCTTCATATTGGCAGCCAAGGCAAACGTAACGCCCGATGAACTGAGCAGCCGATTGCCACGACAAACCACGATTTCGTCCAGATCGAAACTGCGCGACCTGGTAGAAGCACAAAGTCAGGGAATCGCTCTCAAGTCGGTCATTACAGTGCCCAACAGCATCCCGATGTACGAAAACCATGTCTATTTCGAGATGCGTGATGATGACTCTTTGTGGAAGGAAATTGCGGTATCGGGCGAATTGGCTATGCACATCGCCGGCAGTTACAGTGATCTGCAGATGCAACTGTGGGCGATCCGTAAATGACTAACGACCCGTTTGCATTCGACGACGACGATCGTACGGTCCTGAGGCCAAGAGATTCGGACCATGCTCAGGCCGCAGTGCGGAATGTTCAGGGTGCCGGTGGCATTGACTCTCCGTCCGCTGCCAACCTGCCACCACTGGGAGGCATCAATCCATTGGAAAAGGCGGCCTCCAGATTACTACCACTTTTGTTGAGCATCAAACACTCTACCAGCCATCCAGATCCGGACCAGCTGCGCAATCAACTGGTTGGTGAACTGAACGAATTCAAGCAAGCGGCACACCATATTCTCAATGATCAGAAAAAAGTCACTCAGGCCAGCTATGTGATGTGTACGGCCCTCGACGAGGCAGCCATGAATACACCGTGGGGTCACCAGTCAAACTGGTCTCAACATAATCTGTTGGCGACGTTTCACAATGAGGTTATTGGCGGGGAACGTTTTTTCGCTTTGCTCAAGGGCTTGGGCAAGAATCCTAAGGAGAACATCGATCTTCTTGAACTGATGTACATTTGCCTGTCGCTGGGCTATGAAGGTACGTATCGAATCGCGCAGAACGGACAGAACACGCTGGCTAAGGCGCGAGTGTGGCTGTACGAAATCATCAGTAGTGTTCGCTCGTCGGCTGACAGCAGTTTGTCATTGCACTGGCAGGGATCAGGCGTTCAGGAAAGCAAGTTACCGAAACTGACCGTATTGTGGGTCATTGGCGCTGCTGCCCTGGCCCTGAGTTCGCTGGTGTACATCGGGTACCGCTACAGTCTGGGTGCGCGTTCGGATACCGCGATTGCCGGCTTTTTCGGAATCAATCCAGCAGCGCTGCAGGTTAACAGCATTGCGCCTCCCATCGCACCACCTGCCAGTAGCAGTACCGGTACACAGCTGGTTACTCTGGAGCAATTGCTGCTGCCACAGATCGACCTCAGGCTGGTGGAGGTCACTAACACATTCAATGAAGGCCGGGTCAGGATTCTGGGCGACAACTTGTTTGCATCCGGCCGTACGGAACTCAACTCCAGTCTCGATCCATTGGTCCAGGCAATTGCAAAAGCCATGGATCAGTTTAAAGGAGAAATACTCGTGACGGGTCATTCAGATAACGTTCCCATTCGCTCTGGACGCTTTTCTTCCAACCTGGAATTGTCCCAGGTACGTGCAGAATCAGTAGCGCGGCTTATTGCCGCATCGTTGCAAGACCCTGCCCGAGTGACAGCCGCAGGACGCGGCAGTCTGGAACCTATCGCGGACAACAGCAGTGCCAGCGGGCGAGCCCGCAATCGGCGTGTTGAAGTCTCCATTTTCTACTAGCCCGGATTGTTCATGAAAAGCCTGGCGAGAATATTTACAAGTCGTCTGTTTCTGGCCTTCCTGGGAGTGATCTTCTTGTCCCTGTTCATCTGGTTTGTGGGCCCGATGTTGGGCTACAACCAGCGTGCACCCCTTGAGAGCCAGTACCATCGTCTGCTTGCCATCGGCGGTGTGTCGTTGCTGTGGCTACTGCTTGCCCTGGCACGCTTCATCAAGTCCCGGCGTCGCAACGCGCAGATGCTTGACTCTCTGGCCAGTGAGGAAGTTTCGGCCAATGAATCTGCCAGCGCCGAGGAGATGCAGATACTGCAGTCCAAGATGCAGGAAGCGGTTGATACGTTGAAGGGCCGCAATTTTTCTCGCACTGGCGGCAGCCGCTTCATCTATGAACTGCCCTGGTATGTGATCATCGGTCCGCCAGGCGCTGGCAAGACTACCTTGCTCAGCAACTCGGGGCTGAATTTTCCGCTGGAAGAAACCCACGGCAAGTATTCGGTAAAGGGCCTGGGTGGGACCCGCAATTGCGACTGGTGGTTTACTGATCAGGCCGTACTGCTTGATACAGCAGGCCGTTATACAACCCAGGACAGCGAAGCAGAAGTAGACAAATCGGCGTGGTCAGGATTTCTTGACATGCTGCGGGAGAAGCGCAGTCGTCGTCCGATAAACGGAGTACTACTGGCGCTGAGTATCGAGGACGTTCTCACAGGCGATGACACGCAAATCGAGCAGATCGCAAAGACTCTGCGCAACCGGATCGAGGAGCTGTACACCCAGCTTGGCATTGCACCGCCGGTATACCTGATGTTTACCAAATGCGACTTGCTTGCAGGTTTTGCGGAATACTTTTCGAGTCTCGACAAACAAGCGCGCGAGCAGGTATGGGGACATACTCTTGAGGTGTCCGATAGCGATCATTCAACCAATCTGCTCAGCGGACTCGACGTTCTGTCGACACAGCTGAATCAACAAACCATCGGCAAACTCCACAACGAGCTGAGCCAGAGAAATCGAGAACATATCTATGGTTTTCCCATGCAGTTCAATTACGCGCGACTACGTGTCAACGTAATCATCAGGAGCCTCACTGCATCATCACGACTCCTGCAACCCGTTCTTTTTCGCGGTGTGTACTTCACCAGCGCCACGCAAACCGGTTCGGTACTGGATCAGGTTATTCGAAACGTCTCGCAGAGTTTCGGTATCAGCGAATCGGTGGCCTCCCAACCCAGTACTGAAGGCCGCAGCTATTTCATTCATCGCCTGCTCAGTGATGTAGTCTTCGGCGAATCCGGACTGGCGGGTACCAATCTGAAAACCGAGAAACGGCTCAGGCGTTTGCAATTGGGCATGGCAGCGGTAATCGGTACTGTCGCAATCAGCCTTCTAGCCTTCTGGTCCGCCAGCTACCTGCAGAACAAGCGCCTGATCGAGCAAGTTGATCTGGCCACAACAGAGCTACAGCGTTCGGTCAATTCACTGGACGCAAATAGTCTGGACCTGTTAGCCAGCAATACGGTGCTTCAGAAGGCCCGTGCTCTCGCCATGCTCGATGAGGCAGGCACCACGAAAGGCGGGTTTGTGCTAAAACGTGCTGGACTCTTCCAGGGCAATAAAATCGAGAACCTTGCCAGCAGCAAGTACGATGAGTTGTTGCTGGAAATTCTGCTGCCGCGTCTGATGGTCAGACTGGAACACCAGATGCACGCTCAGAACAACAACAATGAGTTCCTGTTCGAAGCGTTGAAGACCTACCAGATGATCGGAATGCGTGACAGATTCGACACTGAAGATGTGGTTGGCTGGTTTAACTACGATATTGACACTAACCTCCCTGCCGAGACATCCAGCACCATCAGATCCCAATTGAAGGATCACATCTCCAATTTGTTCAAGGAGCGGCCAAGGCGCCTGCCCCGGCCATTGGACAACTCACTGATCAGCCAGTACCAACAGATTGCCGCCAATACCTCATTGGCGCAGCGCGCCTACAACCGCATTCGAAACAGCGCACTACGCGATATCAACTCATTTGCAAGGCTGACGAATGTAGTGGGTCCTGAACTACCCCGCGTTTTCACACGCCAGGATGACGTATCTCTGGATCAGAGCGTGCAAAGCTTCTTTACGCGCCAGGGTTACAACGAGGTGTTTCTGCCAGCCAGCCAGGACATCAGTCAGTCGCTATCCGACGACACCTGGGTTCTGGGGGCATACTCAGCCAGCGCTGGCCAAGCTGTGTCATCCGAACAACTCAGGGTTGCCGTTACCGAGCAGTACTACAACGATTACATTGCTCAATGGGAAACTATTTTTAAAAACCTGAGAATGCGCAGCGTCGATGATCTGCAGCAAGCATCGGAGTTTGTCGCCCTGATAAGCGACGCTGATTCGCCGCTCAAGAAATTTCTGGTGATTGCCAGCGAACAAACCACACTGACAAGTCCGCCTGAGCCCGAAACAGATGGTACCGATGATGACAACGGTCGCAAAACCACATTAGAGGGGTTGTTTGGATCGAAGCAGGATACAAACTCGGTACCCTTGGAAATTGATCCTGTCACCAGGCATTTCTCTACACTGCATGCGCTGGTATCCGGGTTCGAAAACAATAGCTCGACACTGGATACCGTGTTGAACCAGTTGACCGATCTTAACATTCAGCTGTTACCGATGGCACAGAGCCCGGCAGGCACCATCGACACTCAGCTCAATAGAGAGCTTGCCATCAACATGCAGAAGCTGACATTGAAGGCTGACCGATTGGCCGAACCGCTGGCAACCCTGGTGTCCGGCCTGACCAACCAGATCAGTGATGTGGTTGGTGGTGGTTTCTGCCAGCAACTCGAAACAGCCTGGAAGACGGATGTTCTACCTTACTACCAGAGGGCCATACGTAGTCGTTACCCGGTCAATCGCAACGGTACCGCGGATATTGCACTGAGTGATTTTGGCGTCTTCTTTGGTCCCGGCGGTGTGGTGGACAAGTTTGTCACCAGCTACCTTACTGGACAGGTATCGCCTACACCAGGCCAATGGACCTGGGTGGGCAAAGGCTCTTCAGTGTGCCTGTCAGACAACACATTGAAACAACTTGCCCGCGCGGAAGATGTCAAAAACACGTTCTTCTCGCAGGGCGGTAACCTGCCCTCCTTCCGTTTCGATCTCGACCCTGGCCGGTTAAGCATGTCCAGTGACATCAATCACCTGTTTTTGGACATCGGCGGTAGCCGAACAGAATTCTTCCACGGACCGGTCGGTGGTGCCACCTCATTCAGTTGGCCATCGGACAGCAACAATACGCAGGTCAGTCTGAGAGTGGAACCCGTAGTTCCGGGGACTCGATCCAGCATTAGTCTCAGTGGCCCCTGGTCAGTACTGCGACTGTTCGACCAGGGCTCCCGCACCGCCAGCAGTGGCGCTCTGACGATTACCTACAGCTTTGGCGGTGGAATTGTCACCATCGCACTGGCAACCAGCAGTTTCAACCCGTTGAATTCCGTGTCGTTGCGCAACTTTCGCGCACCGGAGAGCCTGTGAACCAGCTCGGCTACTATGGCAAGACACCCCATCGAGGCGACTTCGTCCGCTTCAATCTACCGCAGGCTTTCCTCAAAGTCTGGGATGACTGGTTGCTGCAGGTCATGATTCACGGCGAAAGCCATTGCGAGGACTGGGCAGATATATATACTCGCGCGCCAGCCTGGCGCTTTGCATTGTCAAGTGGTATTGCCGGCAATACTCCATGGATTGGTGTACTCAGGCCGAGCCACGATAAAGTGGGTCGCCGTTTTCCATTCTGCCTCGCAGTGTCATTGGCAGAAGATGCCATGCCATGCGTTAGTGTCAGCGCGCAGGCACTCTGGCTTGACGAGGCAGACACCCTGCTGAGCCGAGTCGTTGCAAGTGACTATAGGTATGATGACCTGCAGGGCGATCTGACTGTTATGGCAGACAAGTTTAGAGCTAATAGTAGAGAGGCATCCAGCCAAGTGTCGTCATCTGTTGCCCCGTCGGTGGATGTTGTCACCATCAGCACAATGTCTGCCAATGCTCTGTTCTCCAACGACACTCTGTCAGCAATACTTGATGCCGTGTTGCAACAGACACTGGGTGAATACAGTGTATGGATTGCCAATGCTGCAACCAATACCACGGTTATAAACGCAGGCTTGCCCATCGACAACGCAGGGCTTGCATTGTTCAATTCCGACTGGGCAGCAGCATCAACAATGCAAATCGACACTGCGATGTTGTCCAGCTTGTCCGGGCTTGCTACCTCTCTGCCACCCGGTATCGATGAGGCACCGGCCCTTCAGATACGCAACGGTACTTCCACAGGTACAGCAGCAAAAGCAGAATTGAATACTGATGACGCATCGTCCGATGAAATGCCAGCTGAAGCCACACCAGACGCGTCGGATAACGTCTCTGGCAACGATGCAATTGAGAAAATTCCTTCGCCCGATGACTGGGCAGCATTGGATCGTTTTTCTGACACGTCTACAATCGTAGAAAAGGTGATCGTGCCGGAGGTGGAGCCGCTCGAGCTGGACGAGGACGACGTGCCTGATGCGCCCTGGGAAAGCTGACTATGTGGAATAGCCACAGTTATACCGATACCGGTCAGATACGAAGCATCAACGAGGATGCGATACTCGATCTGAAAGACCAGAATCTATGGCTGGTGGCCGACGGCATGGGTGGGCATTCCAATGGTGCCTACGCCAGCCAGCTCGTGACCCGTACCTTGTTGAATTACACGTCTTCTCGCCTTGCCGGTATCAGCAAGGAGCGACTGGTCGCAGCACTTAATTACTGCAATGAACACCTGATTGAGAAAGCTGAGCAGGACGAAGTGGATGTAATAGGTTGCACGGTAGCAGTATTACATGCCAGGCACGACAGTGTCATTTGCAGCTGGTCAGGTGACAGTCGTATCTATCGCCTCAGGGACGGCGAGCTAAAGCAATTAACAAGGGATCATTCACAGCAATCGGCCGTGGAGGATCGTGATCTGCTGTTGTATCCGTCCATACCACAGGAACGTTCACAGAGTCTGACCGGTGCCATTGGCGGTGACCCAAGACTGTCACTAGAACATTGCTGGTATCAGTTGCACGACAAGGATACATTTCTATTGTGTACTGATGGCTTGAACAAAGAGGTCACCGATGAAGAGATATGTTGTTCCATGGCCGAATCGTCCAACGGGCGGATTGTGCTTGAGAAGCTGTCTCAGCTGTACAAGGAAAGGGGTGCTCGGGACAATGTGGGTATGTTATGGGTAGCGAGGGCTTCCAGCTGATCTCTGTGGACACGTTACCGTCAATTCGTAATTTTCGCCACAAGAGGTTTGTGCAATTTCGAATTTATTTTTTGAACAGATATTATTTAAAAAGGCTGTTAACAAATTTGCGTTCGCCAGAGAAATCACACATGAACAATCCACATCGTTATGACATCAAGAAATTCGGTTTGATCTTTCTGATGAGCCTGGGTTTGGCCTCCTGTGCCTCACTGGTCAACCGCGAGCCCCCCACAATTTCACATATTCACATTGGTCATGCAATTACCGGATGGCCGCTGACGCACAAGAAACAGGGCTTACTCGTCGCGGCTGAGCTCAATGCCATCGAGGCAGCAACATCAGCCGAGCTCATGCTCAAGGCCGCCAGGAATGGAAATATGGAGCGCGCCCAAAAGTTCCTTCGCGAAACTGCCACAGCCGTTGAACCTGGCTTTCTCGAGCGAACTACAACCAATGAATACGGACTACGCAAGGCGGCTGCCGAAGCCATCACGCACCTTCAACTGGCCAGCGACGTGGAGGATGCGAGTCCCAACGTGCAGAGAACCGTAACTGCGACAAGAATCAAGGCAGAGGATCTGATCGACCGGTCAGATGAACTACTGGCGTACCTGGATGCAGGTTCAAAAGCGCAGACCCAGGAGGAATTGGAAATCATTGCTGAAGAGATCGTTCAGACGTTAAAGTCCATTGCCGGCGGACCAGACATGACCAACAGCTACAGCCTTTACAACTTCCGGAATGATATCGAGTCAATGGTTGCACGCGAGGATCCCCCCTATGAAACCGTGGAATCATACTATCTGTTCAACCTCGTCAAGCTTCCAGACGGTCAGTGGGGTTTTGCTTCGCGCAGCAGTCGCGGATCCGCTGGCGTAGGATACTAATTTCGGTGGCTGACTCAATGCGCAACAGTGTCATCATCGTCGCGGTGATGCTTGGGTGCTTGACACACCCTGAAACCAGCGTGGCACAATCGATCGATAAGTGTATGTCTGCCCGTATTTCCGATGCACTGCAGGTTTGCAGGAACATACTTGAAAGTGGAAGTCGCAACGCCGATGTTTATTGGAAGCTCACATCAGCCCTGTATCAGGATGGACAACAGGCACAGGCCAACAAGACACTGGATGCGGCACTCCAGTTGCATCCAGGCAATTCAAAATTGCTGGCACTCAAGGAGATCATCTCATCGGACTCCAGCGAACAAGAGTTGATAGCTAGATCGGCCAAGTTGAATCAGCGTTCCCTGGATAAGGGGGCATTGAAGATTGCGTGTTTGACGAAGCCGGGAGAAGTAGCGATTTCTGCCTGTAGACGGCGGCTGGAATTAACCAATGATGACGGTGAAAGGATGCGCACGCGCTTGTCCGAGCTGGAAAGTGAGAAGGCGGCTGCTACCATAGCGATCGCACCAGTAATTCCCGTTACAACCCAGATGCCATCACCGGATCTGGCTCCACAACCTGAGCCATCAGTGGAAACTAGGGAGCTTGAATCGACAGTATCGGATTCAGAACTGCAAGCTGCAGAGGCGCGTAGCCAAGCGTACAAGACATTGGTGGCTGATGTACAAAGGCAGCTGAATGAGTTCGGATTCAATACCGGCTTACCGGATGGTGTACCTGGCAAAAAAACACGAAGTGCGTTGTCTGAATTCTACAAAGCCGTTGACGCTCCCGCGAACTCTTCAATCACCACTCTCACCCTCAATGACTTTGACAATGAAAGACGCAAGCTGACAAACGCCAAGCAATTTTTAGAGCAAAGCTATCGTGCACTCGAGCAAGGTAATGCACGGCTGGCAGAGCAAAAGCTCACTGATGCTCGACTTGCGAGCAAACTGGTGAAAGTGCCGACTCGGCTGGAACAGGCGATACGTTCAGAGCTAGATACAACTCTGCCTGGTGCTTCTGCAACCGGATCCACAACGGCACCTTCATTACCTCCAGCAAACGAGCGATCATCCGTTCCCACACAGCCATCGAGCAGCAATTCGCAGCAATT
>RCMY010004273.1_pt1 | contig 12391 bp, 12 predicted proteins | sample 2041341 | NCBI WGS metagenome assembly RCMY01 (sample SAMN09708234, study PRJNA481090) | Marine sediment metagenome, whole genome shotgun sequencing project. | reverse complement strand
GCCACATCGGTGAAATTCTTGGCAATGTCGAAAGCGGCGCACACCTCGAACAGATGCGCCAGTTTATCGAAGCGGGCGCCGTGCGCGTTGCAGCCACCCAATCAAACAACATTCAAGTCGCGAAAATGCGCAACGCGCTAGAGGCAAACTACGCGGCAATCGGAACCGAAGACTTCCCCAACACCGACATCGCCTTCCACCGGTCCATTGTGGCCGTCGTTGGCAACCCGATCATATTGAAACTTCACGACCTGTTCGTCAGCACAATGCTCGCCCAGCGACCAAACGTCAGCGAACGACGCCCGCACGATGAAATGGTCTATGAAGAACACCGCAAAATCTACGAGGCGGTCCTGAACGGCGATATCACTACCGCCACAACCCTGATCGATAGTCATCTTGAGCGATCCTACCGGTCCCGCTTGGCCGCGCCAAAAACGCTATCAACGCCGTCTCTTCACGTCGCAAACACCTAACACCAAAGGCGGTTATAAAACCGCATCACAGCATGGAGGAATATAAATGCTAAAGAAACTTGTAACAGGGACACTCGCTTCCCTTCTGATTTCCACCGCCGCCCACGCCGATTTGGCACGGGGGGGGCGCGTGTTGGCACATTGTTACGGCGGCTGCGGGCGTTCGGGCATGGTTCTTATGCGCCTCATGGTCGAAGCGGGCGAAGACGCCGACCCCGCCCTTGAGCGCCTTCGCGACGCCCGTCCCTGTGCGGTTGAGGCCAAAGAACAGCGCGCATGGGCCGGCATCCCGATGTTTGACCGTTCGGGATGGCACAAATGAGCGAACCCGGAGACAGCAACCGACTTTTTCTAACGGTGCTTTTCGCAGCTTGGGTCTTTGCCTTTTGCTACGCGTTTTTCTCGTTCACCACCCAGACGCCGACCGGCGACGGCTTTACGCGCGGCATGAACCGCATCACGACCTACCTTGGTTGGCAGGGCGTCGCTGGCATGCTCGGCCTCGCAATCTTTGCGGTCGGGCGGAGTTGGCCCAAAAGAAGCACCGTGCGCGTCATGTCGATTGTGCCAATTGGTTTGGCGTTACTCCATGTCGCGGCGATCATCGGCATCATCCTTTGGGTCCGCGCTTCGGGCTAACGGTCGCGTTCGGCCCGTTTGCGCGACGTGACATTGCGCACCATTTTCCCAAAGCCTTTGTCCCGCGCCCGCGATTCCGCAAGCGTCTCTGAATTGCGCATCTCTTCCGACTTCAGCTTGCGCCACCGTTTAACACGGTCCGCGTCCAAATGGCCCGCCGCCATCGCGCCGGTGATCAAGCACCCCGGTTCGGACTCATGTGCGCAATCGGAAAACCGACAGCCTTCAGCAAGGGTTTCGATGTCCTCAAAAACCACAGCGATACCGTCCGAAACATCAGTCAACGACAGTGACCGCATCCCCGGCGTGTCGATGATCCACCCCCCCGCCGTCGTGCGCACCAAAGCGCGAGATGTGGTGGTGTGGCGCCCCTTGGCGTCGTCTTCGCGGATGTCCTGCGTCACCGCATCGTCGCCGGTCAGCGCGTTGCGCAACGTCGTCTTGCCGACCCCGGACGAGCCAACAAGAGCCAATGTCTCGCCGTTGCGACACCACGCGTTAAGCCGGTCGACGTCTTCCGGGTCGGTGGCGTCGATGGCAATGGCAGTCAAAAGTGGCAACAGACGTTCGGCGTCGCGGACGTATTGCGCAGGGTCGTCGTCCAGGTCAGCTTTGGTCAGGATCACCAACGGCAGACACCCCGCATCGGCGGCAATGACGAGATAGCGTTCAAGCCGCGCCAGATTGAAGTCGGCGTTGCATGAGGACACGATCCCAAGTGTTGCAACATTGGCCGCCAAAAGCTGCGGGCGGACATCGTTACCGGCGCCGCCGCGCTTCAAAAGGCTTTGACGTTCGAGGACATGAGTGATGTGACCAGCGTCGCTCAAGACCCAGTCACCGGGTGCGAGTTGGCCGGTTTTTTCGGGCGTCGAAAGCGAGTGTTGGCCGTCGGGGCTTAAGGCCTCGACGCGGTCACGGTGAACGGATGAAATGCGCATAGGCGCTGCGTCGTCAGGAATATCCTGACCCGAGAAAAATGCCGACCATCCAAGGTCAGCAAGCGAATGAGATGTCATGTGGGAAAACCCTTGCAAGCAATAAAAGACCGCACGCCGGGTGGGCGCACGAAACCATCATCGGGCCAGATCGGGATTTAGATGCCCCGGGCCCGGAGGGAAACTTGGGTGACCATGAAACCTCCGATCGCTTGTGTTTAGGTGAGAGGCTGAACACGACCCAAGCGGGGCTCGTTGCGGCTGCTTCCTTCCGGATCTGACCGGGTTGGCGAGGCGCCTGCCCGCGCCAACCTCTCAACCCACGATCTAGTCTTGGTGCGCGGGATTCGCAAGTCCGGCGATTAAAGTGCCAAAATTGGCGTGTATTGCGAAACTAATGGCGTGTTCTGCGAGTGACGTGGCGTATTTTGCAGGTTAGGTCAGTTACCAAGCAAACATTGGAGGCCTCGACATGGCTCGCAAACACCAAACCGTCCTTGTCACGGGCGCTTCGTCCGGCATGGGCAAAGACTATGCCTTGCGGCTTTTGAACGAAGGCATGACCGTTTATGCAGCGGCGCGCTCGGTCGACAAAATGGCCGATTTGGCCGAGGCTGGCGCGATAGTACTGGTGATGGACATCAGCAAAGACGCCGACATTGTCGCCGCCGTCGACGCGATTACCGAAGGTCACGGCGGTGTGGATGTTTTGATTAACAACGCAGGCTTTGGCAAATACGGGCCGGTCGAGGAAACCCCTATCGACACCGTGCGCTACCAATTCGAAGTCAACATGTTTGGCCTTGCACGCCTCACACAGCTTTTGATCCCTGCAATGCGAGACAACGGCAACGGTCTGATCATCAATATCTCGTCGATGGGCGGCCAGATGTATACGCCGCTTGGCGCTTGGTATCATGCGACCAAACACGCCTTGGAGGCCTGGTCCGACTGTCTGCGCATGGAGGTCGCACCGTTTGGTATCAACGTGGTGATTGTCCAGCCCGGCGCAATCATGACCGGCTTTGGCGAAGGTGTCGGAGACAACTTCACGGGGGCGGAAAGCGGCCCATACGCCAAGATAATCGCCAACTCGAAGACCGCCATGCAGAAGGCCTACGACAGCAATATGGGCTCGCCGGTGTCTGTGGTCACAGATGTGATCATGCGGATCATCCGGGCGAACAAACCCAAAACGCGCTACGTGGTCGGATACCTCGCGCGGCCATTGATGTTCCTGCACCGATACCTGCCGTCACGGTGGTACGACGCGTTAATCCTGCGAGCAATGCGGTGACCCGACCATTTGCCATCGACATTGGCTGGGGCGCTTTGGCCGCCAGTCTTGGCGTGCGACCGGCCGATGTCTTGCGGTTGGCTGGCCTACCCGAGGACCTTTTCAACCGCGAACGGCCAACGCTTGAACCCGACGCCTTCTTTCGCCTTTGGTCAGCCTTGGTCGACGCGATGGCAAGCGATACACCGGGTCTCGATCTGGGGCGGGCCGTGTCGCCCGAAGTCTTCAGCCCGCCAATATTCGCCGCGTCCTGTAGCCACAACCTTGCCGTCGCCGCCGAACGGCTTGCGCGGTTTAAGCCCTTGGTCGGGCCGCTGATACTGGACCCTCACAACACGAACGGCGGATTGGAACTGACGTTTGGTGCCGAGGATGGTGTCCGTTTGCCTGACGAATTCGTTGCGATGGAACTGGTGTTTCTCGTCCATTTCGCCCGCCAAAGCACGCGCCACGCCATCCGCCCGATCGCCGTCGAGATGATCACTCCACCAACCCATCCGGCATATACCGACTATTTCGACTGCCCCCTGCGCGACGGGCCGTTTAACCGTGTCGTGTTCGCGCCGAAGGACGCTGAACGGCCATTCCTGTCGGCCAACCCATCAATGTTTTCAATGTTCGAACCGGCGCTTCAGACGCGATTGGACACCATGGAACGCGATGCCACCATGGCTGACCGGGTGCGTGCCGCGTTGATGGAAGCTTTGCCTGCGGGGCAAGCTGACGTCGGGCAAGTCGCCAAGACGTTGGGGGTAAGCGCGCGCGGGTTGCAGCGAAAACTGACCCACCAAGGCACAAGTTTCCAAAGCGAACTGCGCGGCCTGCGCGAACGCTTGGCGCTCGATTATCTGCGCCGCGCAAGCTACAACAGCAGCGAAATTGCCTATCTTCTTGGCTACGAGGACCCGAATTCGTTCATCCGCGCGTTCAGCAGTTGGACCGGCAAAAGCCCCGAGGCGATGCGCACGGCCATGCGACGGATCATCTGATGTGCGGACTTGCCGGTCAGCAAGTCCGCACAAAAAGCCATCTCGGCGGCCCGGTCCATCGGCTCAGAGGTTCAACCTGAACAACGCAAACCCATCCGCTCCGTCGCCCGCAGGCGTTACATCGACGCTTTTCAAATCGTCCACATAGTCCGCGGCCTTGGGTCCGGTTTCAAACAAGACCGAGGTGTTGGCCAATGGCGCGAAGGTCCAGTTGGCGTCGGCGCTTGGCTGAATGGTGCCCTGTTCGACGATATAACGCACGATCACGTCGCGGTTGGTGTCGGGTGCCTCGAAGATGACAGTCGAGCCGTCCGCACCGGGGAAATCGCCACCGCCGCTGGCGCGATAGTTGTTCGTGGCGACGACGAATTCCATATCGTCGGTGACGGGTTGACCATCGAACGAAAGCATCTTGATCCGGCTCGCGTCCGGGTTCAGCATCTCGCCCTTTGGTCCGAATTTTGACGGCTGGCTAAGGTCAATCTGGTAAGAAACACCGTCCATCACGTCGAAATTGTAAGATGGGAACGACGGGTTCAAAAGCACCGTATCACTGGTGCCGGGTTCGACCTGATTGAACATGCCGGCAGAGCGCTCCAACCAATCCTTTACCTGGGCCCCGCTGATGCGCACGGCGCGCACGGTGTTGGGATAAAGGTACAGGTCCGCGACGTTTTTGATCGCGACATCTCCGGCGGGCACGTCGGTGTAATACTCTGGTCCGCCGCGTCCACCCGCCTTGAAAGGGGCGGCTGCAGAGAGGATCGGAATACCCTCGTGTTCGGTGCCTTTCATCATCTCTTCAATGTACCATTTTTGCGCAATCGACACGATCTGCACGGATGGATCATCGGCGACCAGCGCGAAATAGCTATGAAGCGGTGCTGCGGTTTTGCCGACAGCGCGGCGAATGTAGGCGAGCGTTTCGTTGTGTGTCGCCTCGGTCGCGGCCAACACGGTTTCATCGCTTTCAACAAGAGCCGTGATCGAGCGGTCTTCGTTTCGCTTGGAAATGGGACGTGTTTCGGAGGCGGTGTTGACCACCCGCCATTCGCCCCCGTCGCGTTCCAGCATCAGATCAATCACCCCAAGATGGCTGCCCCAAAACCCGCCCATTGTGGCCGGTTTTCCGTGGATAAGGCCCTTTTCGGCATCAACAGCGGCGTAATCGGCATAGGTCGGTGACGGGAACACAAGGTGGCTGTGTCCGGTCAGCAAAGCATCTATGCCATCGACGGCGGCAAGCGGTACGCTGGCGTTCTCCATCCGATCAGTTTCGTTCGCGGATCCGATGCCAGAGTGACTGAGCGCGATAATAATATCCGCGCCTTCTTCGCGCATCTGCGGCACGTAAGCGCGCGCGGTCTCAAGGATGTCGCGCGTCGTGACATTGCCCTCAAGATGCTTGCGATCCCAGTTCATGATCTGCGGCGGCACGAACCCGATAAGGCCTACCTTGATCGGATGCGTCGCGCCTGTTCCGTCGGTCAACGTGCGCTCAAGGATCACGTAAGGCGGGATAAGCGTGGTGTCCTTGGTCGGATCGCCGCCGCGTTCGGTCACGATATTTGACGACACAATTGGGAAATCCGCGCCCGCCAGTGACTTCATCAAAAAGTCGAGGCCGTAGTTGAACTCGTGGTTTCCAAGCGTCGAGGCATCAAAGCCAACCGCATTCATCGCCGCGATGACGGGGTGCATGTCGCCCTCTTTCATGCCGCGCTCGTAGGCGATGTAGTCGCCCATCGGGTTGCCCTGAAGGAAGTCGCCGTTGTCCAGCAAAAGCGCGTTCGTCGCCTCGGCCCGGATGTCGGCGATATGCGCGGCTGTCCGCGCCAGACCGACCGTATCGACAGCGCGGTCACCATAATAATCGTACGGCCAGACATGCACGTGCAAGTCGGTGGTCTCCATGATGCGCAAATGCACCTGCCCGGCGGCGGCGCGCGCAGAAAATGGATGGAGCGCGATCAAAGAAGCGCCTGCGGTTGTTGACATGAATGTTCTACGGCTCATGGCCGTCCCGGTGAAATCAGACATTTCCGGCTCCCTGGAAGTGGTTTGCGATTGTCTGATGGGAGCATGAAAGTCTCGTGACGCCTAACGCATTTTTGGCAAAGATATCGTAAATAGCCCTTCGGTTTCCGCAACCCGCTGATTTGGGGGAGGGTTTTCGACATTTGCCAAAGCCGGGGCCGCGTGGCACATCGACAGTCTGGTTGAGGGGTTTGGGATGAAACACGCAGAATCAGTGACGTTTGGTGGCTCGGGACTTGATCGTGCGGCGCATCTTCGGGCCTCGGCTGAGGAACAGGCACGACTTTTGTCGTCCAAGGGTGCCGGCGTGCTGGCGATCTGGCGCGGAAAACCACTGATGGACCTTTCAAACCGCAGGCCCGTCTGGTTGCCGGTGGACCACGCTCTGTTCAAATCAGCGGACGAAAGCCCGATTTTCTTAGGTCTCGACGAGGGTATTGCGCGGTTTGCCCGCGACATTTCCGGCTGGGATCCGGACATGGTGCCCGACACTGTGGGCGCTTTTCACGACCCATCCGAACAACGCCACCCAGACGTGCCAGCGTCCCAGGCGTTTTGCGAATTGCGCGCGAACATGACGACCCTGTCGCCGCGTGACGCTGAATTTGTAGCGGCGGCCAAAGCGGTGCTTAGCTGGCATGAAACCCACGGGTTCTGCGCGCGCTGTGGCGGCAAAAGCATCATTGCCCAAGCCGGATGGCAGCGCGATTGCCCGGACTGTGGCGCGCATCACTTTCCGCGCACTGACCCGGTGGTGATCATGCTGATCCTGAACGGTAATTCGGTTCTCATGGGCCGTTCACCGGGCTGGCCCGAGGGCATGTATTCGCTTTTGGCGGGGTTCGTTGAAGCGGGCGAAAGCATCGAAGGCGCGGTGCGTCGTGAGACGTTCGAAGAAAGCGGCATAAAAGTCGGCGCGGTGGACTATTTGTCGTCGCAACCCTGGCCGTTCCCGTCATCGCTGATGTTTGGCTGTCGCGGTGTTGCGCTTAACCATGAAATCACCGTCGACCCCGAAGAACTTGAGGACGCGCTTTGGATGACCCGCGAAGAAATAGCCCTGTCCCTCACCGAAGAAAACCCGGCGATTAAACCCGCCCGCAAAGGCTCAATCGCCCGCTTTTTGATTGATAACTGGCTTGCCGACACGCTTGATTAAGGACACAGCGCAGACATGAAATTATCGAGCCATCACACTGTGGACGCCCCCATTTGCGAGGTCTACGAGGCGATCGCCGACTTTGATGCGTTCGAAATGCTGTTGTCCGAAAGAGGCGTCGCCGTCGCGCGCGCGCCCGGCGTCGCTCCACCTTCAGTCGGCGCAAAATGGGCGGTGCAGTTTTGCTGGCGCGAGCGCGCCTATGATATCGCGGCGGAATTGGTGTCGGTCGATCCCGGCGCAAGCTATGCGATTGAAAGCAAAGGCAACGGGATCGTCTGCATCGGCGTTGTCGACGTCGAACCGATGTCCGTTTCACAAACCCGTCTGCATGTGTCGTTCGATTTCTCAGCGACGACGTTTGCGTCCAAACTCCTGCTGCAAACCATCCGGCTTACGGAGCCGTCCCTTAATCGGCGGCTGGACAAACGGGTCGCAGACGTTGCCTCACGGATCGTCCGACGCGCCTAACTGCCAAGCTTGGCGTGGACCTCGTCGAGATCAATTTCGCCTATGGGTAGTTCGTTGGCTGGATTTTCAAAATCGTATTTGAACAGTCGAAAATCGCGTTTGTACATTTCATAAACCAGATGCATCGACAGATCGTCGAAGAAATCTTCGACCGGATGGGTGCGTTTCGGCCCGTGGCCCGCGCTTTCGTTGAACCGGGGGATGTCGCCCAGATCGATGGCATGGCGCACGTCGATATCGTCCAGGACGGTCTGCATCCCATCGTTGAATTTCTCGGTCCAGAAAATCTTGTCGTACTGCCCGCCGTTTTGAATAAACGTCGAGATATGCCCGGTCTGTGCGGACCAGTGAATGTCCGGGTCCATCGGCTTGCGAAACCGGATGGTGTCGCGCGCGAACAGCAAAAACCGACGGAACATCTCGATCTGGTCGAATTCGCCCTCAACATTGATCCCATAGCGTTGTGACAGTTCCGGCAACAAATTACCGCGATAGCGTTGCCCGTTACGCTGCACGCCCGCGATCTTGTCGAAAAACGATGACAGAATGCGTGAGTAGGGATTGCGAACACAGGTGAACGCAGGGCTCTTGTGGCCGCGCACATTGTCTGAGATCGCGCCCTTGCTGTCGTCCAGCGCCCATTTGTGCAGACCTTCGCGCGCGTCGTGGATATCGCCGTCAAAAAACACGCCATGATCGGTGAAATACATGATCTGCCCGATGGTCGAGCAGGCGCACTTTGGCACCACGCGATAGACCATGCTTTCGCTGTGTGTCATCCACGTGCCCGGAAACCCCATACTATACGCGTCCTTTGTTCGCCGACTGCCCATCGCACGGCTTAATACACAGAACCAAAAATCAAAGGGTTCTTCAATGGCGCGCAGTGCGTTACACCTCTCGAAACGTGAATACGCAACGGTAGAAACAGCTTGGCCAAAATTGCTTACATCCTTTTGTGCCACAAAGACCATGCGGCCATCGCGGCTCAGGCGGATCGTCTTACCGCTGCTGGAGATGCCGTTTGCATCCATTTTGACTCCCGCGCCAAGACGGCCGATTTTGAAGCCCTGAAAGACGCGCTTGCGCAAAATCCGAACGTGGCATTCGCTGCCAAACGCGTGAAATGCGGCTGGGGCGAATGGAGCCTTGTCGCCGCTACCCTAAGTGCCGTGCGCACGGCCCGCGAAACGTTTATGGACGCCACACATTTCTACCTCTTGTCCGGCGACTGCATGCCGGTCAAAAGCGCAGAGTATATCCACGATTATCTCGACGCCCGCGACATGGATATCATTGAAAGTTATGACTTTTTCGAAAGTGATTGGATCAAAACCGGGTTTCGCGAAGAGCGGTTAATCTATCGCCATCTCTTCAACGAACGCACGCAACCCAAACAGTATTACGCCTCGATCCGCGCGCAACGCGCCCTTGGTATGAAGCGCGCTGTTCCGCCTGATTTGCGGATGATGATCGGGTCGCAATGGTGGTGTCTCAGGCGCGGCTCCGTTGATGCGATCCTTGCGTTTCTTAAGGGCCGCAAAGACATCGAACGGTTCTTCAAAACCACGTGGATCCCGGACGAATCCTTCTTCCAAACTTTGATCCGCCACCTTGTCCCGGACGTCGAAATTGACTGCCGGACGCCGACGTTTTTGATGTTCTCCGACTACGGCATGCCGGTCAATTTTTACAACGACCACTTTGATCTCTTGGTCGGCCAAGATTACCTTTTCGCCCGAAAAATCAGCCCGGAAGCCTTTGACCTCAAAGAGAAACTTGGGGCCATCTACGCCGAGGTCGGCCGAACCTTCGATGTCTCAGACGAGGGGCGCCGTTTGCATGGGTTCGTGACGGGCCGGGGCCGCGTCGGCGAACGCTTTGCGCCGCGGTTTTGGGAAAAGGACGCAACCATCGGACGCGAGCGGTCGCTTATGATTGTGACCTGCAAGAAATGGCACGTTGCCAAGCGACTTCTGCACAGCATTGGTTCGGCCACCAATGTGCCTGCGCTGGAATTTCTGTTCGACGAAGAGGCCACGCCGCTGCCGGATCTCGGCGGCATTCAGGCAAGTCTTCCCAAACGCAACCGTCACCGCCGCGCCATGATGCGGATGCTCTTTGACTATTACGAAACTGACCGCCTCCTGATCTGTCTCGACCCTTCCAACATCGACCTGTTCCGCGACTTTTACGCTGACCGAAGCGAAACCCGGATGCTCGAAATTGATTGCGCCTATTCGGACAGCTATTTACACGGCCACGCGACCCGTGTCGGCCTTGCAAGTGGAACCACAAGCGCCGCAGATTTCGAAACTCTGTTGCCAACGATCCGAAACGATCTGGCGCGTGAAATTGAGACCATTCAGGATGAACACTTCCCCGAATTTCACCGGATTCGAGAACACGCGGCGCCGGCGGAAAACGCCGCTCCCCTTGCTAGTTTTCTCGGGATCGAGCACGCCAAAGCGCTCGATATTGCCCGCACACCAACCCTTTTTGCCGATTGAGGACAGCCATGGCTTACGCCTATGACGACAGTAATATTTTCGCGATGATCCTGCGCGGAGACATTCCAAACAACACCGTCGCTGAAACGACGCATAGCTTGGCGTTTCGCGATATCAATCCACAAGCGCCTGTACATATCCTTCTGATCCCAAAGGGGAAATACGTCACCATTGATGACTTCGCCGCGAATGCGACCGCTGAAGAAACCGCGGATTTCTGGGCGATGTTTTCCGGTATTATCAAATCCGAAGACCTCGCAGATGCAGGGTATCGCGTGGTCTCCAACGCGGCAGATCACGGCATGCAGGAAGTGCCGCATTTCCATCTGCATATCCTGGGCGGTGAACCCATGGGACCGCTGCTGGCGCGCTAGAAAACCGCTTGGTCGCCAATTGAAAGATGTGTTCGGTGTTTCACCGGGTCGGTTGTTTGCGGCATCGGCGTTTATGAAGCGAAATCTGAAACCGTATGTCCAAGTCATCGTCTGCGCTGCTCAAACACGGTAAATACTGCCACTAGGTTCGTTTACCTTGGTTAATTGGCGCCGACATTTATTTTCACCCGCCTCTGGCCTTGTTCGCACGGATCGCTCGGATAAGATGCGCGGGCACATCTTCCAAAGCGAGACCGTAATCCATGTCCGATACAACGCAGGCCGACGCGGGCAACCCGCCACCCGAAACCGAAACGGTGACGCAGTCGCGGATTGCTTGCGATGGCGGGGAAGGGGCCTTGGGTCATCCCCGTGTCTGGCTGCAGGTCGATCCTAAAAAAGGCTGGGTCGAATGCGGTTACTGCGATAAACGGTTCATTCTGGACGCCTCGGCCTCTTAGGCCTGCCAGTCGCAAAAGCTCTCCAAACGTTTTCAAAGTGCCGCATTAACAGGCACGCGCTGCGCTTGACATCCCGCCTCCGCGCCGGAAGTCTATTGCATCGTTAAAAATGTCAGGGAGACATTCACATGGCAGTTCGCCACCTCGTAATAGCAGCTTCTGCGCTGGCAATCGTTGCCGGTTCCGCATCGGCTGAAACACTTCGCTGGGCCCGTGCAGGCGATGCACTAACCCTTGATCCACATGCCCAAAACGAAGGTCCGACTTCGGCCCTTGCGCACCAGATCATGGAAACGCTTGTGATGCGCGACATGACCGGAGCGCTCGTTCCATCGCTGGCGACCGATTGGGGCCCGTCTGCCGATGATCCAAACGTCTGGGTTTTCAACCTGCGCGAAGGCGTGACATTCCACGACGGCGCTGCGTTTGACAGCGAAGACGTGAAATTCAGCCTGGATCGCGCGATGACGCCCGATTCCGACTACAAAGAGCTTCTGGCCTCTGTCGTCGAAGTCCGTGCGCCGTCGGCTTACGTGGTCGAAATTGTGACCGACGGTCCGAACCCGATCATGCCGAACAACCTCACCAACATGTTCATGATGGACAAAACCTGGGCCGAGGCAAACAACGCCGCAAAAGTTCAGGATTATGAAGGCGGCGAGGACACGTTTGCCGCCAAAAACGCAAACGGCACCGGCCCTTACAAGCTGATCAGCCGCGAACCTGACGTGCGCACAGTGCTTGAAATTAACGAAGCCTACTGGGGCATGGGCGAATTTCCGATGGAAATCACCCGGATCGAATACACCCCGATCCAAAACGCCGCGACGCGCGTTGCGGCGCTGCTTTCCGGTGAGGTCGACTTCATCCAGGACGTCCCAGTGCAGGATCTCGAACGCGTGGCTTCAACCGACGGACTTCAAGTGCGGACCGCCCCTCAGAACCGTGTCATCTTTTTTGGCATGAACATGGGTGACGCGGACTTGGTCAACGACAACGTCGAAGGCGCGAACCCGCTGGCGGACGTGCGTGTGCGCCAA
>RCMY010004271.1_pt1 | contig 12394 bp, 9 predicted proteins | sample 2041341 | NCBI WGS metagenome assembly RCMY01 (sample SAMN09708234, study PRJNA481090) | Marine sediment metagenome, whole genome shotgun sequencing project. | reverse complement strand
GCGCCAGCGGGGGATGGTGAAATGTGATTGTCTGGCCGTTGAACACCATGCTATCACCGTCCTCCACAAGAATAGTGGGATGGTCGGCTTCGGTTGTGCCGTATTGGGCGTTGTCCTTGATGTTTTCTAGGGTTGCCGCATGGGCGATGATCTCGGCGCCGTTTTCCCGAAACACGGAATTCGCCCCCATGTGATCGCCATGAGAGTGCGTGTTCACAACATATCTGACTTGCCCGCTATCCAGCCCATCTAAGGCGGCTAGCATCTTGGGCGCGACCCAAGCCTCGTCCGTGTCAACGATTAAGATACCCTCTTTGCCAGTGAGAGCGGTGACGTTGCCGCCCTCACCTTGCAAGAGGTAAAACCCATCGCGAAGCGGCGTAACCCTGATCTGAAGCGCCGCCTTGTATTCTGAGGTCTGGTGGGCGTTCTCCTGCCCTTCGTTCCAGTAGTAATACCAGCGGATAAAGCCAATCCAGCCGGCACCCAGCAGAGCGATGATCAGAGCGATGGTAAATAGCTTGCGCAATTCAAATTCCTGCCGATGGAGTGTAAGAAATTCGTTCTCGGTGCAATAACTTGGACGGTATCTGCCGACCTTCGTTGGGCAAAGTGCCTAGGCTTGAACTTTGTCGGACATGTGGCGTGCGGGTGACAGTTGAGCTTGGGCGCGCATCACTGGATCTACGCCCGCCTTCATTGGATTTATAGTAAATATTGTGCGCGAAAACAGTTGGCTGGCTAGCGAGGGCAAGGTCTGGCCTATTGGATCGCACGGCGAAAGGACATCTCCGCAAGCTCTGCGCCTTGATCCCAGCCAAAGCGCTTGGCCTGTATCTGCGCCTTACCCGCAAGCTCTTGGCGCAGGCCGGGCTCGGTCAACAGGCGGATTGCTTGCGTGACCAGCGCCTCGCTTGACAGCGGGTCGAAGTATAGGCCGCCGTCGCCCACAACTTCGGGCAGGCTACCGCGGTCCGAACTGAGGACCGGCGTGCCGCAGGACATCGCCTCAAGGGCGGGCAGGCCGAACCCCTCCCAGAGCGACGGAAAAACCAGCGCATCGGCAGTTTTAAGCAGGGCTGCGAGGTCTTCGTCTCCGATCTCGCCGGTAAAGATGATATTGGCCGACCGCGCGGCATCGGCGGCGGCGCTGGACTTGAGATCCTCGACATTGTCCCAGAACCGCGCGCCGGTGGTGCGCCCGACAATGGCCAGCCGTGTCTGCGGCACTTGGGCAAGGATCGCCTGCATCGCATCAATCAGGCGCAGCACATTCTTATGCCGGTTGAACCCGCCCAGATAAACCAACAGTGGGGCGTCCGGAGGCAGGCCATATTTGCGGCGAGTACGCGCCAACAGAGCGGCATCTGTGGCCGGACGAAAGACTGGCTCCGCCCCTTCGGTGATGATGTCGATGCGGCTGCTGGGGATGCGCAGGATGCGTGTCAGATCCGCGGCGGACGCCTGCGAGATCGTCATAACCCGCGTCGCCTGCATTTTTGCCAGCCAACATTTCGCCTGCCACAGCCGGAAATTCCGGCGTCGGGGAAAGATCAGGTCCGGGAACCGCTCGGGGATGGTATCGTGAAAGCAGACCACGGTGGGCCGCCTCGCGGGCAGAGGAAACCACGAATAGACTGCCGGATAAAAAAACAGATCGCAGTCCAGTCGCCGCGCGGCCTTGCCCATGGTCAGTAGATCCGCGCCGCCCCGCGCGGCGGTGCCCGAAGAGGCCTCAGACATCGAGCGATCCGACCCCGCGACCACAATATCTACGCCCTCAGGCACGGGCCGCGTCGGAGGCTGATCGAACAGAAGCGTATAGCGAAAGCCTGTATCCCGCGCCGCCAGCGCCGGAATCAGATTGCGGGTGAAGCGGCCAAAGCCGCGCTCATTTTCCCAGGAACTGGCATCGACACCGACATGGATCACGCTGTGCCATCCCCGCTATGTTTGCGCCCATAGCGGGCTTTCAGATAGGGCGCTGTTGCGGCCAACCCTTTCGCCAGATCGTATTCGGGCGCATATCCCAGCCGTGCGCGGGCGTGGTCGATCCTGCAGGTGCCGGTCGTCGCCAGAAGCTCCAGCATATACCGGTCGGGCCATATCTCTCGGCGGCGCGCCAGACGCCGTTTTACCTGCCGCACCAGCGCCTCGAAACGGTCCTGGCCCAGAATTTGGCGCGCGGCGGCGCTGACCTGCGCCGCGAGCGGCGGTCTGTCGGGCATCTGCTGCGGCGCGTCCGGCGGCAGCCGGGCCTCTAGCGCGTCCAGCGGCTCATGCCGGACGGCGCCGGCGCCGATGGCCTGCGCATACCCTTCCAGCAGGCCCGACCACGCGGCAGGCGCCGCGCCGGAAACGATGAACCGCTCCTGCCCGAGATTCTCCAGCACCGCAGCGCGCAGCATCGCCTGCACTAGATCGTCCACGAAAACCGCGTTGCAATGCCCCTCTGGCGTGGGCAGCACCACCGTTCCGGTGGTCAGCCAGTCGGCAAGCCGGTCCGTCCAGAGCATGCTACCGGGCCCGTAGATCAGCGTCGGCTGAAGGATCGCGGCGGGGATATCGCTTGCCATCAGCGCCTGCTCCATCGCCATCTTGGCCTGCCGATATGGCGTGCCACTGGCGCGCGCAATGGCGCTTTGTTCGGTCAGGTCATCGCCCGGCCAGTCGTCGTAGACCACGATGGAGCTGACATGCACGATGCGCCCGATCCGGGCCGCTTTGGCCGCCGCCATCAGGCCTGTAAACGCAGCAAGACTGGCGCTGGCTGGGGCGCGCATGTCATAGGCAAGGTGAAAGAGCACGCTCTGCCCTCGCAAGGCTGCCTCCATCGCGCGCCGGTCATCCAGCGCACCGATCACGACCTTGGCGCTCATCCGTTCCAGCGCCTTTGCGCCGTGGCGGCTGCGCAGCAGGGCAGTGACATGCGCGCCGTTTTTTAGCAGTGCGCGCACCAGTCTCCGCCCGACGAAGCCCGCGCCGCCGGTGACAAACACCGCCTGGCCCTGCAATTTCTCCGACCCGGCAAACTTCACTCGCATCCACTCCAATTCGGATCATCGCATTAACTCACAGTGTTTCACGAGTCTAGCGCGGCGCAGAAGCTCATGCTACTCCTCTTGTATTAGATGAATGCGATAGATAGCCAAGAAGCGGCGCAGACCGCTAATTTAGACGGGGAAGTTGATGAGGATCGGGGTAATTGGCGCTGCTGGCAAGATCGGCCAGATGCGGGTGCAGAACATAATCAACAATCCCGACACGGTGCTTGCCGCTGTGATGGACATGGAGATGCATCGCGCTGTGGCAGTCGCGCAAGATGCGCCAGCCTTCACTGATTTGGAACGCTTTTTCGATACCCCCATGGATGCGGTGGCAATCTCTACGCCCGCCCATGTGCGCGAGCCTCTTTGCCTGCGCGCCTTTGAACGCGGCTTTCATGTGCTCACGGAAAAGCCGCTCGCCCCTACTGTGGCAGGGGCACGGCGGATCGTGGACGCTGCCGAAAAGGCGGGCAAGGCCCTCGGGACCGGGTTCAATATGCGTTACTATCCGGCCTTTGCCCACATGAAAGATATCGTGACATCGGGCCAAATCGGCGAGATCGATCATGTCCGCGTCTATGGCGGTCATGACGGGCTGGGGCATTTCGCCCATGACTGGGAATATCAGGCGGAATTTTCCGGCGGCGGTGCGCTTTGGGATGTCGGCATCCACATGACCGATATGGCCCGCCACATCCTTGGGGAAATCACCAGCGTGTACGGCGTCGCCACCAATACCGTCTGGAACGTGCCGGGATCAGAGGACAACGCCGTCGCCATTTTCAAAAACCCCAAAGGCATCCCAGCGATATATCAGGCCAGTTGGAACGATTGGAAAGGCTACAAGAGCGCGGTCGAGGTCTATGGCTCGCGCGGGATGGTGCGGGCGTCATATGCGCCGATGCAGAACCTCGTGATAACGATGGACAAGCCTGGCGGCGCCGCGAAAAAGACCCGCAAATTTTACCCCGAGATCATGCTGCGCGAGAAGCTGAAATCGTGGAAGACGACGGCCATCCAGTCGTTCGGCGAGGAGCTGGCTGATTTCGTGCAGCTGACCCACGGGGAGCCGGGCTTGCGCTGCGCCGACGGCCATGCCGGGCTGCGGGCGATCGAGATCGCGGCAGCGGTAGCGGAAAGCACCCGCACCGGGCAGCCGGTCGAGCTAAAAAACATCGGGGACATGAATATCAGATGAGCAGCGATCCGACCCTATCCATCGTTCTGACCATTGTGCAGGGCGGGACCTATGTGCGCGACTTCCTAGAGGCGGTACGCAGTTTTGAAAATCCGCCGCCGCTGGACGTTATCGTTCCCTATGATGCCAGCGTTGCGGATGTCGCGCAGTATGCCGCGGATTTCCCGGAGGTGAGGTTTCTCGATCTGGGCGTGATCGATCCGATCCGCCCAATTACCTCCGAGGCTGGTAAGCACGAGCTTTACGACCGCCGCCGATCGGCCGGTCTGGCGGCGGCGACGGGCGGCATCATCGGCATTCTGGAGGATCGCGGATTGCCGCAGGCCGACTGGGCGCGCACCATCGTCCGGCTTTATGCCGAGACCGGCAAGAACGTGATTGGCGGCGCCATCGAGTGTATGGAGCCGGCGAACCCGCTGAACTGGGCCTTCTACGTCACGGACTTCGGGCGCTATGGGCGCCCGTTTCAGACCGGCCCCGCTGATTGGGTGTCGGACGTGAACCTTAGCTACAGCCGCAAAGCGCTGGACGAGACCGAGCATCTTTGGAAGGACCGCTATCACGAGCCGATTGTGCATTGGCATCTGATCGAGCAGGGCGAAGAGCTGTGGCTGTCCGACGAGGTGGTTGTGCATCACCGGCGGCCCCCGGCCAAGTTCCGCGAATTGCTGCCCGAACGGTTCGCCTGGGGGCGCCTCTTTGGCGAGATCCGGGTGCGCGGCATGAGTACGCCTAAACGGCTGGCGATGATCGCTGCCGGGCCACTGATCCCGCCACTTTTGTGGGTGCGCCACTACAAGCTGCAGGCCAGCAAGGGGCGCGGGGGACGCTATCTGCGCACGCTGCCCTATGTGATGGTCCTTTCGACCGCATGGACGCTGGGCGAGGTCTGGGGCTACATCACCAAGCGGCCATAGCGCGCCTTGCAAAAAGGCTCTAGCGGCCTGCCAATTCAAAATAGGTCTTTTCGAACTGGCGGTGCACCCAATCGGGGTCGAACCTGTCCTCGCGGCTGCGTTCCAGCGCGTTTGCCGCAAGCTGCGCTCTGCGGTCCTCGTTAGACAGTACATCCGCGACCGCGGCGCAGATCGCATCGACATCGCCTATTGGCACCACCGCGCCCACCTTGTCGTCGATCAGTTCGACCACTCCCGAGCAGGCGGTGGCGACGGCTGGGGTGCCTGCCTGAAACGCCTCGGCGATGGTGAAGGGCAGCGCCTCCCACCGGGATGTCAAAAGGAACAGATCCGCCGCCCTGAGATGACGGATAGGCTGGTCGGTGCGCCCGATAAAGTTGAGATTCTCGCCAAGGCCGCGGTCCAGCGCCAGCGCCCGCAGCTTCGCTTCGTCCGGGCCATCACCGGCCACGACAAAGCGATAGCCTGGGTGGGTCTGCTTCATTTGGGTGACGCAGTCGATCAGGATGTCGATGCCTTTCTGGTGCAGCAGCCGGGCCAGCGTGACGATCACGCGTTCCCCGTCACCCAAAAGCTTGGCGCGCAGGCGTGCAATGTCGGCGGCGCTATCTTCGAGCGGGGGCGAGACGCCCAGCCCGATCACCTTCAACTTCTCGCGCGGCACGCTGCCAATAGTCGCCAGATCCTCGGCCGAGCGGTGGCTGGGCGTGATCACCAGATCGCATTTTGCGGCGATCCGGCCAAAGGCTGCGATGCGTTCGGGTTCGGACCCGTGATAGGTGATCGCGAGGGGGATACCCTGCGCCATTCGCGCGATATTGGCCACCAAGGCCGGTGCGGATTCGTGGCAATGGATCAGATCGACCCGGTTTTTGGCCAGCCAGCGCCGCAGGTGCCATGCCGCCGCCGCAGTGTGGCGAAGCCGATTGGCAATACCGCCGCCGTCCCCAGCAACAAGCCGGGTTGGCAAATTCAGGAATTCCGGTTCAGTTTCAGGCCCGGCCCAGACATCCGCAGTGCCGGCCAGCGTCACCTTGTGCCCATGGACGCGCAGCCACTCGCTCAGCCCCAGAATGTGACGGGTGATCCCGCCCATGCCGAACTGGGTCCCCATTTCAAGCACACGAAGCGGTTGGCGAGGGGAATCGCTTTGCATTTTAGGAACAAACAGAGGTGAAATCGTACGACATGGCGCGATCATAGCACGCCTGCGCTATTCGCCTATCCCCCTCGACGCGCCTCGCAACGCAAGAGTGGCTTGCAGCATGTGGGCAACACAGGGCACGCGCGGCGCCCGGCGCGCGGTTCAATCTTCCGGTTGCGGCAGCGATCGTGTCTTATGCAGGCACACGTCCCCAAGGGCATGAGCTAGTATGAGATCGCTGCGCATCCTAATGTTCACCACATTCTACCCGCCTTATTCCTTTGGCGGCGATGCCGTGGGCGTGCAACGGATGGCGTGCGCGCTGGCCGCGCGCGGGCATGATGTAACGGTTGTGCATGACGAGGACGCCTATCTGTCGCTCGGCGGGGTACCGACCGGGACGACCCAAGACGACGGCGTGCATGTGATTGGCCTGCGCAGCCGACATGGCATGGTCGCCAATCTCATCACGCAGCAGACCGGACGCAATCTGGTGCATCGCCGCCGAATTGCGCAGATCGTGGAGGATGGGCGCTATGATATCCTGTGGTACAACAACGCCTCTTTGGTGGGCGGTCCGGGTATATTGTCCGTAGGCGACGGCCTGAAGATCTACGAGGCGCATGAGCATTGGCTGGTGTGCCCGACACATGTGCTGTGGCGGCATGACCGCGAGCTTTGCGACGAGCGTCAGTGCCTGCGCTGCGTCATGACCTATCGCCGTCCGCCCCAGCTTTGGCGCTATACTGGTTATCTGGACAGGCAGCTGGATCATATGGATCTGATTGTCGCCAAAAGCGAATTCAGCCGCGCCAAGCATCGCGAATTTGGCCTTAAGCAGCAAATGCAGGTTTTGCCCTATTTTCTGCCGGACATTGATCCCGAAGCGCTGCCCGAGCCGGCCGCACATGAGCGGCCCTATTTTGTATTCGTCGGCCGACTCGAGAAAATCAAAGGGCTACAGGACGTTTTCCCAGCGTTCGAGCGCTACACCCACGCCGATTTGTTGATCCTCGGGGACGGCGACTATGCGTCTCAGCTAAAGGCGCTTGCTGCGGGGAATGACCGTATCAAGTTTCTAGGCCGCAAGCCCCTGGAGGAGCTGAACGCCTACTATCGCGGCGCACTAGGGCTGATCGTGCCGTCGGTTTGCTACGAAACGTTTGGGATCATACTGATTGAGAGTTTCCGTCTCGGCACTCCGGTTATTGCCCGCCGATTGGGTCCGTTCCCCGAAATCGTGGAGAGGGCGGGCGGCGGCACCCTTTTTGAGACCGAAGACGAGCTGATCGCCGCATTGCACAAGCTGCAGCACGAGCCCGGCCAGCGCGAGGGGCAGGGCCGTGCTGCGCGGCAGGCGTTCGAAGATATTTGGCTCGAGGACCGGGTTCTTGCCGAATATGGCGCTGCTCTGGCACGCGCCGCGCAGGCCAAGGGCGATACCGAGCTGGCGCAGGTGCTTGAGGCGGGTGCTTTCGAGAATGGTGCCTAATCTGCTTTAGGGGGCCAACGTCCCGATCCGGTGCGCGTTTGCCATAACGGAAAACGTGATCGTCGTCGCGGGAATGCTGGGCAGGATCGAGGCATCAACGATATGCACACGTTCCAACCCTTTGGGCCTGCCCAGAACGTCCGATTCGCCCGCGCCCGGCGCGGCCGACATCGGGACTGATCCGCCAACGTGAAAGCTGGACCCCGGCGCGCCGGGCCTGCTTGTGACAGACAGCACGAGAAGCCCGGCCTTTCCCAGCGCCTTGCCCAGCCGCGCCTTGGCCGCAGCCATCACGCCCGGCGTTTCTGGATTGGCCCAGACTGACGGTATCAGCCGCCCGTCCCGAGCCAGCGACAGATCTATGCGTGCCGAATGATCCGAGTGCAAAAATGCCTGTGACACGATCAGCCGCCGCGCCAATGCCCGCCAGAGCGGCGCCGAGCCGGGTAATTTAGCGCCGTAGCTGGCCATCAGGTCGCGCGCATAAAATTCATTCCAAGTGTAGATTTGGGCATGCACCAGATGCGGGGATACATCTGCATCTGCGATCTCGACAAACGCCTGCGGCAATGTGTGATAGGGAAGCCGATCAGGCAGGCGCGGCGCGCGCCATCGGTGCAGACTGGGCACGAAGAAATGCTGGCTGTCTTTGAGGCGCAGCACGCCGCCCGCATCGAGCCGCGACGCCAGTAGTAGCCGCGCCGTTTCCAAAACACCTGCTGCGACGAACACACGCCCGGCAGTCAGCGTCTCGCCACTGTCGATTGTCACCGCCACGGCGTCGCCGCTTTCTTCAAACCGGCGCACGATGCCAGAGCGATGGCTGAAATTTGGGTGGCGGCGCAGGTCCAGAAGGGTCTGACGCGCGGAATAGATGTAACCCCAAGGGCAGCCATGCAGGCAGTGGCCGCAGTACTTGCACGCCGGATCGACGGCCAGTCGGGCGGCGCCAGCGTGGACGCCGATCTGTGAGAGCCGCGCTTTTTGCTGGTCAAACCTGCGCAGCAGTTCGCGGCCCTGCGGTGACGGGTCCAGCGGTGTTTTGCCCGTCATCGGAAAGGCAGGAAGCAGCGCCTCCAGATCGTCGGACGTCCCGCTAATCGGCATGAACTTTGCCACCGCCCGGTAGTGCGACGCCAGATCATCTGCGCCAAGCGGCCAGTCCGCTATATCCGCGCCCCTATGCGGCAATACCGCCGCGCCCCAGAGGTTCGACAGCCCGCCCTCGGCGCGTGAGGCCCGAAGCCCGATTTCGCCGGATGCGGTGAAAGTTTTCTCGCCCGCCTCCATTGCGAAATCAGAACCGAAGCGGCGCACTTGCCCCGGCGGTGTCTCAAACTGCGACTGCTGCCAATCGGCGTGTGTCGCGGCGGACCAGCCGGCTGGATTCGTTGCGGCCAGCCGTGCGCGCCGCTCCTGCGCCTCCGCCTCAGGCACGGCGCCCCCGTCAAGCATCAGCACCCGGCGGCCCCGTGCCAGTAGCGCCGTCGCCACCGACACGCCCGCCGGCCCTGAGCCGATGACCAGATCCATCATGGTTGCGACGACAGGTGCGGCGTCATGCAGGCACTGGCGCGCGCCTTTCGGCGATGATGTCGTCAATAATCCGGCTGAGCGGCAACTGGGGCCGGAAATCTATGGTTGCCTTCAGCTTCGACACATCCGGCAGTCGGCGCTGCATATCCTCGAACCCTACGGGGTAAACCTCGTCATAGGGGATAAGCTGGATTTCAGAGTTCGACCCCGTCGCCTTGATGACTTGTTCGGCCAGACCGCGAATCGTGATCTCTTGATCCGTGCCGATGTTAAAGACTTCGCCGCGTGCCTTTGGGGTCGCCATCAAGCGGCACAGCGCCTCGACCACATCGTTGACATGCCCAAAACAGCGCGATTGATCGCCGGTTCCATGCACCATCAGCGGTTTCCCCTCCAGCGCGGATGTCACGAAATTAGGCAGCACCATACCGTAGCGTCCAGTCTGGCGCGGGCCCGTGGTGTTAAAGAATCGCAGAACCGTCACCGGTAAACCGGATTCGCGCGCATGGGCCAGTGCCAGAAACTCGTCCAGCGTTTTGGCGCAGGCATAAGACCAGCGCAGGTTTTTCGTAGCCCCGATGGTCAGGTCGTCGTCCTCGTGGAACGGGAATTTCGTGGTCTTTCCGTAGACTTCAGAACTGGAGGCGATGAACGTATGCGCCTTGTTCCGCAATGCTGCGTCCAGCACGTTTTCGGTGCCCGAAACGTTGGTCAGGATCGACCGGCTCGGCTCGTCCATGATCAGCTTGACCCCGACCGCTGCTGCCAAGTGAAACACCAACTCGGCCGACTCGACTAGTTTTGCGACCAGCGCGCGATCCAGAATGGTACCCTCGACGAAGGTGAAACCGGGCTTATCCGTCAGCGCCGCAAGGTTCGACATCTGTCCAGTTGAGAGATCGTCAAGAACCGTGACCGCATGACCGTCAGCCACAAGCCGTTCGGAAAGGTGAGAGCCGATGAAGCCGGCGCCACCGGTAATCAGAATGTGCATAAATCCTCACAAAGCATAACTGGAATACCCGATCCGCCAATGTATAGCATGGCGCATGGAATTCGGCCAATACCGCAGCATCCGGGCCTAAGTAGCGAAAAACCGGTAAATAGGTTAGCATCGAAAACCGTATGCCAATATCTGAACATACATTATCGATAAGGCAAGTTTAACAAAAAGCAGGTTGAAATGATCAATTGGATTCACAAAAAGATATTTTTACGTCGATGGGCCTCTGTTTCGCGGAAATGGCCATTAGAACGGTTTCTTGCGACGACGGACCTACACCTCAGCGAAGCCCAGAAACAGGAAATCAAACTTGGGATATATGAATGGCGCTTGCTGATTCCTTGGTACTTGGCAAGGTTTCGCTCCTGCGGTCCGGATAAGCAACTCTACTGCTTTGGCGTAGCGCACGGCAGCACCGTCGCCGGGTTGGTGAGAGGTCTGCGAAATCGCGCTATGGATGTGCCACATCTGCACCTTTTTGACTCCTTCGAAGGTCTGCCCAAGGAAGAGCCGGGTGTCGCCATCCCCGCGGTTTGGGAAGAAGGCGCTTTTTCAGCCCCGCGCGCCAAGCTGCAGGGCAAGATCGGCGAACTCGGGTTGGGCGATGACGACTATTCACTGCACGAAGGCTGGTTCAGCGAGACGCTAAAAGATGGCCTCGTCAACGATGGCACGTTCAAGCCGGCCGCTTATGTCGATATAGACGCCGACCTCTATAATAGCACACTCGAAGTCCTGGATTTCATGTTCCATCACAAGCTGATCAATGCGGGCACGCTGATCGGCTATGACGATTGGGGGGACACCGATCTGTGGACAGCCGGGGAAAGCCGCGCGCACATGGAGATTGCCGAGAAGTACGGCGTACAGTTCGCACAGCTTTTTTCATGGGGCGAACAGCCGTCGATGCGCACCTTGTTTCTGGTCGTTGCCCGCGACGGCTTGCCAGACCCAAAAGCTAGCAGGAACGATGCCCATGCGGCGTCGGTTGCTCGTGTCGAAACAGGTATTCCGGCATGAATGCACAAGGATGCGGTTGCAGCAATTTCACGTTCTGCATGGCAGTAGCGGCGCTGCGGTCAGATAAAGAGGGCGCCCACAACGAACCCGATGATCGCGAAAAAGCAGAGCCAGCTGACCCTGTCCTTTATCGCAAAGACGATCGGATCGTCAGTCATGCCGCCCCGGTGTGTGATCATTTGCACGCGCGCCAGCCAGTAAAGCAGCACGACGGAGCTTCCCCATAAAATTGCCGGACTTGAGTAGTCTTCCGCCACCGAGGGCGAATGAAAATAGAGCGCCAAAACCATGACAGAAACAAGCCCAGCTGTCGTTCCAAGCTGGCTGACGACCGGAAGATCGTTCACATAATACCCGCGCCCCGCCGCAGTAGATTTTCCCGATGCTGCACAATCCACAAGTTCCGCGTGTCTTTTCACCGTTGCGAGCGCGAGGAAGAAGAACAGCGAAAATTCAAGCAGCCAGTCGGATACTGAAATCGATGTGGCGGCGCTGCCGGCAAAGATACGCAACGTATAGAGCCCGGCAAGCACGCAGATGTCGATGATCACGATCCGCTTTAACCACATGGAATACGCGAAAGTTAAAACGTAATAGACAAGCATGACGGCAAGGAATTGAGCGCCGAGAAACGCCGCAATTATCAGCCCCAGAGCAAGCGGTACCAGAGCGAGCCAAATACTGTGTGCCATCGGGATTGCGCCGGAGGCAAAGGGTCTGTTTCGTTTGGTTGGGTGGGCCCGGTCCGCAGAGAGATCCAGAAGATCGTTCAGCACATAGACGCTCGATGCGACAGAGCAAAACGCCGCGAAAGCGAGGACGCTTTGTAGGATGGTTTCTGCCTCAATCTGGTGCCCTGCCAGCATCGGTATAAAAATCAAAAGGTTTTTCAGCCATTGCTGCGGACGCAACTCTCTCAGATATTGCTTGATCGACCGTGACTGCGACGTAAGATGCTCAGTCGTGATGTCCAGTCTGTCCACTTTCGCGATGAGGGAGTCGGATACGTCGATCGTGACAGCCTTGGAGGCGCGCTC
>RCMY010004270.1_pt1 | contig 12395 bp, 8 predicted proteins | sample 2041341 | NCBI WGS metagenome assembly RCMY01 (sample SAMN09708234, study PRJNA481090) | Marine sediment metagenome, whole genome shotgun sequencing project. | reverse complement strand
GTGTCTTCGCGAAACAGTTTTTGGGCTTCGAGATCGATTGCGGTGCTGAACGCATTTCCGGAGAGCGGGTCGAGGTAGAACTTGCCGCTAACCGATCCATCAGCAGAATTTCCACGTTTCGGAGCGCCAGCGACGAAAGGTGCTTAGTGAGCGAAGCGAACGGCGGGGTCTGATGCGTTGAGCCAGTAGCGAACGACTTGTTCGAAGTCTTTGAAATCGAGTGTTTCGGCGTGGGCAACGAAGTTGGGTTGGTCTTCTTGGAGCTGCAGTTCGTTTCGTGGGTTGCAGATTTTGCGGAGCAGTTTGATGTGGCTACGCGACATGACACCAGCCAAATGCGCTTCAGTGAAGAGAGCGAAGTCGTCCAACCAGCGGCCGAGTCGTTGATCTTCGCGAACGATCGCGGTTTCTACTTTGGTTTCGCCGGCAAGAGCGGGGCACGTTTCGGAGCGCCAGCGACGAAAGGTGGTTAGTGAGCGAAGCGAACGGCGATGACTCGTAGCGCATCGATTTGGTTGGTGATCCGCAGAGAGAGGGAGTGGCCCGCGTTTCGGAGCGCTAGCGACGAAACGTGCTTAGTGAGCGAAGCGAACGGCGGCGACAGCGTCTTGGAGGGTATTGATAGCGCTGTTGTCGGGTCGGACTGACATGTTCCCTAGTGTAACGAACACCAGTTCTAGTTACAACTCAAAATGCTGATAAAATAGCCAATAGTGACCACCAGTTTTGGGGGCGCCAGAGTGCCCTTTCGGAAACTCTGGCGCCCCCAAAACCGGTGGTGTTCGGGCGCGCGCGAAGACGGGTGGACGCGACGCCAAGACCGGTGGTGTGGCTAGGGCAGTTCGATGATGGTGACCAAACCGGTGCTGCCGTCGACCTCGATCAATGCCCCGTCGGGGATAACCCTTGTGGCGTTGGTGGCCGAGACCACGCAAGGAATGCCGAGCTCTCGGCTGACGATGATGGCGTGGCTCATCACGGCGCCAACATCAACCACGACAGCCTCCGCCGACAGGAATAGCGGCGTCCAAGAAGGGTCGGTGATCGGAGCGATGAGCACATCGCCGGGCCCAAGGTCTCGAGGGTCAGCCGGGTCGGTGACAACACGGGCCCTACCGCGAGCGACGCCGGGACAACCGGGGATGCCCTGGATCTTCTGACCGGCGGTGACGAGATCGATGTTGGCGCCGCGAACTTCCCATGTTTTGTATGGGGGAACGTCGGCTTCGATGATGAACGGAGGTATCCGGTTGGCGAGCTCGGCGTGAAGTGCTTTCCGTTCAGCGATTAGCGACGCGAACTGGTTCGGATCGCCCTTGATCAGCTTCTGTACCTCGTTGAGCTGAAGGAGGCAGACGTCGAACCGCTCGGTAGGCCCGCCTCGAGCCGCCAATGACCGGGAGAGGGCTCGCTGGGCTAGTCGGGCTCCATGGATCGCTCGGATGATTGTCGTCTTTGAACGTTCCCTCGCTTGCGAGAAGAGCGTGGTTGAGCGGAGCGCCTTGTCGAACACGAACCGGTCGATGATGTTTAGCTCGCCGCGAACCTCGGTGATGGCGGCCTCGCGCTCGGTTGCGAGACGCGCACCCTGCTTCTCGGGGTTGTGTGAGTCATCGGCATTGCGCATTCGATTGATGGCAGCGAGAGCGAGTTCCGGCCGGAACCCCCACGGATCAGACCCGACGTCCCACTCGTTCGGTCCACGGCTTCCGTAGTCCGCAGTGAACGCTGCGAACTCGGAGAGCCATCCGTCTGCGGCCGGGAGTTGCTCGAGACGGTCGACGAGGCCAATGACACCTTGGTCGAAGGCTTCGTTGACTTCAGGAATTGCCACGGCCGAGCGAGAGAGCTTCCACATTACGGCCGAGGGTGCCGCCGACTCGACGTCGCCGATTCCGCCAAGGAGCGAGACGAGCAGGTGCTCTTTGCCCACTTTGACGCAAAGATCTGACAGTGCGCCTGACACAAGTGCGACGGAGAATGTGTTTTCAATGTGGCGTCGGAAGAGGGCCTGGAAGATCGGCTTGAACGACATCATGTAGTCGAACTGTTCTTGTTCGGGCGCGCTGTCGGCCGGGCGCTTCGCCAAGAAGCTGCGGACCATAGCCTTGTCATCTTCGAGCTGGGGGAGTGACTTCGACCCGAGCAGGGAGAGGACCTTCTTGCCGAGCTTGGCGGTGGACTTAAGATTCTTGTCGCCATCTCGGGGTACGTAGTCTGGCGCATCGGATTCGCCGAAGAATTGTTTATCGATGACTTCGACCGAGCCGCCTGGCGCTCTGACGCCTAGCAGGCGAACGTAGCTTGCATTGATGTAGCAGTAGCCGCCGAATACGCTCAGGATGATCATGTCTTCATCGGCCGGTAGGTCACCGTCGGCTACGAGACCGAAGTTCTCGAACGCCTCACGCCATCCGTTCTCTGCCTCTTGGCCGAAGAGATCCCATGTCAGCGAAAGCACGACCTCGGGGAACACCTCGCCGACATTCCCTCTCGTGTACAAAGGCCACTTCTTGCTAACCGGGTTGTCGGTGATCCAGATTGACATTCGTTCCCCTTACATCACGTGCGGTGACACTAGCCTCAGCGTCGGTCAGGCAAAAACGGAAACCGCTCGCGCACTGCTGCGACCTGGGACGCGTCGATCTCGCCTGTAATAAAAGCTGGCACCTTAGTTGCAGCTGAGAGCGTCTCGCCAAGAGGGTCAATAAGGGCGCTATCGCCACTGTACGCATGATCGTTTGCGTCGCTGCCGACGCGATTGACGCCAAGAACGAACGCTTGATTCTCGATGGCCCGAGCAGTGAGCAACGCCGACCAATGGCTGCTCCGCACGGCTGGCCAGTTCGCCACAACTATGAAGAGGTCGGTTTCTGGACCGAGTTTCCAGAACTCATCGCCAAAACGCAGGTCGTAGCAAATGAAGAAGCTGCACCGCATCCCGCCGATGTCGAGCCGGAGGAAGTCGTGGCCCGCTTGGTAGTGGTTGTGCTCGCCGGCAAAGGAGAACGGGTGGATCTTGTCGTACCGACCGATGACCCCGGTTCGATCGGCGACTACAAGCTGATTCGTTGGCCGGGTTGGGCCCACGGTCGGGATTGATCCGCAGATTGTGATGTCGTGCAGGGAGGCTTGCTCGATGAGAAACGAGGCACTGGGCCCATCTGGCGGCTCGGCTTTATCGGCGGCCCCCATCGAGAATCCATAGGAGAACATCTCGGAGAGGACGACGAGGTCGGCCCCCTCGCTTGCGGCCTGCGCAATCTGGGGCCGAAGCGCGGTGAAGTTGGCGTCTGGCTGTTCCCAGACGATGTCGTGCTGAATCCCGGTGACCTTCATCTAAGTTCCTTCATGTAACAGCCCTTCATGCGAAAGCTGCCTGGAGTCGTGCGATTGCTTCGTCGATCACAGAAGGCTGCTTGGCGAAACAGAACCGGATGAAACAATTGCCGTCGGTCTGGTCTTGATAGAACACCTGACTCGGCACCGCGACAACCCCGGCACGTTCGGGTAGTGCGAGACAGAACTCAATACCGCTGGAGTAGCCGAACTTGGCGATGTTGGCAGTGGCGAAGTAGGTGCCAGCCGGCCAGAAAACGTCGAAACCGGCCGACTCGAGGCCTTGGCAGAGGAGGTCTCGCCGTGCCAACATGTCGGCGACGAATGACTCGAAATAATCGTCGCCCAGGCGTAGCGCCTCGGCGACCGCTGGCTGGAACGGCGCTCCAGTTGCAAAGGTAAGAAACTGCTTTGCCGTTCGCACGGCGGTAACAAGTGGAGCCGGGCCGGTGGCCCAGCCGACCTTCCAGCCCGTCAATGAAAATGACTTGCCAACCGACGAGATGGTGAGCGTTCGCTCGAACATGCCGGACAGGCCAGCGAGCGGCAGATGGCTTCCGTCGAACACGAGATGTTCGTAAACCTCGTCGACGACCGCCAAGACGTCGTGCTCGATACAGAGCTCCGCAATGAGCGCAAGCTCGTTGGCGGTGAATACCTTGCCCGTTGGATTGTGGGGCGTGTTGAGAAGTATCAGTCTTGTTCGTGGACCAAACGCGTGCCGAAGCTCTGCCTCATCAATAACAAAAGTGTTGTCATCGGCGGGGCGAAGCACAACTGGGCGAGCTCGGGCACCCGCAATTGATATGCCAGCAGCGTAAGAGTCATACGTTGGGTCGAAGACGATGACTTCATCGCCTGGTTGGCATAGGCCGATCAGCGCCGCCGCAATGGCTTCGGTCGCACCGGTGGTTACGACGACTTCGCGTTCAGGGTCGATCGTGAGACCCCAGAAGCGTTTCTGGTGATCGCTGATAGCGATCCTGAGGTCGGCGGTGCCATTGACAGGCGGGTATTGGTTCGGACCGTTGAGCACTGCGGCCGCCGCACGCTCTCGAATCGCGACTGGTCCGTCAGCGTCGGGGAAACCCTGTCCCAGGTTGATGGCCTGCGTCTTCTCGGCCAACGCCGACATTTCGGCGAAAATCGTCGTGCCGAAACCTTGGAGGCGACTCGACAGATAGGGGGCTCGTGGCATTCGCCAAAACTAGCGGCTGCGCCTTCGATGTGTCAGCGGTTAGAGGAATAGGTCCCGGCCCGCGCACTGCGTTCGTCAGTAGCGTTCTCTTGCCCCCAACTTGTGCATGGCCTGAAGGCCAGGTGTATGTTGACCGGGACTCAGGAGTCGGTGTTGGTCAAAGGCGACCGCATCAACCTACGGAGGAACTGTGACTGACACAGCCAATAAGGAACAGACGCCAGGATCCGGTCCGATCAGCCTCGATCATGTGGTGATTCGGTTTGCGGGAGACTCTGGTGACGGGATGCAGCTCACGGGTGATCGGTTCACCTCGGCGAGCGCGATTGCGGGCAACGACCTTGCGACGCTGCCGGAGTACCCGGCAGAAATCCGCGCGCCGCAAGGCACGGTGGCCGGTGTTTCAGCCTTCCAAGTGCATATTGCAAACTTCGATATCCATACGCCGGGTGACGAACCCGATGTTCTGGTTGCGATGAACCCTGCGGCTTTGCTGAGCCAGCTCGATCGGCTTCGTCTGGGCGGCACACTCATCCTCAATACCGATGCGTTCGACGAAACGAATCTGACTAAAGCGGGTTACTCAGCCGACCCTCGCCACGATGGCTCGCTCGACGGCTACATCGTGCACGAGGTGCCGATGACGAGTCTCACCGTCGGTGCGATGGAAGGCATCGAGGTGAAGAAGCGCGACGCCGAGCGCTCAAAGAACTTCTTCGCTCTCGGCATCATCAGCTGGATGTACTCACGGCCGATGGAGCCGACGCTCAATTGGATCGACGAGAAGTTTGGCAAGAACCCCGCCATCGTCGCCGCGAACAAGGCGGCCTATCATGCTGGTCACGCGTTCGGTGAAACCGCCGAGATGCTGCCAAATCAGTACTACGTCGAGGCCGCTCCTGTTGAGCCAGGGCTCTATACCAATATCACTGGAAACGTTGCCACGGCGTGGGGCATGATCGCCGCATCGCAGCTCGCTAAGTTGCCGGCCTTTCTCGGCAGCTACCCCATCACTCCGGCCAGCGACATTCTCCACGAGCTCGCCAAACACAAGAACTTCGGCGTCCGTACGTTCCAGGCTGAAGACGAGATTGCCGCTGTTGGCTCGGCGCTTGGCGCCGCGTTCGGCGGCCACTTGGCCTTCACCACGACATCGGGCCCTGGCGTTGCGCTGAAGGGCGAAACAATTGGGTTGGCCATGGCCATCGAGTTGCCAATGGTCATCATCGACGTGCAGCGCGGTGGCCCTTCCACCGGCCTGCCGACGAAAACAGAAGCCAGCGACCTGATGATGGCGATCTACGGCCGACACGGCGAAGCGCCTATCCCCGTTGTGGCCGCCTACAGCCCTTCCAATTGTTTCGACATGGCGATTGAGGCTTCGCGGATCGCGCTGAAATACCGCACTCCGGTCATGCTGCTCACTGACGGCTACCTAGCCAACGGCGCCGAGCCATGGAAGCTCCCTGACGTTGCCTCGTTGCCAGACATCAGTGTCGACTTCACAACGGAGACCAACGCGGTCGATGCCAATGGCGAAGCCGCGTTCTACCCGTATCTCCGTGACCCCGAGACGCTTGCTCGTCCGTGGGCCATTCCCGGCACGCCAGGCCTTGAGCACCGAGTCGGTGGCCTAGAGAAGGCAGACGGCACCGGCAACGTGAGCTATGACCCGCAGAACCACAGCACGATGACCGACCTTAGGCAGGCAAAGGTCGATGGAATCGCCAATGACATTCCGCCAGCCGTCGTTGACGGTGACAGTGATGCCGACGTCTTGGTCGTCGGCTGGGGATCAACCCACGGTGCCATCGTCGCTGCGGTCAACAACATGCGTACTGCCGGCGAGAAGGTCGATCGAGTTCATCTGACCCACGTGCACCCATTCCCGGCCAACCTTGGCGAGGTGCTCAGCGGTTACAAGCACATCCTCGTTCCTGAACTCAATAAGGGCCAACTGGTTCGCCTGCTGCGAGCGCAGTACTTGGTTGACGCCAAATCGGTGTCGAAGATGATCGGGCTGCCGTTTACCGGCGGCGAGATTGAGGCCGCCATTCGGGCCATTGGCGGAACCACGGCAAAGAGCGACTCGGGAGCAACAGCATGAGCGTCGAAAGCAACGTAACCCTCGACCCGACAAAGCGTGGTCACTGGACATCTGACCAGGATGTTCGCTGGTGTCCTGGCTGCGGCGACTACGGCATCCTCGCGGCAATGCAGTTCTTACATGCAGAGCTCGCAGCCGAAGAAGGCAACACGATCACTCGTGAAAACACGGTGTTTGTGTCTGGCATCGGATGCGCAGCCCGGTTCCCGTATTACATGTCGACCTATGGGATGCACAGCATCCACGGTCGGGCCCCAGCGATTGCTACTGGTCTTGCCGTCGCCCGTCCCGATCTCAACATCTGGGTTGTTGGTGGCGATGGCGACATGCTTTCCATCGGTGGGAACCACCTGATCCACGCGCTGCGACGCAATGTGAATATGAAAATCCTGCTCTTCAACAACCAGATCTATGGTCTGACGAAGGGGCAATATTCGCCAACTAGTGAAGTCGGCAAGGTCACCAAGTCGACACCAATGGGTTCCATCGATCACCCATTCAGGCCGCTCAGCCTGGCTGCGGGCGCTGGCGCTTCGTTTATCGCTCGTACTCACGACCTCGACCGCAAGCACATGATTGAAGTCTTCCGGCGGGCGAATGCGCACAAGGGAACGTCCTTGGTCGAGATCTATCAGAACTGCAACGTCTTCAACGATGGCGCCTTCGACAAGATCACCAAGCGAAGCGCCAGAGAGAATATGTTCATCGAGCTCGTGCATGGTGAGCCGATCCGGTTTGGCCCAGAAGGGTCTAAGGGCGTCACCCTCGACCGAGGAGTAGCCCGAATTGTCGATGTTGCCGAATCTGGCATCGACGCGTTGCTCGTTCACGATGAAACCAATCCCAACCCAGCGGTCGCGTTCGCACTCTCAGAGCTGGCTCCAGATCGTGAGTCGCCGACTGTGTTCGGTGTGCTGAGGGCAGCTGAGCGCAAAGAGTTCGGCCAAGCCATCAACGATCAGGTGCTTGCGGCGAATGCGGCCAAAGGGCCAGGCGACCTCGAATCGCTGCTTCGGTCGGGGGCAACTTGGACCGCCGGCGAGTAGCGCGGCGTCGTATCGATTGAGATACGGACTAGCCTTCGGACCGTGAATCTTCATCGCAGCGCGCGTGCGCTCCCTTTCCTTGCTGTCCTTGCCCTTCTCGCGAGCGCGTGTGGCGCAACTCGCGACGGTGGCGTAGAGGCCAGCGCCACGACTGTCGCAACGACCGACACTGTTCCTGTAATCCCTGCGCCAACGGGCGGCGGAATCGTAATCACCGAACGCACCGAAGGAGTCGCGGCGGCAACGCTTACGTTCCCTGACGGCAAGGTGTATGAAGTGACGGGCGAGCAGTTCGACAGCACTGTTGCTGAGGTGACGGGCAGCGATCGGTTCGTCACCAACATCTATCAGGGCAATTTCGCCGATGGCGATGAGCGCTACATGCTCGGTCAGATGATTATGGAGCAGATCTTCAACTACGCAATCGCCGACAACGGATTGACCATTGCTGATGGCTTGGCCGATGAGCAGCGTGCCCTTCTTGAGGTCGATCTGCGCTCTGCGATGGTTACCGAGCCAGACCCCGACGCGGCGGCAGCTGAAGTGTTAGACGAGATCGGCCTCTACACCGACATGCTGATCAGCCTCATCGCCAATCAGAACACGCTTGACGAGTTCCTCGCCGGAAACGCCGAGATGACCGAAGTAACGCTCCAGTGTGGTCGCCACATCCTGGTCGCAACCGAGGCAGAAGCAACTGACCTTTTGAGCCAGCTTGACGGTGGCGCCGACTTCGGCGAACTCGCCGGAGAGTTTTCCATTGATCCTGGGTCTGGTGCCAATGGCGGCGATCTCGGTTGCTCCGACGCTGGCGCCTATGTGCCTGAGTTCGGCGCTGCCATGGAAACGGCCGAAATCGACGCCATCGTCGGTCCAGTCGAGACTGAATTCGGGTTCCACATCATCACCGTCTACGAGCGCCAGACCGACTTGGTTGCTCCCGACACCGGACTTGCGATGCAGGACCTCATCACTGAGATCGTAAGCGGTACCGAGATCGTCATCGACCCAGTTCTTGGTGTCTGGGACTCCACCTCGTTTGCCGTCATCCCCGCCTAGATCAGACTCTGGCCAATGAGTCGCTATCAGATCACGGTATGCGGCCTCGGACCGGGCGGGTTGGGTGACGTGTCAGAGCGCACCAAAGAAGCGATCCGCGACGCCGATCGATGCTTCCTGCGGACTGCACAGCATCCAAGTGCATCGCTCGCGCCCGACGCGGCGACCTTCGATCATCTTTACGAGACAGCCGACAACTTCGATCAGGTATACCGGGCCATAGCTGAGGAGCTCAAGGCTGCTGCGGCCGACGGAGCCCGCGTCACCTATGCCGTTCCCGGTTCGCCGTTGGTGTTGGAACGGACCGTTCGATATCTGCGTGAAGATCCCGAGGTCGACGTCGTGCTCCTCCCGGCGATCTCGTTTCTCGACTCGATATGGGCTTGCCTCGGTATCGATCCGGTTGAGGAGTCAGTACGGCTCGTCGATGGGCACACATTCGCGAGGGACGCGGCGGGCGAACGGGGCCCGGTTCTGATCGCCCACACACACGCCAACTGGGTGCTGTCCGAGGTGAAGCTGGCCATCGACGCTGGCCCCGAGCAGAAGGCCGTGATTCTGCAGGCAATCGGCACTCCAGACGAGCGCGTTGTCGAAGTTGAGTGGCCAGAGCTCGATCGAACGCTCGAAGCCGACCACCTCACGTCGGTCTACATTCCGCATATCACGGCTCCCGTGGCGCAAGAACTTCAGCGCACGGTCGACCTCATGCACCGGCTCCGTAACGACTGTCCATGGGACGGCGAGCAGACGCACCAATCGTTACGGCGTTATCTTGTTGAAGAGGCCTACGAGGTCATCGAAGCCATCGACCAGCTCGACCCGGACGAGCCTGAGACTTACATCGACCTTGAAGAAGAGCTCGGCGATCTGTGGTTTCAGATCCTGTTTCACAGCGAGCTCGCCACCGAGGCTGGCCAGTTCACGATCGCCGATGTCGCCCGCACTGTGCACGACAAACTCGTGGCCCGGCACCCGCATGTGTTCGGCGACGTCGAAGTGGCTAACGCTGATGAGGTAGTGGCCAACTGGGAAGCCACTAAGAAGGTCGAGAAGTCTCGCGAGTCGATCATGGACGGCATCCCGGCCGGCATTCCTGCGTTGCTTCTCGCCGACAAGGTGCTCAAGAAGGCGAGCCGAGCGGGCGTCGTTGTTGACGAGGCCCAGACCGCGGCGCTAATCGATGCTGCGTCCTCTGATACTGAAACCGAGTTAGGCCAACTTCTACTGGCGATAGCGGAGCGAGCACGCAAACGCGGTCTCGATCCAGAGGCCGCGCTGCGAACCGCCGCACAAAGCGCCGCAAACCGTTTCCGGACCAGCGAGCACGCGGCCGAAGGACCAACAGTCGATTGGGTGTTTGGATGAATGACGAGAGCTCATCTGTCGACCGTCATCGTGATCGTTCGTTTGTGCACGAGCACCGCCTCCCCCTACACACCAGAGCAGTCCCGGCGACCGCGCTCGACCTCAGCGGAGCGTGGGACTTCGACTTCCCGTCTCAGAACCAATCTGGCACGGTCGTGGTGCCAGGCTCATGGTGTTTACAAGGATTTGGCATCCCCATCTACACCAACGTGCAATACCCGTTTCCAATCGACGAATACCCGCATGTCGCGCTCGAGGACGAACCAGGCATCTACCACCAGACAATAACGATTCCGGCGGAGTGGGCTGGGCAACGAGTCATTGTGCGAGTCGGGGCCGCCGAGTCGTACTTGGAGGTCGTGGTTGATGGAGTCGAGGTCGGCGCCAGCACCGATAGTCGGCTCCCTGCCGAGTTCGACCTCACCGGCGTCGCCGCACCAGGAAGCACGATCGATCTCGAGCTTCGACTTCAGCGGTGGGGCGCATCGAGTTGGCTCGAAGATCAAGACATGTGGTGGATGGCGGGGCTACATCGCACTGTCTGGATCTACCCACGACCCGTCGGCGCATTCAACGACGTGAAGGTCGAGACCGTGGAGTTGCACGAGTCCGAGGCGAGCCTCAGCGTTGCAACGCTCTGTAGCAATCTGAGTGCGACCAAACGCCTGACCTTGTCTGCTGCCGACGGGTCTGTCGTCGCAACGGCCGAGGGGCCAGATGATGTACACACGCTCACGGTTCGTGACCCGCACCCATGGACAGCCGAGACCCCGTATCTCTACACACTGCTGGTCGAACTATTGGTCGACGGCCTCGTGGTAGACCATGAAAACGTCGAAGTAGGATTGCGGACGGTGCGAATCGACGGCGGCCTGCTCCTCGTGAACGACACGCCCATTACGCTCTACGGCGTCAATCGTCACGAGCACGACCCACATCAGGGTCGCTGGCAGTCTGATGTCGATCTCGAGTCCGATCTTCGATTGATGAAGGCGTCAAACATCAACGCGATTCGCACCGCGCACTACCCAAACGATGAACGTTTCTATGCGCTTTGCGATCGCATCGGCTTCTATGTCGTCGACGAAGCGAACCTCGAAACCCACGGCCTGACCTACACCCCATCGCTTTCACCGACCTACCAAGACGAGTTTCTCGATGCGTTCGTCGCCAGAGGAACTCGGATGGTTGACCGCGATCGAAACCATGCGTGCGTGATTGCCTGGTCGCTGGGGAACGAAGCAGGCTGGGGGCCAAACCATCGAGCGATGGCCGGCGCGATTCGTCAACTCGATCCGGCACGACTGGTGTGTTATCACCCGGCAGAGATTGACCCCGAGGTCGATCTGATCAGCACGATGTATCCCGACTTCATCGAGCTTGATGACTTGCTGCGCCTTGGCGATGAACGGCCCATCATCATGTGCGAATACAGCCATGCGATGGGCAACTCGAACGGTGGAATCGCAGAGTATTGGGATCTGATCGACCGGGAACCACGCCTAGCGGGTGGGTTCATTTGGGACTGGGTCGACCAGGGCATCGCGAAAGAGACGCCAGATGGCACCGCGTTCTGGGCGTACGGCGGAGACTTTGGCGACGAGCCAAACGACCGCAACTTCAATTGCAACGGACTGGTCGATGCCGATCGAACCCCGCACCCGGCACTCGCTCACGTGGCCTGGGTCTACCAGCCGGTTAAGGCAACGGCCCTCAGTGCGAACGAGGGTGTTGTCGAGCTGCTCAACCGTTTCTCATTCACTTCGCTTGCCGATGCAACGGGAACCTGGCGAGTCGTTGGGCTCGACGGAACCGTGGCTGAGGGCGAAATGACCGTGCCGCCAACTGGCCCGGGGGAGCGGGGCAAAGCGACGCTTGAGGGATTCGATGGGGCTGAACTCAACGGTCAACACTTGTCCGTCGAAGTGACAGTAGATAGTGTCGATGGGTCCCGGCTCGGCTTCTCTCGATTGGTGATACCCGCAAGCCGGGGGCTACGGGTTCGAGCGGAACCAGCCAAAGCAACCGTCGACTACAAGGCCTCAGTCAAGCTGCGAGATGATGGCACTAGCCTCCTCGTGGCCGGCTCGACGTCACTTGAGCTCAGCCGTGACGGCCTGCCGATGACCATCTCTGACGGAAGCGCAGATATCGAGATCCCGTGGGCGCAGTTCGGCGTGCTCCGGCCGCCGACCGACAATGATGCGGCGACCTTTGGTGATGAGATGCTGCAATCGCGCTTTGAGCGCTCTGGCCTCGCCGGTGCTCAGCCGATCAC